>Ga0100402_1000053_pt1 | contig 151748 bp, 126 predicted proteins | sample CryGeyme20150102_FD_80419 | JGI IMG/M metagenome (GOLD analysis project Ga0100402, IMG submission 80419) | Groundwater microbial communities from Crystal Geyser aquifers in Utah, USA - Crystal Geyser metaG 2015-0102 | ecosystem: Environmental > Aquatic > Deep subsurface > Groundwater | place... | reverse complement strand
TCCACTTCCAGATGATTATGTTGAAATTACAGCCAGTGGAGCAAGTAACGTGATTGCCTATCAATGATATGTATGAGTAGATGTACTTGAAACTATAGATTATACCAATGGAGGGAAAGATCCCAAAGATGACTCTTACTTCTCGTACTATCTTACAAAAGACAGAAACTCACTTCAACTGCTTACACTCATGGAGGATAGTGCAAGTGTATCTCTGAATAATATCCAAGCATACGCTGTAGATTATGAGGAGAGATTTCCAAAAACATATTGAAAAAAACTTTGAGTACTCACGGAAACAATTTCAAATATACCTATTCAAGAAGTATCCATAATATCAACTGCATGATTTCTAGATATAGTGAATACAAATACAGAGTATACAGCTATAATCTCTGAAGATGAAGTCATTACATGAACTGGGGCATCTCTCCTAATAGTAAATCCAGAATCAAGCTGTAAAAGAATAAAGCAAACATGATGAAGTAGATGAAACTGAGTATATACTCTTTCAACTGTATGAGAAGATTACGATGTATATTGTGATATGGAGACAGATGGTGGATGATGGACCGTGGCTACAATGCTTGCTGATATGACAACTTTAAATTTATTTGTGACTTGAAATACACAAAAAATTACAGATATATCTAAAGATATTTCAACAAAATGAAATATATGAGATATATGGAAGGATAATCTTAATAAAGATATTATGATTGATTGCAATACTAGCTCAACATGATCTACATTAAAGTTTAATGATCCATTTATTATATATGAATTTCAAAACAAAGATATTTGAAATCTCGCTAAGACAAATAAAGCTTGAACTATATTCTCATCTACATCTTTAAGTGCTAAATGGAGAAATTTTAAGTATAGCTTGTCTCCAAATTATGCAACGGGTACTTTTAATGAGGGTATGCATTTTCAGTCACTCACGAATCAAAGGATATTTTGATTATGAGGTTCAAATAGATTTTTTCAAGCAAATGACACGAATGTAGATTATCCTTATTATAATGCAGGAGGAGCAACATGACCAATGATGGGAGTTGATAATTACTGTGTCTCATTTATCAGATAGTCTTGCATTATTTTTGAAATCTATACAATACTTGTAGAAAAGCATTTGAGCAGCAAACAACTGTGAGCTGGAGGAAGAACAGAATTATATCTTAGTAGAACCTCTCGGAGTCAAACCTTCGTTACGAAAATTAAAATCAAGAATAGCTTTAGGTGGCACCTTTTGTAGATATTACAAACCGAAAGCACATGAAATATATGAAAATATACTCGTGTGCTTTTTTAATTATTAATAAGAATGTTCTATGCATAGAAGTCATACATGTAATCAGCTTACCGCTGAAAATATTTGAGAAGAAGTCATTTTATCTGGATGGGTGAGTAATCGCCGAGATCATGGTGGAATCATTTTTATAGATCTCAGAGATAGATATGGACTCACTCAAATTGTATTTGATCCAGAAGACAACAAACAGGCCTGGGAAATAGCTGATAGCTTTCGAAGCGAATATGTAATTAAGGCTACTGGAGCGGTTAGAAGCAGACCAGAGGGACAAGCAAATCCAAAGATGCATACGGGTGAAATAGAAGTAATTATTCATAAGGTTGAACTTCTCTCTAGCTCAAAAACTCCTCCTTTTGAACTGGATGGACATGGTATTGAAGCAAATGAAGAAATAAGATTTAAATATCGATACCTTGATATTAGAAGACAAAAAATCCAGGACTTTATTAAATTCCGATCACGCATGACAACCTATACCAGAAACTGGTTTACGCAGCGTGATTTCCTAGATGTTCAAACTCCGATTCTAGCAAACTCATCTCCTGAAGGAGCAAGAGATTTCCTCGTTCCAAGTCGTCTCAATCCAGGAACATTTTATGCACTTCCTCAAGCACCTCAACAGTTTAAGCAACTCCTTATGGTTGGAGGAATTGATAAATATTTTCAAATCGCTCCATGTTTCAGAGATGAAGATCCAAGAGCAGACAGGCATGCAGGTGATTTTTATCAAATAGATTGTGAGATGTCTTTCGTAGAACAAGACGATGTCTTTAAAGTTGTTGAAGATTTTCTTATTGATGCTTCCACAGAACTCTCAGATAAGAAAATAATTACAGAAAATCCTGGACAAGATACTCTTCGTGATGGAGGAAAATTTTTCACTCTCACATACGATGAGTCAATGGAAAAATACGGAACAGATAAACCTGATCTCCGATTTGGTTTAGAGTTTGTTGATGTTGCAGATATCTTTACAAAAAGTTCTAATGAAATTTTTACGAGCATCGCGGCTGATAAGCAGAATAATAGAATCAAGGCGATGAAAGTACCTGGATGAGATCTCGTTTTTTCTAAAACGCAGATGAAAGGATTTGAAGATTATGTTCGTAAATTTGGAGCAAAAGGTCTTGGATATTTTCAAATGAAAGAAGATGGACTCAAAGGACCACTTGGGAAATTCTTTGAGGAATCTGATTTGCAAGAGTTGGTAGAAAGAACAGAGCTTTCAGTTGGAGACGTAATATTCTTTGGGGCAGCTGAAAAAGACCTTGTATGTAACTATATGGGAAAATTCAGAAATTACATTGCTGATATGATGAAACTCAGAGATGAATCTCAGCTGGCGTTTTGTTGGATCACTGACTTTCCTATGTTTGAGACGGATGAAGTCACTGGTAAAATAGATTTTTCTCATAATCCATTTTCTATGCCACAATCAAGCTTGGATGGATTAAGTGGAGAAGAACTTCTGAAAATAAAAGCATTTCAATATGACCTTTCTTGTAATGGATATGAAATACTCTCTGGTTCAATTCGAAACCATTCAACTGAAAATCTTGTAAAAGCTTTTGGTATTGTTGGAAGAGATGAATCAGAAGTAAAAGAAAAATTTGGAGCAGTCTATGAAGCATTTCAGTATGGTGTGCCTCCACATGGATGATTTGCAATTGGTATGGATAGACTCATGATGATTTACAAAAATGAGGAGAATATCAGAGATATCTACGCATTTCCTAAATCGTGAAAAGCCCAGGATATGATGATGGCATCTCCTATGAGAGTTGATGAATCACTTCTTGATGAACTCAGTATTAAAGTTGAAATCGATGAAGATTAAAAAAATCCCGAAAGGGATTTTTTTAATTGACAAGGTTTTGAAAAGAAATCATAGTAACTGATAGAGCATTTGAGTCTAATGGGTGGTTTTTTATTTCTGAAATTCATCAATTTTCTAATTGCGCAAGGAGTTCAGGAGTTATTTTATTTCTTGATATCTTTGAAATAGTTTCTCAATTAATAATCAATATCTCTCTTTGATTTCAAATCCATCCAGTATCTATATTTTTTATAAAATCATATGCTCTAGGGCTGTTTGACTCCAAAATAGAAAGTAAGTCAGGTCTGCTGAGTGTATTTCATCTGAGTGATGAAATCAATTGAGGCATATTTTCTCTGCTTCTCAACATTGACGATATTTGCGCTTCTGTGACTGATTTTGCAATTTTATATGTTTCAAGCGATTCTATTGTTGAATAGAAATCATCAAATCATTCATCTGGAATATTAATTCAGAGTTCAGATAAGAGTTGAATAAATTTTTCTTGTCCTATTTCTGCGTATAACCCAGAAGCACTTAAATCATTTCAAATCATGAATGCAAGTGTATCAGGATTTCCATCAAACCAATCACTTTGTATGAGTTGTTCTACTCTTTCCAGTCTCTGTGTCATAGTTGTTGATACTCAATTAAGTCAAATTCATTCAAATATCTGTGTGAATCTTTCTTGTCTTTTTGAGCGTGCTATATTGAGTGCCTCGTCAAAACGAGTTATATTTGCAAAGAGTTTATTAAAATCTGTTTCTCACTTTCAAAATACTTCAGCAATAAGCTTTCTAGTCGCTTCTTCTCAGAAGTTATCATAGAAATCTCCTATTTCTGATATGCTTTGAAGCAGAAAATCTGGGTTGTGATAATCTGCATTTTCTAGTGATTGTATAGCATTTTGTAGATTTGGACTCTGACGTATATATTCTGCGATACTTTCTCAGATTTCTCAAAAGTGATTTTTTGCTAAGCGAGCAAGATGGATGCTATTCATTTCAAATGGATCATTACTTACAGAAACTCAAGTAAGAGCTTCTTCATGAAATCTGAAAACTCACTGCAAGAATTCTTCAGTAATCCCAGCTTCACCATCTGTAAATTCTAAATCTCAAATAATTTCACTTCTTTGTTTTCAAACACTGCGTGCTATTTCATCAAGTTTATCTTCAGAAATAATTCAATGACTATTTGTAATTAAAAAATCTATTGCATCATAGACTGATTCATTTCTAAAATTTATTCTGCTGAGAGCTACCGTAATTTCTTCTGTATCATCAATGAGTGCATCAAAAAATTCTACAACCTCAGGATGTCTCATAGAAATACTATCGAGATTGCTTACTATTCATTCTCATTGATTGAAGGGAATAGCAGCTTCTATAACATCCGCCATTTGAGAATCAATTTCATCTGGAACTTCTTGAGAATTTATTTCCTCTAGTAGAGTAAATAAATTTTCTAAAAATCATTCAGTGATTCATGTATCTCATTCTCTTTTAATGTCATCCATATCTAAACCTTCTGGGAATGTTTTTCAATTACTTTCTAAGTAGCGTTGAATCTTTTCTATGTCATTTTTCGTTATTAATCCGTTTATTTGCGAAATTGATGTTGAAATTGCACTTTTTACATTGTCTTGTGAGAAATTTATTTTTCACAATGCTTCTCATATGTCTCATCATCTTTCATGAAGGGTATTGAGTAAGTCTGCAAACTCAGGAGAATGAGAACGTATAGTTCGAAGTGTAAAGCTATTAATTTCAAAATAATTTTCACCTCATTGGCTCATTGCAGCCTCTGATAAATCATCTGTATTTCTCACTCAACCTATTTCATTCCAACCATTTCTTGATGCATTGACTCAAAATGTTCAGGTAATATCATCGATTCATACTTCTCACAGTGCAACCAGAAAGCTTTCAGGAACGTCTTTTCCTACTCTCATTCTCCCGATTAAGTGTGCTAAAATTTCGTTTGTTGTATCAAGTGGAGACATGGCTCTATCAAAATGTAAACCAAATCTTTCTGCATCTTGAATAACTAAAAACACATTATTTCTGAGAAAGCTTTCATGAATATCGGCAAGTTTTCCTTCTGGAAGGTTCATAATTGCTTGATGAGCTCGTTCGTGCGCAATAAATTCTCTCATAACTTGAGCTTTTTCAGACGAAGACAATTCATCAAATGCCTCAGTATTAATATGAAGTTGTCAATCGGTATCTACAAATCAATACTCATTACTTCTTCATCCTATCTCGAGATAACTTTCTGGTGTATGACGAATACTTCTTTCAAGTCACGAGCTTGTTTCTTGAAGAGAATTTGGTATTCTATTGAGATTTGCAACCTCAGAAATATCATCTGCTGATTCTCACTCGAGTCACATAATTCCTCGCAGCATATCAGCCGCTTCGTCTCAAATGTTCATCTCTGAGATAAATCGAGACAAACTAGATGACATAAGACTAGAACTCATATTTCATATTCATCTGATAGCTCTTGAAAGCTTTCAAGATTTTGCAAGTCATTGAAGTCAAACCCCCGTGAGAGCAATTCAAAGCCCTGCTAATGCATTATCTATCCAAGTTTTATCCATATGATATTCTTCTGGTACCAGTCATGATTCTTTGAGAAACATGAGAGTCGCGTCTTCACTAGAAAAAATATCTACTCCATCTGCGACTATTCAAGGAGCGGCTCATACATATGGAAGACATTGAAATCATACAGCACACATAAAATAAAACATCGCCTGAGACTCAATTTGTTTATCTTCTTCATTTAATAGTGAAATATCGAGATTTTCATCTACTCATATATTGGTTTCGAGATCAAAATCATCAAGATTAAATTCTGAGTCTCTTAATAATTCATACTGATATCATATATCATCTATCGTACTTCATTCAGTTAAAAGTGCTTCTTTGAGCATTTCCATATTCATAAATAGATTCTGTTGTGCTCTTTGAATTCTATCTGGAGACCAATTATCTCTTGAAGCACCTGCCCCTATATTTTCAAATAATTCTTGCTGTTTTAACTCGGACGAAAAATCTAGTAATGCTTTTACAGGCAATATGAGATTGTCTCTTATGTTTTTGAAGTAATTTTGAATTTTTGAATTTATCATCCAAGTTAATTCTCTCATGGATAAGTCTGGATTATCATCTACAGTTTCTTGAATAACATTTTCTACTCCATCTATATCTGATTGAATCATCATTCACATATTTGCTATGATTGCACTATGCTCTTCTGGACTGAGATAAGAGTCACTTGGAAGTGCTAAGTCACTCGCTGCAAAATTTTCTAAATCGCTGACTGCTCGCTGTATCGAAAGATCTAAATCTCACTGGGAAAGAGTTTCTTCTAATTCTCAAGGAATTTGAATTCATAAATCAATACTCGTGTGTGGATATTTTTCAGCAAGCACTAATAGATCTTCTTGAACTTCAGGAGAAAAATCTCAAATATTTTGCATAATATCTTCATGTAGGAGAATAGCGAGCTGTCCATTAGTGGTGTCATAAATATCATCTTTTTCTCACTCAAGCGCATTTTCTAGGGCTTCTTTTTCTTCAAGAGATACTCTTGAATCAATCTGTATTGGTCAGTCAGTATTCTCTACAAATTGATTTTGTAGGTCAATTTCAAATCACATATCATGAAATGTTATATTTTTATTATTGTTATTATCCCATATATCTCTCTAAATAGCAAAAAAATGAATTTTGAATTTATATATTTCTGTGTACTATTGTAGTATGAAAATACTTAATCGAGAGAATTATGCTCAGACAATTTAATATCAAATGATTGAAATGGATAGATGGGATTGATTTGCCAGAAAAACAAATAGAAGAAATTCTGGAATCATACGACTTCCATGAGTTAGATATTGAAGCCGCACTTGAAGCAAATCAAAGAGCAAGAATTGATAGTTATGATGATTATCTCTTTCTTACACTTCATTTTCCAAAATATAATCAAATTCAAAAAATATATAATCTCAATGAATTTCATGTATTTGTATGAAAAGATTTTTTGATAACTCTCAGGGATTTTGAGGGAAGATACATAGATGATATATTTTCAAAATATCAAAATAGAGAAGAAAACGAATATGATGTTGATATTTCTCCAGGACTCGTGCTCTATGAAATTATTCAGGCAATGCTGGAAAAAATGTTTCAAGTCAGCAAAAATATCCGCAAAGATATTCGCATGATTGAGAAAGAAGTATTTCAAGCATCAACAAGCCCACAGGTACGAGAAATTTTAATAAAAAAACGAAATATTATTGTCCTGAAACATATGTTTCAGCCACAAATGTGAGTATTGATTGCGCTGGAAAATCATATGAAGAAATTCTTTAATGAGGATATCGAAGCATATTTTGAAGATCTCGAGGATAAACTCCAAAGAATTATTACTGATATCCTTATCCTTGAAGAGCAGGTTGAATCATTAGAAGACGCCTTTAAGTCGCTTATTGATATTCAGACAAATAATACGGTGCGACTTCTGACCATATTTTCAGCATTTATGCTTCCTCTCACCTTTATTACAAGTTTTTATGGAATGAATATTGATTCTCTTCCATTTGTTCACGCTCCATGGTTTGTATATTTTTTGATGTTTATTTCAATAGTCGTATTAACGACATTTTATTACATCTATCAAAAAAGAAGAAAGATATAAACTCTTGCTATTTATTTTTTTAGCGTATAATCACGCTACTTTAATTTTCATGAAGATTCTTTTTTATTTCTCGACTATAGAGAAAACTCCCAGAGCGATGCCAGGGAAGTAAGAATTGTGAAATGATATAAATTTTCAAAATTATGCTTGCAAAAGTAACGATTATTGGTCGCCCAAATGTTGGGAAATCAAGTCTTTTTAATATGATGACGGGTCATAAAATAGCTATTGTCGCTGACGAAGCTGGAACTACTAGAGATATCTCAGAGTTTGAATATACCGATGATAAAAATGATCTTACCTATATTCTTGCTGATTCGGGATGACTTGATTTTAGTAGTGAAGACGACGAAGTTGCAGTAGATATCACTGAGCGAACACAACGAGCGATTGTTGAGAGTGACTTACTCATATGGGTACTAGAATATGATAGATTTACAGATTTAGATGAGTCTATTTATAAGGTTCTCAGAAGTCAGAAAAATAAGAATTTTATTATTCTTGCAAATAAAGCTGATAACGAAAACCAGGTAATGGAAGCGTATTCTCTTGCAGGGAAGGGAGAAATGGAACTCTTTCCTGTTTCTTCATCTCATAATGCTGGTATTGGAGATGTGAAGAGATTTATTGCAAAATTTTTAGTATCAAAAGGACTCAATTATAAAAAAGGACTGGATGATGATACACTCAAAATTGCATTTATTGGCCGTCCAAATGTAGGAAAATCAAGCATCGTAAATACCATTGTGGGAAGTGATAGAGTTATGGTAAAGGACATGGCTGGTACAACTCGTGATGCGATAGATACAAAATTTACCTACGCTGAAACAGAGTTCACTCTCATAGATACAGCAGGTATACGAAGACTCTCAAAAGTATGAACGAGAAATGTAGAGAATTGGTCAATTATGCGGTCTGAGAGAGCGCTCAAAAGAGCAGATGTGATTGCTGTTATTGTAGACGGTTTTGAATGAATCGTACAACAAGATCTCTCACTTATAGGAAGAGTTGCCGATGAGAAAAAAGGTCTGATTATCGTTGTGAATAAATGGGATATGGTTTTAAATAAACCAGGAGTAGATAAGGCTCATATGATGGAGCGATATACTGCATACCTCCAAGAAAAAATCGAGTTTCTTCCTTGGGTTTCAGTAATATTTACTTCAGCAACTGAGAAAAAAAGACTTACAAATATCCTCGATGAAGCTATTACAATAGCATGAGAGAGACAAAAAAGAGTAAAAACATCAGTATTTAATGAGTTTCTAGAACAAGCTATTTATAAACATCCACCAACAGGGAATAAGAAATCTCACTCACCAAAGATATATTACGGTTCACAGGTAGATACAAACCCACCTAAGTTTGTTCTTACTGTAAATAATCCAAATCATTTTCATTTCTCATATAAGAGATATCTTGAAAATAAAATCAGAGATAACTTTGGTTTTGCAGGAACTCCACTCACTATTGAATACAACGGAAGATGAAAATATAAGTGAGTTTCAAAATAATAAAAAAAGCTCTCAGAATATTCTGAGAGCTTTTTTTATTTCTTTTTTGTAAGCAGTTTTTTGAGAAAACTCATTCCAGAGCTTATTCCTGTATCCTCTTTATCTACTTTTGAATCATGCGGTTCTTCCATAACCATTCAGAGAATATCTACATCTTTTCCAGTTCCTGATAGGAGCTTCATAAGCTCTGTTGTTTCAAATCATCCTGCTGCTTTTTTCTGGTCTCAGAGTGTTTCCATAATCACAGAGCTGAGCGCTGAGAGAACTCAAAGCGTTTCTTCTTTAGATTTAGAGCTTTGCGCTGAAACCTGCTGCACTACTTCATCGGTATTAGAAAATAGATGAGCAAGGATTTTTACTCCATCTGCAATATCTATTCTAGATTTTCAGAGATGTTTATTGAGTGCCTCGTTAATGCTCTCTGCTCCAGAATGCGTTGAAGCATTTTTTTCTAGCTGAGAGAGAAGCAGTGGAAGTCAGATGCTTGCCAGTGTTTTTGTTTTCTTTGCATCTATTCCAACAGCCTGCGCAATTTCTTCAAGTGCTTTGCCTTGAAGATTCTCTAAGAGCATATTTGAAATTTCCATAAGTATTTTTTAAAAATTATAGTACATTATTTTTTGAGTGCTTCACAAACTATACCATCTTTATCTCCATCTAGTCAATAAATATCTAATTTTTTTATATCGATTCATGGATTATTTTGGGAAATAAGAGAGGCACATTCACTATATTTATTTTGTGCTTCACTTTGCGTTTCAAAATCTGCACAATTAAAATCAAACTCTCTTCGATTACAGTTCCCTGTAATAATTTCTATAAAATTTCCATTACTATCTTTAATTCGCTCAACTCGAGACTCAGAGTAACTTCATGTTTCCCAATATTTCTGTAAATCTACATCATAATCATATCACTCAAGTCACATAGCAACAGCAAGAAGCACTAAAATGATAAGTAAAATAGTTGTAGCTTTTTGCCAAAAAATCAAAAGTAAAACTACAATTCACATGAGTATTCAAATGATACTGAGTCGAGCTTTTTTAGATGCTCTGTATTTTTTTATGCTGTCTATGATAGTCATTGAATTCTCAAAAAAATAAAATCCCTAGTATATTAGGGATTTTAGGCTGAGAGTCAAAGAAGAGATGTTTTGTTTTATCTGAGATACTTATTTTTATTTGCATCATGATCTGCTCCAGTGATTCAATATCGTATTATTCCGTCATTATCATGAAGGTAATAGTAATAATCTGAATCGACGCTGTTAATAGTCGCATTAATAACTTCAGCCTCAGGATTTGCTATCGGTGTTGCTGGAAGTCAGACCATTTGTCGAGTATTATATTCATTTACTTCATAGAGATATTCTAAGACTTCAGTAGGTCCACAGTCTTGTGTTGCTATGCCGTAAGGATAACAAATCGTTGCGTCAGCACCTATCATCCATCCTTCATCGAGTCTTTTTTTGAGTATTCCTGCTATGATAGCAATTTCTTCTGGATTATCACGCTTATTGGCTTCTTTTTGGACGATACTTGCCATAGTGAGCACATCAAGAATTTCTATACTTCCCATATCTGTGATAATACCTGTATCAATCACTTGTTGCTGAAATCTGCTCAGCATTTTCCGTACTATATCTTCTATCGTAAAATTCGCTGGATTCACTGCATAGGTATCTGGATAGAGAAATCCTTCAAGCGTCTGAGCATCAGCGATGAAAGGAAAGTCAGCCTTGAGAGAGCAAAATCCTTCACAAGTTGTTACAAAATCTACAAATTCTCACTCGCTTATAAGCTCTTTTGCTGTAAGAGTTTTATCGATGTCATAGATATTCCATCCCTCGAGGAAAGTAACTTGCTCATCATTTTCATTAATAGGAGTTTCAAGCGCAGCAAGAAATGTAGGAATATCAGCATTTGCTGGGATGATATAATTTCATTTTTGCAGTTCAAACTCTGGAGTATTTTCTCTGAGATAGAGCTTTGTAAAAAATGGACTTGCTCATGCATCAATCAGAACACTTTGAAATCAACCACTAGAAACTTCTAGAATTTGTTCTTCTTGAGACAGAACGGTATCTTCATACGAGCTGTATTGCCAGAGAAATATTCATCCAGTAATGATGGCTATCCAGATAATGAGTTTTATGAGACGAAACATATTTGTAAGTAAGAATTAATGAGCAGATTTTAGGGAGAAATACTAAAATGGCAAAAATATATACATTGATTCTCTTTCTAAAAACATATACTCAAGGTATAAAAATTATTATATAAATTGAAAAAATGTTAGATTATGATTTTGTTTTAGTAGTTTGAATTGCAGGATATTTTATAGTCTTGATACTCATGTTGTCTTATAAAATTTCTTATAAAAAATTATTAATACTATCTCTATTTTATGTTTATGTCATTTGTGTATTAGGAGTTACATTTTTCCCACTTCCGCTCCATTCTTATGAATGACTTATAGTGAGAGAGAATATTAAAATGAATTTGATTCCTTTTGATACTATTATTTCTCAGATATGAAATACATATCTTCCATTCGAGATAAAATTAAAGCAAGTATGAGGAAATGTCCTTATGTTTCTTCCTTTTGGATTTCTCTACTCACTTATTACTCAAAAATCTAGTTTCTTGAAAATACTCCTTGTTTCTTTTATATTTTCACTTGGTATAGAAATAACACAGCTTTTATTGTGACTTATTTTATGATTCAATTACAGAGTCATAGATATAGATGATGTGATTTTGAATACTTTCGGATGAATTTTATGATATTTGTTCTATATTTTTTTAAATAAAATATTTAGTCTTTTTACTCAAAAATAAGAAAATATCTTTAAAGCTAAAAATCTTCTAAAATTAGTATATTTTTTCTTGACTTCTCTAGATTATCACTACACTACTGATGTTCGCACAAGCCTCTGATGAGTTCTAGGGGAAAGGCTTGTGTATTTTTTTGCGTTTTAACAGCGCCATAAAAAGGAAAGTCTTCGAAAGAGATTATCAGATGAGTTCACGTCACGCGAAAAACTCCTTTCTATAAAAATTTAGATTATATTTTCCTAACGCAATCTGCTACGTATGCCAAAAGCTACTACAGCGCCTAGTGCGCAAGATATTGGAAGTTTATACGATATTAAGGGAAGGCATTATTTTACAGACGATAGATCTGTAGCTGGGCTTCCAGAACTTCTTGAAGTTCAACTTGATTCTTATAATCATTTTTTAGAAACAGGGCTCGATAAAGTATTTGGAGATAGTTTTCCAATTTCTGACTTTTCGGGAGAAAAAATAGATATTTACTATAAAGGTCTTTTCTTAGAAGAGCCAAAATTTGATAGTGAAACATGTAAGAGAAAAAATCTTAACTTTGAAGCTCCATTCAAGGCAAAACTTGAAATGCTCAATAAAGAAACAGGGGAAATCAAAGAACAAGAAGTATATATGTGAGGAGTTCCTCTTATGACGGCTTCTGGGTCATTTATCGTAAATGGTATTGAAAGAGTTATCGTAAACCAAATCGTGAGATCTACAGGGGTATTCTTTACTTCTGGAGATTCTGGAGTTGGACTCAAATTTATTCCTGAAAAAGGATCATGGTTTGAAATCGATATTGAGAAAAAAGGTATTATCAATGTAAAAATTGATAAAAAGAGAAAACTTCCTATCTCAGTACTTCTCAGAGCATTTGGACTTGAATCAAATGCTGAAATTTTAAATGCCTTCAAAGGAATGGATGAAGGAGTGATTGCAAACAATCTCTCTCCAACTCTTGAAAAAGATAAAACTTCAAACAGACTTGAAGCACTTCATTCTCTCTATAAATTATTAAGACCAGGAGATTTAGCAACAGATGAGCGAGTAGAAGACCTGTTTCAATCAACATTTTTTGATGAAAAGAGATTTGATCTTGGAGAAATTGCGAGAATTAAAATGACTTCAAAACTTGGAATCAAAACAAAATATGAAGATGAAAATGGGAAATTTCTTGCTGTTGAAGATCTTGTAGAATCACTTAAATATTTTTTGAATTTATTTATCTGAAAAGACGGGTATAAACTCGATGATATTGACCATCTTGAAAATAGACGTGTCAGATCAGTAGGGGAACTCGTAACTGATAAAATCAAAGTTGGTATTGCGAGAATGGAGCGAATTGCAAAAGATCGTATGACGATTGTAGAACTCGATGATGCAACTCCAGGAACATTTATCAACTCAAGACCTATTGTAGCGATTCTCAAAGAATTCTTTGGTTCGTCTCAATTATCTCAATTTATGGATCAGTCAAATCCACTCTCAGAGCTCGCTCATAAGAGACGTATTTCTGCTCTCGGACCTGGTGGTTTGACTCGTGAGAGAGCTTCGTTTGAGGTTCGTGATGTACATCCGACACAATATGGAAGAATCTGTCCGATTGCAACTCCAGAAGGACCAAATATTGGTCTCGTACTTCATATGGCTACCTACGCAAAAGTAGATAGATTTGGGTTTCTCCTTACTCCATATAGAGCGGTAGAACATGATGTAAAAAATGATGGGAAAGCGCTCGTAAATAGAATCGCGCTTGGTGATATAAAAGATGAAAAAGGGAAAGTAATTGTTGCAGATAAAACTCTCATGAGTCAAAAAGATGCAGAGGCAGTACAAAAAGCAGTAACAGAAAAAATGATTACTGTTCGAGGATTTCTCGGAAAAACGTATGATTATTTTGATGCACATCAAGAAAGAGTTCTGACAGTTGCAGAAGCTGGTTCACCAGTTGATGAATATGGAAACTTTTTAGATACTCGTATTTCTTCTCGAGCTGGAAATGAACCAACTATCGCATATATCAATGAAATCACTCATATCGATGTTTCTCCAAAACAATCAATGTCAGTAGAAACATCTCTTATTCCATTTTTGGAACATGATGATGCGACTCGTGCGGAAATGGGTTCAAACATGATGAGACAGGCAGTGCCTCTTATTAAAACAGACTCTCCAGTTGTAGGAACTGGTATGGAGCGAGCAGTTGGGGAAGATAGTGAGTACGTAATTGTTGCAAAAGATGATGGAGAAATCCTCTGAGTTGATGCGAAACATATTACGGTTCTTTATAAAAATGGTGAAAAAGTACTTCATGAACTTGTAACATTCAAGAGATCAAACCATGATATGATTCTTCATCAAACGCCTCTTGTTTCACATGGTCAAAAAATTAAAAAATGAGATATTCTTGTTGATGGTCACTCTGTTGAAAAAGGTGAACTCGCTCTTGGTCGAAACCTTACGGTTGCATATATGCCATGGAAAGGGTATAACTTTGAGGATGCGATCATTATTTCAGATAAACTGATGATGGATGATTATTTTACTTCAATCCATATTAAAGAATATTCACTCGATGTCAGAGAGACAAAACTCGGGCCCGAACAAACAACTGATGATATTCCTAATGTATCTGCTGCAAAATTGAAAGACCTTGATGTAGATGGTATTATTAGAGTTGGTGCATATGTTGAGGGTGGTGATATCCTTGTTGGGAAAATCACTCCAAAAGGGGAACAAGAACTTTCTCCTGAAGAAAGACTTTTGAGAGCAATCTTTGGTGATAAATCAAAAGATGTAAAAGACTCTTCTATGAGACTTCCATCTGGACAAGGATGAAAAATTCTTGATGTACATATTCTTAAAAGAGAGCTTGGGGATAATCTTCCTACAGGAGTATTTAAACAAGTAAAAGTCTTCGTTGCTCAAACTCGAAAAATTGAAGTAGGGGATAAGATGGCCGGAAGACATGGAAACAAAGGTATTGTTTCAAAAATAGTTCCAGTAGAAGACATGCCATTTATGGCTGATGGAACTCCAGTTGATATTATTCTCAATCCACTTGGGGTTGTATCTCGTATGAACATCGGGCAGGTGCTCGAATCTCATCTCGGTATGGCAGCAAGAAAACTCGGAATCAAAGTAGCGACTCCAGTTCTCAATGGTATGGCTATATCACAAGTACGAGAAGTGATGGAAAAAGCTGGAATGGATCCAGATTGAAAAGTGCAACTTTTCAATGGGGAAACAGGGGAAGCTTTCAAAGAAAAAACTATGGTATGAGTAAAATATATGCTCAAACTTCATCACCTGGTTGAAGACAAAATCCATGCTCGTTCTGTAGGACCGTACTCAATGGTAACACAGCAACCTCTTGGTGGTAAGGCTCAAAATGGTGGTCAGAGATTTGGAGAAATGGAGGTGTGGGCACTTGAGGCATATGCGGCAAGTAATATCCTACAAGAAATGATTACGATTAAATCAGATGACGTTGCAGGTCGAACGCAAGCATATGAAGCTATTGTAAAAAATGCTCCAATTAAAAAACCAAATATACCTGAATCATTTAACGTACTTATTAAAGAGCTTCAAGCAATTGGTCTTGATGTTGGTCTTCTGGATAAAGAAGAGCTTGAATATACTGAATCGCAAGCAATGGAAAGATATGAAGAGATTGTGAGACTTGAAAATATGATTGATTCATGAGAAATGGCAGAATCAGACGAATCATGAGAAAGTAAAGCAGAACAGGCGTAAAAATATTCATACTTATTTAATTAATCATTACCATCTATGTTTGATAAACAATTTGATAATTTTCTCAATGATAAGATTACAGATTTTTCTGAAATTGGGAAAGGTGTCGGAAAAAATGATGTCACAAAGGGGAAGAACCTAGACAACCTTGCAGGTATTACTGTAGGTCTTACTTCTCCAGAAAAAATTAGAGCTCTTTCTCACGGGAAAGTGCTCATATCTGAAACAATAAACTATAGAACACAAAGACCAGAAAGAGGAGGACTCTTTTGTGAACAAATCTTTGGACCACGAAAAAACTATGAATGTGCATGTGGAAAATATAAAAGAATCAGATACAAAGGAGTTGTATGTGAAAGATGTGGGGTAGAAGTTACAAAAGCAAACGTTCGAAGAGAACGAATGGCTCATATAGATCTTTATGCTCCAGTAGCACATATCTGGTATTTGAAATCAGTACCAAGTAGAATAGGTCTCTTTCTTGACCTTCCTGTAAAAAAACTTGAACAAGTTGTATACTTTGCTTCATATATTATTACAGAAGTATTTGAAGATAAAAAAGATGAATCTCTCAAAGCGCTTGATGAAAAATACAAGACTACAAAAGCAGAAATGCAAAAAGAAGCTCAAAGAGAAATCAATGACCTAAAAATTCAAAAAGAAGAGAAAAAACTTACTCCAAAAAAATACGCTGAAGCTGAAGCTGCAGTGATGAAGAGAATTGATGATCTTGCAGCAGAATTTGATTCACTCAAATCTAACCTCAAACTTCTTGAAGTTGGAGCTGTCGTAGGAGAACTTGAGTACAGAGTTCTTTCTGAAAAATTCCCACATGTATTTGTTGGTGGTACAGGAGCGCAGCATCTTAAAACACTTTTAGAGAGAATTGATCTTCTTAAATTTATTGAGCAAAATCAAAGAGAACTCAAAACAGCGACTCAAGCAAAAACGAAGAAAATTCTTCAAAAGATTAAACTTGCTTCAAACCTTTTGAAATCAGGACAAAGACCTGAATGGTTCATAATGGAAGTTCTTCCAATTATACCACCAGATCTGAGACCTATGATTCAACTTGATGGTGGGCGATTCGCTTCTTCTGATCTCAATGACCTGTATAGAAGAGTTATCAACAGAAATAACCGTCTCAAAAAACTTATTGAACTTGGAGCTCCAGAAGTTATTCTGAAAAACGAAAAACGTATGCTGCAAGAATCAGTTGATATGTTGATTACTGGTGAGTCTAGAAATAATAGATCTGGATACGTTACAGCAAATAAGAAAAAACTAAAATCTCTTACAGAAGTTCTCAAAGGGAAACAAGGTCGTTTCAGACAAAACCTTCTTGGGAAACGTGTTGATTACTCAGCTCGTTCGGTAATTGTGGTTGGTCCTGATCTTCCTATGGATCATTGTGGTCTTCCTAAAAAAATGGCGCTTATTCTCTTTAAACCATTTATTATTGCAAAACTCATTGAAGATGGAATTGTCTACAATGTAAAACATGCAGAAAAATATATAGAAGGATCATCAAAAGAAGTATGGGATGCTCTTGATGAAGTAATTGATGGAAAATATGTTCTTATGAACCGTGCTCCTACACTTCATAGACTTTCGATTCAAGCATTTAGACCAGTTCTTGTAGAAGGGAAGGCAATCCAGCTTCATCCTCTTACATGTACGGCCTTCAATGCCGATTTCGATGGGGATCAGATGGCAGTACATCTCCCTTTAACTTCAAAAGCTCAAGCAGAAGCACGTGAACTTATGGTTACTTCTAAGAACCTTCTTGCACCAGCTTCTGGGGAACCTATCGTAACTCCTTCTCAGGATATGATTCTTGGTTCTTACTATATCACTTCTGTGAAAGAAGGAGCAAAAGGAACTGGAAATATGTATAGCTGAATCGATGATGCTTCTCATGCATATGATGCAGAGGAACTCTCAGTACATGCACTGATAAAAGTTCGAGTTGATGGAAAAGTAATGGAAACTACGTATGGAAGACTTCTTTTCAACGAAATCGTTCCAGAAGAACTTGGCTTTATAAATGAAACACTCAAGAAATGAGTTCTCAAAAGAATTCTCTCAGATAGTTACGAGCTTCTTGGGCCTGCTGCTACTGCAGTACTTGTAAATGATATTAAAGATTTTGGGTTTAAATATGCGACTCTTTCAGGTCTTTCTATTTCTGAATCAGATATGATTCTGCCAGAAAATAAGAAAAAACTCCTTGAAGAAGCTTCTGAAAAAGTGAAATATATCCAGAAAAAACATTGGAATGGTTTTCTTACTACTGATGAAAAATTTGCTCAATCAGTTACAGTTTGGGCTCAAGTAAAAAATGTTATTGAAAAAGAGATGAAATGACTCTATGATAATTCAAATCATATCTTTAACATGATTGATTCAGGTGCGAGATGAAACTGGTGAAACGTGACTCAGCTTGCTGGTATGAAGGGGCTTGTTTCTTCTACAACTGGTAAGACAATCGAGCTTCCTATCAAATCTACTCTGAAAGAAGGTTTTTCTCCACTTGAGTACTTTATTGCAACACATGGTGGACGTAAAGGGAAATCAGATACAGCCTTGAAAACAGCACAATCTGGGTATCTTACTCGAAGACTGGTAGATTCTTCTCAGAATATCATTGTTCGTGAAGAAGACTGTGGTACGGTTCATAATAAAAATGTTCTCAGAGAAGACCAAAAAAATGGATTCGATGAATCATTTGCAGATAGAATTTACTCTCATACACTTGCAAGAGATGTAAAAGATGAAGCAGGGAAAGTTATTATTGAAGAAGGAACTGTTATTGATACAAAAGTTCTTGCTAAAATAGAAGAACTACAAATACCTGAAGTATCAATAAGATCAGTTCTCACTTGTGAAACAGAAGGTGGTGTATGTCAAAAATGTTATGGTCTTGATCTTGCTGCAAACGCTGGAGTTGATATAGGTTCTCCTATTTGAGTAATTGCTGCTCAGTCTATTGGTGAACCAGGGACTCAGCTTACGATGCGAACATTCCATTCGGGGTGAGTTGCGAAAGAAGGAGGGGATATGACCCAAGGTCTTGCAAGAGTTGAAGAACTCTTTGAAGCACGTAACCCAAAACTCGTTGCAGAGATTTCAGATATTGATGGTATAGTTGACGTTGAGCATTCTGATTCTGGATTAGTAGTAAGTGTTACTGCTCATAATCTTGAAGAAGAAGAATACTATTTCTCATCTGACTTTGAAGTTGCGGTAAAAGAAGGTCAACAAATCAAAGCAAAACAAATTCTTGCAAGAAATAAAGCAGAAAAATCTAGACTGACTGCAAACTTTGCCGGAGAAGTGAAAAAAGTTTCAGGAGGAATGATTGTTATTAAAGATACTGAAAAGAGAAGATATGAGTATAGCTTTGATCTTGGGAGAACAGTTCTCGTACAAGCAGGAGATGAAGTGAAAAGAGCTCAAAAACTTACAGAGTGAAATCTTTCAATAGCAAAACTTATGCAGGTAGGTGGAGTACTTGCTGCTGAGAAATATATCGTAGACGAGATTAAATCTATCTATGCTTCTCAGGGACAGACAGTAAACTCTAAACATATCGAGCTGATTGTTCGTCAGATGTTCTCTCGAATTAGAGTACTTGATAAGGGTGATACAGAATTCTTTCCTGGAGATATTGTTGATATCATTACCTTTAAAAAGGAAAATGATAAGCTTCTTGCAGAAGGAAAAAATCCTGGTATTGGAGAAAGACTGCTTCTTTGAATTACAAAAATTTCACTGTATACAGAATCTTGGCTCTCTGCTGCTTCATTCCAAGAAACAGTTCGAGTCCTCGTTGAAAGTTCTGTATCTGGAAAAATTGATAAGCTGAAAGAGCTTAAAGAAAACGTTATTATTGGACGTTTGATTCCAGCAGGGAAACAGTATAAGAAAATTAATGGACACCTGAGTGAAAATGATGATGAATATTTTGATCCAAATGCGGAAGAAAATATTGATACATCAGAATCTCATTTAAGAGAAGTATCAAAAAGTTTAGAACACGAAAGTGACTTCTAGTTCTACAAACAAAAAATATCCCCCTAGGGGATATTTTTTGTTTGAGTCAAGAGTGAAAAACTATCTTTCTAAAAAAATAATAATATAAATAGTTATATATATACTAATTATATTTTCATGATTTGAAATAAATCTGCTTTTACTCTCGTAGAGCTTATTGTTGTTATTACTATAGTCTGAATTCTCTCAACAGTTGGATTTGTTTCATATTCTTGATATCTCACATGAGCCAGAGACTCAAATAGATTTTCTCAGCTTACCAAACTCTCAGACTCTCTTCAAACTTATGCTGCAAGTAAGTCTCTGCCTCTTCCGGATGACTATATAGAGATTACAGCAAGTTGATCAGAGAGTATTATAGCATATCAGTGATATGTTTGAGTAGATGTTCTTGAAACTATAGATTATACCAATGGTTGAAAAGATCCAAAAGACGATAGTTATTTTACTTACTATTTAACGAAAGACAGAAATAGTCTGCAATTATTAGCCTTTATGGAGAATACTTTAGTACAAAATAGAAAACAACTCTATTCTTCAAGCTATGCTATAGACTATGAAGAGAGAGTTCTAAAAACATATGGAAGAAATCTCTGAGTTCTAGTTTCTGCAGAAGATACCACATATAATAGTCCAGCTCAAGAGATTTCTTCGAATTTAATAAATGGATACCTTGATGTATTTCATACAAGTAACGCTTATACTGCAATATTTGGTGATAGAGGACAAAAAACATGAAGTGGAGAAATATTATGAGCTCATATGTTATGAGGTGGAGATTTGTTATGATATTGGGGTTTTAATGAATGAAGTGGAACAATTGCTATAGATGGTTCTTGAAATGGAAATAATTGAATTCATGGATGAACAATACTACCGACATATACTACTGGAATAAAATGAACAGCACTTGATTTTGCGTGAAATCCAACTAATCAGTTCCAATGATCTAAGGTTGTCGTAGAAAGTTCTTTTGATCTTTGAGGGAGTCCATCATTTAGCTATTGATTTTGGATTAAATCTGATGTTACCCCTTCTACTGATGATTATTCAAGATTAGCTGTAAAATCATTAAGTGATGAACAAAATCATTTTGAATTTACATGGGATACATATTGATCTGTTAAAGCTCAAGAGCGTTATCGTTCTTGTAGTAAAGAGTTAGAGACTTGAAGATATGGTTCACAGGTTCAGTGAAGCTTACCAGTATCTGAGTGGATTCATATAACTTGCGTATATGGACCATGATATATATCAACATATGTAAATGGGAAACTCAGTGAAAAGGTAAAGTCAGGTGATGATTTGGCTAAAAGGTCGTATAATACTTCATATTTTGTTTTTTGATGAGGCTTTCATGATGATAGGCATGGTTCGTATATTAATGCAGAATTAGATGAAATATACATATTTAAAAAAGATTTATCTCCTGCTGAAGTAGAAATTTTATATCAACAATCACAATAATAAAAAACTCTCAGAATTTTCTGAGAGTTTTTTTATTGCTGCGTTTTATAAATCATTGAGCATCGCAAGGATTTCATCTGGGTCTTCTTGTTTCTTATCTTTTTCATCTTCAGCTTTTGCTTCAGCGACTTTTTTCTTTCCTTCTTTTACCTGCATTTCTTGCCACTCTATGAGATGTTTTTCATTGAGAGATTTAATTTCTTTTTGATATTTTACTTCAAGTTCTTGAAGTTTTTTACGTTCTGTTTCTAGAATATCATAAAGTCTATCAATTTGAGCATCCGTCATTGATGGCATTATATCAAACCAATATTGTCTTTCATCATTATCCATAGATTCAGTTGAGATAATTAACTGAACTAGTTCAGGATATTTTGCTTGAAGCTCATCTGTAATCTGAAATGTTACTTCGTCTTTTTGAATCGTAGCCATTTGTATATAATTTAGAATAAATACATAGACATATTATACCTGTCTTATTAAAAATTTGCAAAAAAAAAGTGTGTCACTATACTTTTTTTATATATTTTCACCTTTTTATATGCTTCCAATCTATCTCGGTTCCTACCTATTTCTTCTTGCAGTACTTTGGTGATTTTTTTTCGTAGCGAGACATCATGCTATGAGGTTTAAGCGCTATAGTACGACTATTGCTCCAGTTTCTAATTTTATGTTCCTATTTTTACTTATTTCATCAATTTTTTGATTTTTTCTCATTTTTACACTCTGAGATCTTTCAAATGTTACAACCATAAACAATGAAAATCCAGTAACTGAAAATTATTACTAAAAAACGCTATGTCATCATTATTTACAAAAATTATACAGCGCGAAATTCCAGCTAGTATTATATATGAAGATGAGAATCATATAGCATTTTTGGATATCAATCCAATGGAAAAATGACATACCTTAGTGGTGCCTAAAAAAGAATATGAAACTATATTCGATATGCCTGAATGAGAGTTTTTAGAGCTACAAAAAATTGTATATAAGATATCCAAACACTACGAAAATATACTAGATTGTGGAATAAATATATTACAAAATAACAAAACTGTCGCTGGCCAAGAGGTTATGCATGTACATTTTCATGTTATACCTCGTCTTGAAAAAAAAGCATTTTTAAACCATGATATATGGGACACTTATAGTGATCGTGAGATGCAAGCATATAAAGAAAAACTTACTTTTGGATAATACAAATAGAAATACATGAATAAAAATAAAATAATTTTTTGAATACTTGGAGTCATTTTACTCTGATTTGTTACATATCTTGTTTTAAATCTTGCGAATTCTAATTCCAGGCCAGCAACTTACTCAGCAGGAAATCTCACTATATGGTTGCTTGAAGATGATGAAAATAGCTTTTCAGAAATATCACAAGAATTTAAAGCTACGTATCCTCAATATAGTAGTAAGACTATAAAAGTAGAGAGTTTTGATGACGAGTATACTTATAACTTAGCTCTCACAAACGCCTTCATACAGGGGACGGCACCTGATATTTTTATGCTTTCAAATACTGAAGAGTCAGTTTTAGAATATGCAGCGAGAACTATTGATCCAAATAGAATTAGTCCTAACGATTTTAGACTGAATTATAAACCAGTTTTTAGCGAGGATCTAATTATTTCTGATGATACAGATGCAAGTCAGGAGTATATTATTTGAATTCCATTTTGATATGAAACACTCTGAGTTATCTATAACAGAAAATATTTTACGAGACCATCTGAGCTTGAAACGTGGAGTAGTTTAGTGAGCAGTATTAATGCTCTTACTGAAAAATCCACAGCAGTTGTTCCAGTATGACTATGAAATGCATCTTCGGTTGGACGATATGATCAAATAATTAGCGCTTTACTTGCTTTAGAATGAGCAAAATGAATCAAGACCACAGGATCAAATGAGGTGAAACAAGTACTTTCATTTTATAAAGCATTTTGAGAAAGAACTGGGGATAATAGGTATGATATTCTTTCAGCACCACTTTGAAGAGATAATGATATTGAGTTTTTTGCTCAGGGTGATATTGCGGCAATACTTGGCTTTCCAAGAGACATTATGAAAATTGATGAGATAGGATACCAATCAAGTTTTCTCTATGCAAGTCCTTTACCGTCATATGCAGGAACACCAAAAACTCAAGCTATAAATTATAGATATATGGTTGTGAATAAAGATTCTCAGAATAGTCAATTTGCTCAAGATTTTTTAGTGTATCTCTCCTCTGAAGAAGGTCAGTCAAAAATTTCAGAAGTATATCCATACTATCTTCCTGCTCATATTGCTGTTGAAACAGATTTACTTGAAAGAAAAATATATCCAGACTTTAATATCGTTTATAAAAACTTTGTGAGTGATGATACTCAATTTATGAGTTTTAATGTAGGAGATAATATTCTTTATAGAGAAAAGCTTTATGATATCCTAGAGATGGATTCTTGATATGAAAACGCTTTTACAAAAGCTCAGTGATATATTATTTGTAGTTCAAATAAATCATCAAGCCTTCTCAATCTATCAAGCCCTTGTAATAAATAAAAAACTTTATGGCATTTAATGAAGATCAGTTTTCACTCGATGTATGATCAGACTTTCAGATGAATTCTTCAAGAATCGAATATAGAGACATTATTATTGATAGAAAATCAAAATATACACTTGTCGCTTTGAAGGTAGATTCTCTCCCTCAAGTAAAAGAACTATTTAAAGAGTTACAATCAGAGAGCTATTTTAGAAAAGCAACTCATAATAGTTATTCTTATAGAATTATTCAGGATAATGGAAGTATAATTGAAGGGAAAAATGATGATGGTGAACAGTGAGCATGACTGTGCATTCTCAGAGAACTTCAAAGAGAAAATGCTGTAAATATTATGATGGTGGTAACGAGATATTTTTGAGGAGTACAACTTCACAATGACAGATTTAAAAACGTGATAGATGCATGTAAATTATTTTTCGAAAAAGAAAAAAATAAAAAACTCTAGAATAATTTCTAGAGTTTTTTATTTGTAATATTTTTACATGTCGCTCAGAGCTTCTTTGAAATGATCAAAGAGATGATTTACGAGATCATCCATGTTTTTATAGTCTTCTCTTTCAAATCTGAAAGATTTTCCATCAAGAGTAGATTGAATCTTCCCATCAAAAAGACCTTTTTTATTTTTATCAACGGTAACTTCAATAATACCTTCAGCATCTGGTTTATCAAACTTGTTTAAGTAATTGTTAAGTTTACTTGAGAGGTTAGCCTCTACAAGTCTTTCAAGAACCGCTTTAGAATGATCTTCATCATTTGTATGTATCAGTATTTGTACCTGCATATGTTTGTGTTTTAGGATATAAGAAGATAGGAAAAATTTGCTATCGTAGAGGGCGCATATTCTCTGATAAGCATATCTAAACATATCTTAGTGATATTTCGTCTTACGAGCAAAGTTTTACAAGGCTTAATTTGTCTTCTCGCAGTTACGATTCATCTATAACGTCGGCCCTAGTCTACCACACTCAGAAATAAAATCAAGAAAAATATAATACTTTTTTATTTTTGAGAATTTACTTTAAAAAATCTTTGAAAAACAGGAAAATCCGATACTATAGGGAGAAATACTCTTAAAGCAGAAATAATCTATGAAATATGAAAAAGTAATTGGTCTTGAAATCCATGTGAGAGTAAAATCTCAAACAAAAATGTTCTGTGGATGTAAGAATGCTCTTGAGCTCGCAAGTGAAGCAAATATACATGTATGTCCAGTTTGTATGGGATTTCCTGGTATGCTCCCGGCCATTAATCAGCAAGTAATCAAACTTTGAGTGGTATGAGGTATGATGATGAACTGTGAAATTAATAAGGTTTCACGTTTTGATAGAAAGTCATATTTTTATCCAGATCTCCCAAATTCATTTCAAACTACTCAAATGTATGAACCGATTGTATGAGCTTGAAGTGTTGCTGTACTCATAAATGGAAAAGTAAAGAATTTTGATATTCATCATATGCATTTAGAAAATGATGCTGGAAAACTTTCACATGCTGGAGGGAAGACGCTTTGTGATTATAACAGAGCATGAAGTCCTCTTATGGAAATTGTAACTATGCCAGTTTTCCATGACCGAGATGAGGTAATGGAGTTTTTAAAAGAACTTCAAAAGATGTTCAGAGCTGCGTGAGTAAGTGATGCTGATATGGAAAAAGGTCAGCTGAGATGTGATGTGAATATGTCTATAAGACCTGAGTGAAGTGATATCCTGATGAATAGAACGGAGCATAAGAACGTAAACTCATTTTCAGCAATTGGAAGATGTATCGATAGTGAATTTAAAAGACAAGTAAAAATTGTAGAATCTGGTTGAGTCGTTGATCAAGAAACTCGCGGTTGGAATGATGAAACAGGAACGAGTAGTTCTCAAAGATCAAAAGAAGATGCGATGGATTATAGATATGTGCCAGAACCAGATATCTTGCCTATAGTCATTGATGATGATTTTCTTGAGGAATGTAGAAAACAGGTTGTTGAACTCCCAATTACGAAGCGACTCAGATATCTTGAAGAATATAAACTCTGAGAAGACGATGCTCGAATCCTGACAGCTGATTATGAGCTTAGTAACTATTTTGATGAGCTAACAGGACTCACAAAAGATCCCAAAAAATCTTGCAGTTATATTACCAGTGTACTTCTCTCACTTATGAATGAATCTGAAGAAATATCTGATTTAGGTGATTTGAAGTTTGATATTCGCCAGCTTGCCAGAGTTATAGAACTTATAAACTCAGATGAGCTCTCTTCAACGAATGCAAAAATAGTAATAGAAGAATTATTTCAAAATGGTGGAGATGCAGATACTATTGTGGACTTGAAAAATCTTCGTCAAAAAAATGATATGTGAGCACTTGAATCTGTAGTAGATGACGTTATTGCAAATAATGCTGAGCAAGTAGGGGATTATAAATCAGGGAATGAACGAGTATTTTGATTTCTCGTAGGGCAATGTATGAAGCTCTCAAAATGACAGTGAAATCCTAAAGTTTTTAATGAATTACTTAAAAATAAACTTGATTAAAAATATATAAGATTCCCGAAAAAAATAAAAAGTACAGTCAAAACTGTTCTTTTTTTTATGTTCAATTCTTGCTCTCGAGAATCTTTTGTGCTAGCATAAGAGTATATTTAACAAAATACTTTTCCCAAATGCGACTACCAAAACTCTTCTCCTACCTGAGAAACAACAGAAAAACCTTTGTTTTTATAGGTATTTTTATAGGTATTTTTCTGATTGATGTTCATAGCTCATTTGCAAACAATCCTCAAGTAAGTGATGAACCAAATAAAGTAATAGAAGCTCTGAATTGAGCACTTCAACTTCTCTCAGCATTTCTTTGACTTGTAACAGCCTTAATATCAATATTCATTTTTCCTGGTTGGACCAATGGGACACTCTTTGGACTTGATGTTTACATGAAGGATATTTGGATTCTCATTTCAAATGTAGTGTATTTCATCTTTGCTTTCATTTTGATTGCGATAGCATTTATGAATATTATTGGGAAATGAGATGGAACTTGGGAATTAAAACAAGCAATGCCAAAGTTCATTGTCTGAGTATTGATGGTTCCTTTTTCATGGTTTTTTGTACAGTTTATGCTTTCTATTTCAGCTGTGTTAACTGTATGAGTTCTTACACTTCCATTTGATTCATTTGCTGATAGAGATTTTTTTGAGGGGATAAACTCACAGGCAGAGATATGTACAGAAGTAGAAGTATTTCTATGAAAGCCTGATGAATATAGTGGTTGATGAGAAGACTCAGATTTATGAGAAAGTATTAAATGTCATAATTATAAATCAATCCAAGAGTTTTTTAATGGTACTGATACAGAACCAGGAGTAAAAAATAGTGTCTTTGGTGTGATAAGTATTTATACCTATGCTGTTTTAGGTGTAGAATGAATGGATACTCTTTCCAGTGGAAGCATACAAAGTATATGAGATTTAATGGATCTATGATTTAAAATCATATTTGATATTATATTTGTTATTGTCTATTGTATCTTGATGGTGGCATTATTTCTTGCTCTATTTTCAAGGTGAGTTTGGTTATGGGTGTATACTATGATGTCTCCTGTATTTTGACTTTTATATTTCTTTTGAAAAACATCAGAATGAGTTGGTGATGAAAAGAAATTTAGTGTAAAAGAATTTATAAATCTTGCCCTTGTTCCTGTCTATGTTTCAGCAGCATTATCATTTTGACTTGTGTTCTTATTTGTAACTTCAAATTGACTCTCATCTACGGAAGAAGGATGATTAAATGAGGATGGGAGTTTTGATGCATGAGGAATAAATTTTCTTATTACATGAACACATTCAGATGTTGAAGAAGAAAATTCTTTATTTGCCTGAGGAGGTTCAGCACTCTGAAAACTCATAGTACAAATTTTTGGTATTGCAATTCTATGGATAGCTGTTATTACTGCACTTCGATCTTCTGAGACAACGAAACAAATCACTTCTCCAATCTATGATTTTGGGAAATCAGTATGAAAACTTGCAGCAGCAGCTCCAACGTATGCTCCAATTATACCTCAATCACTTGGTTGAAGTGTTGCATGATTTAGTCAAATGTGAAAAACTATTACATCGTGAATTGAGCAATCCGCTATTAGGTGAGGTTCAGATGCTGCTCAAAGGTTTATGCCAGATGGGTGACAGAATAGTTGAGTAGAACTTAGTACTTCAGCTGAACGAGCACTATCTACAATTAGAACTCAGTGATGAGATGGTAGAAATGAAGTGTCTCTAAATGCAGTAAGAGCAGTAGTACAAGAGTGAGGTGATTCAAGAGCCATCTCTAATAATACACGAGCATTAGAATTAATTCGAGCTTATTTAGCTCAACTAGGAATCCAACAAGAAGTGACACAATGAAATGCAACTTCTGTCGCAAATGCGCTTTGAGCTATTGATGATGCAACAAAAAATATTGGTGGTTGATTGTTTAGAAATCCTGAGGATGCACTGACCGCAAGATCAAACGCCGCAGCTGTTGATGCAGCAATTACTCGAGCAGCAACACCTGCAGCAGCAGAACCAGCACCAGCAGCTTGAAGTGGAACTGTAAATAATATTACAATCAACCCATCTAATATTTGATGAGTAACCGTAAGCTGAACGAATGTGAATAATATCGAAGAATTAAGAAATGAAATTTGATCTGAGAATCTCAGAGTAGAAAATGCTACTCGTATAAGAGAACTGTTAAGGTGATTAACAGAATCAGATTGAACAACAAGAAGATATAGTGATGAAGCTGTAGAAACAATAATTTCCGCTTTGAACTTAGAATCATAATAGCTCAATAAAAAACTCCCAATTTGGGAGTTTTTTATTGAGCCTGAATAATATCAAGTATGTCTCAGAAATTCATAATTTTTACTCATTCTTCTGTAAACTTTCTCATGTTGTACTTCTCGGTATCTTTTACAAGTACATATTTCTGACTTGGTCATCATATTTTTGAGAGTTTTCGAGCAATTTTTCTTACTTCATTTTTATCATCCTGATTCATACAGAGAGCTATACAAAATGTTTCTTTATTTTTTTGTGCATATATTTCAAACTGAAATCTTCCATTGAGACCTCATGATACTTCAAATCATTGTGATAGAAATTCTAATATTAGTCCGTTTTCATAATAACTTATATCTTCTCAGCTGAGTGAATATCTGATTCAAACATCTCAAAATATATACTGAGCTTTAGATTGTATTGTATTATTGTTTTTTATATCATAGAGGTATATTCTGTGTAATATGTGAGTGTTAAGTGCAGCATTTATGTAATCTATAAGGGTTAATAGAGCAATTTCAACACCATGATGTCAGAGGTTTCTATGTATTTCTCTGAGAGATTGATAGTCATCACTTAGGGAAATATAAGATAATACTTTATAGAATAATGAAATATTTTTGATGGTGTAGGCTTCAAGTATATCCCGACTTACAATATCATGCCTCAGAGCACTGAGAAGAAATTTTTTATAATGTGTGTCTGGAATAATACGTACTTCAGGAATTCCTCAATAACATATTTCAGAAATGTTATTTTTTTTAAGAGATTGAGGATACAGTACTATATCTTTTACTCATCATATTTTTATGTTATTTCATACTATAACAATTTTGTACTTTTTTGACTTATAGAGTTTTTGAATAAATGATTTTATTCCATTTATTGGATTACAGTTTTGTAATACGACAACTTTTGGAATTCCATATATTCGAACATACATATCCATAAGTATGAGAAGTTCAGATTCTGATGATATTTGTGAGAGAAGATCTGTCTCATGATTATAATAAAAGGTATCATCAAATATATTTGTTTTTTGTAGAAAGTTTTTTATGAGACCTGTTTTCCCTGTGTGTCTCATTCATGATATGGTTGCAATTTTTTTCGTATTAAGTTCTTCTACCAGTAATTCGAGCTCAGAAGTATATTTACGGAAAGATTTATGCTGCAAAATAAAGTTCTTATTTTTTTCTATTATTTTTTCGTACATATTTTATATTTAAATATATTTTTTAAGATTGTAAATAAAACTAATATATATACAAGTTTTTATATTTATATTATTATTGAGTAATACAAATATAATCTTATATAGTTAAAAATAAACATTTTTATAAAAAATAAAAAAGAACTATATATACTTGAGGAATATGATTTTTTCGCTATAATCTGCTGAGAAGTATTATTCATGAAACACATTATGCAGGCACAATTAGAAAAATATTTACTTTCTCTATTTTGAGAAAAATATGGTATCACTATACAATCACTAGATTTTTCAACGCCTCCAAACAAAAAAATGTGAGATATTGCTTTTTGATGTTTTATTTTTGCAAAAGAGATGAAAAAATCTCCAATAGAAATATCTCAAAATATATCTGAAACTATTCAAAGCGATCAAAATAAACCTGAGTTTATACAGTCAGTACAATCGGAGTGACCATATATTAATTTTTTTCTCAGTGAAGATATTTATACACAAGCATTTTCCGATATGATGCTTCGAGAAAATATCTATGAAAATATTTCATGATCAACTTCTGAAACTATATATATTGACTATATTTGAGCAAATGTATGAAAACCACTTCACATTGGTCATATGTGTACTCCAAATCAAGGCCAAGTACTTATAAATTTATTTCAAAAACTTTGATATAATGTTATTTCTGATAGCCATATTTGAGATTGGGGGATAATATTTGGGAAGCTTATTGTTGCATATGAGACCTATGGAAGTGAGATGGAACTAGAAAATAACGCAGTCGAGCATCTTTTTCAACTTTATGTAAAAATATCAAAAGATGCTGAGCAAGATGAAAACTTAGATCAAAAATTCCGTGATGCATTTAAAAAACTCTCACTTTGAGATACTCAGTATGTACAAAAATGGGAAAAATTTACAAAATATTCTATCCTTGCGATGAATCAGCAGCTTGGAAGACTCTGAGTTCATCCGATGTATAATATTTGAGAAAGTTTTTATGAAGGACTATGACTCCCGAAAATGGAAGATTATCCTGATCTCAAATTTTCAATGAAGGATATTGTTTCTGAGCTTATTGAAAAAAATATTGCGACGAGAAATGAGGATGGTTCAGTATGAGTCGTATTTCCTGAAGAAATGAAAATACCGTCTTGCATTTTACAAAAAAGAGATGGGACTCATGGATACTTAGCGAGTGATCTTGCAAGTGTGAAATACCGTATGGAAAACTGGAATCCTCAAAAAATTCTCTATTTTGTAGATGTCAGACAGCAATTGCATCTCAGGCAGTGTTTTACTATATCTCAGATGGCTGGTTGGCTCTCTGATGATACTGAACTAACTCATGCGTATAATTGATTTATTGCGCTCAAAGATGGAGCTATGAGTACCAGAAAGGGGAAGATTATTAAACTCGAGTCTTTATTGGATGAATGAATCCAGAGAGCGAAGAATATAATTCTTGAAAAGAGAAATGATATTTCTTGAGATGAATTAGATACGCTCGCTGAAAAAATATCTATTGGAGCAATTAAGTACGGGTACCTCAAAAAATCTCGCATGACAGATATTATTTTTGACTGGGATGAATTTATGAGTTTTGAGTGAAATAGTGGTCCATATATTCAGTATGCGTATGTGAGGGCAAAAAAAATATTAGAAAAATATAATAGTACCCTCAGCTTTGAAAATTTAAAATATAGTCTGACTGAAGAAAAGCAGTTACTCAAAGCTATTCTCCAATTTGAGGAGGTGATATCTGAAGTCTCAAAAAACTACCTTCCACATATTCTCTGTCAGTATGTATATGATACGACGAAAGTTTTCTCTGTATTTTATAATAATGTGTCTGTTTTTTCTGAAGAAGACGAAGTTCTTATTGCATCAAGAATTGCTTTAGTGGCATGATTTATAAGGATTATTGAAGAAAGCTTTTCTATTCTTTCTATTCCACTCCCTGATAAAATGTAATTTTATGACAGTAAATTATAATAATTTTGCATCAAAATTTGCTCAGTCGCGTAAAAATATGTCTTGGCCTGAACTGGAATATTTTTTTTCTTTTCTCTGATGAAATGAAAAAATATTAGATATATGATGTGGAAGCTGAAGACTCTTGCAGCAATATCATTCATTTTTTTGAAATTTTCCAAAAGAGTATCTCTGAATAGATCTCTCAGAGAATTTACTGCTTGAAGCAAGAAAACAATATCCAAATCAGAGCTTTAAATGCTGAAATATGCTTGATATCGATTCTCTTTGAGAAACACAGTATGATGCTATTTTCTTAGTAGCAAGCTTTCATCACCTTTCAGATTTTACCCAGCGAGATAGTATGATGAAGAAACTTTATGATCTATTGAATCCAGATGGTATAATCTTTATGACAAATTGGAATCTCATGAGTGAGCAAAATTACAAAAAATATGCTGAATCAGAAATAGCTGATTCAACAAATAATTTTTGATCAAAAGATTTTAATATTAAATTTTGAGAGAGCGATAGATATTATCATAGCTTTGCTCTCTCTGAACTTGAATTATTAGCGCAAAAAAACATGTTTGTTATTTCTGAAAATAAAGTATTTGAATGAGAAAAAAATATAATCACAATTCTAAAAAAATAATTTCTGAAATATTAGCTTCTCTGTTATAATTATGTAATTAATTTCTAGCAATTCTTTTGTTTATGCATGAAGCTGAAAAAACATATGAGCAATACATTGTGGAGATAGATGCGAAAGTGCATGAAATTATCCTCAGAGCACAAGCATATATGCAAGAAATGTCTGAACAAGAAGTTCATGATTCACTTTGGGAAGCATATGAATTTGCAAAAAATGCACATAAAGATGTGAAAAGACTTTCTGGAGAGCCATATATTTCTCATCCAGTTGCTGCTACTGAAATACTTCTTTCATTAAACCCTGATATTTACACACTTCAAGCATGTTTTCTGCATGATGTTATAGAAGATACAGATTATACCTACGAAGATATAAAAGCGAAGTTTTGAGAAGATGTTGCAAATCTTTGTAATGGGATGTCAAAACTAGAAAAAGTAAAGTATAGGGGAGAGGATAGAGCCATTGGAAGCCTGAGAAAAATGTTTATTGCTATGGCAGACGATTTGAGAGTAATATTTATCAAGCTTTCAGATAGGCAGCATAATATGCAAACGCTTTTAAATCATCCAAATCCTGTAAAACGTGAACGTATTGCTCTCGAAACACTTAATATTTATGTTCCAATAGCAGCGCGTCTTGGCCTATATAATATGAAAAGTGCGCTTGCGGAAGAATGTTTTAAGATACTCCATCCTGAAGATAGAAAAAAACTCATATCTGAGCTAGATGAATTAGCAGACGGAAGAAAAGAATTTCAAAACTCAGCCATTCTTACAATCGGGAAGCTTCTTTGAGATCAAGATATTCCTCATGAGGTAGATTTTAGAGTAAAATCTCCATATTCTATTTATCAAAAAATGAAGCGTAAAAATATAGATCATCCAAAAGATTTATATGATATTTATGGTATCAGAATTGTGGTTCCAAGTGTGTGAGATTGTTATAGGGTTTTGTGAGAAATTCATAGTAAATACCATACACTCCCATATAGATTTAAGGATTATATTGCCCTTCCAAAACCCAATGGCTATCAGTCTTTACATACTACTATTGTGTGATTTTTAAAGAGCTTTACAAAACAGCCAACAGAAATTCAAATTCGTACCAATGAAATGCATAAAAGAGCAGAAATATGAGTGGCTGCTCATTTTGAATATAAGGAAAAAGGAAGTAAAATTGCCAGAGAAGTAGATTGGGTGAAAGATCTCAAAGAAATGGTTGATAGTATTGGAAATAATGACTTACTTTCATCGCTTAAAATTGATACGTTTAAGAATAGGATTTTTGTATTTACTCCGAAATGAGATCTTATAAACCTTCCAACTGGTTCAACACCAATTGATTTTGCCTATCATGTGCATACTGATTTAGGTGATCATATTACCATTGCGAAAGTAAATGGGGGAGTTCATCCACTCGATAAAGAACTACAAAATGGAGATATTATAGAAGTCATCATAGATAAAAACAGGCATCCAAGTCCGTTTTGGCTCTGATATGTGAAAACTATTAAGGCAAAGAATAATATCAAAGCCTATTTAAGAAAATGAGATAAAGAAACGCATAGAGATAGAGGAAAAGAAATCATAAATAGATATTTAGAAAAAGCAGATTTGCAGCCTCTTGATAAGGATATGACTGTACTTAAAGTTATAGAAGGAAGAGAATTAAATACGGAAGATCGCTTACAACTTTTAGAACAAATTTGAAATTTTAGCATTACTCCAGCTTCACTTCTCAAAAAAATTCTCAAAGCGCAAAATATTACCTATATTAAAAAAGATAAGAATCAAAATACATCGTCAAAAGCACAACTTGAAATAGCAAAAGAACAGGAGAAAATTGGCAGTGATCATGAGATTATTATTGGTGGAGAACCTAATATTGCCTATCATAGTTGTAAAATTTGCTGTAAAGATACGATTCCTGAAGCAATTGTTGCACATATAAATTCACGTGGGATGTTTACGATTCATGCTCGTGACTGTAGCATTCTTTCCTGAGTCAATAAGGAAAGACTGATGAATGCCTATATAAAGGGAAATGAAGCAATCAGTCTATTCCGGCTGTCACTCACACTTCGCAATAAAATCTGAATGATGAAAGTGATAAGTGAAACGCTCTTTTCTATGGAAATTAATATTGATGAGCTTCATACACAAAAAATATCTCAAACAGAAACATCGCTCATAATAGGATTAGAAATTCCTGATTACGAATATTTAGTTGTGGATAGATTTATTGAGAGAATAAAAACACTTTTGGGACCAAATCTTATTGAATATAAAATCAAAGAGATAAAAAGCTAATTTTTGAATAATTCATTATAATCTGTTAGACTCATAATATAGTAATATTTATCTATATTGTATGTCAATACAAGAAATTTGATCTGATATTTATAATCAGATTTCAGCTTGAGATGAAACTCCATCTGTCCTTACCCAGCAAGAAATAGAAGCAATTCAAAAAAAATATGAACGTTCTTGAGCCGCAATACAGGGTTGGACTGAGCTTTGATTACAAGTATTCTCTGAATCTCTCAGATATTCAAGAGATCAAATCAGGCACATTCAAGCTCAGTTATGAGTTCCAAGATCAAGACAAGATGGTATATTTTGACCATCAAGTTTTTGAGCGTATTATCGCTATGTTTCTCAAAATTGAAATAGAGCAGTAAGTCTGTGATCATTTTTACAATGATGAAATCAAAGCCCGCAGAGACAAACTCAGCAATCTCATGAACATTATTCGCAAGAACTACTTTCAAGAACTCAGAGTCTCTCAGCGCAAAATTGGACGCAGTCTCATTATTCATCTGAGCAAATCTCACTCATAGCACAACAAATACCATGAGTACAACAAAATCTCCAAGATTTTGTGAGATGAATAGCTTTATTTCAACAACAATCTGGTTTAAAAATTGATTGAATGGCTTGAAGAAATACACTTTGAGCTTTGGGTGTCTCACTCAGAGAGGATCGCGCTGAAGGAAGAGAGCCAGCTCCCAGACAGGAAGCTGGCTTTCAAGGACTTTCTGAAAATGGGCTTCAAAATGCAAAGAATTGGACCATATCGAGATATAATCAAAACCAAATAAATCAAATTGCAGAAAAAATCCCTGGAAGACAAACAAGTGTAGATGATTTGATTCTATGAATTGCACTCTTTCAAAGTCAAAATGGACTTTTCGTAGATGGAAAAGCAGGGAGAAATACACTGAGAATTTTATGATTGAATCTCAATGCATGAAACCCAGAAGTACAGGCACAGCCTAATACTGTTGTACGTTGACCTGATGTATGAAATGCTCCAGAAACGAATACAATGCAACAAGAATACACACAGTTTATGAATAGCTATGTGCCAAGAAGATGGAGAAATAGATTTGCAGTATTTGCAAGTGAACTGAGAAATAATGAAGTACTCCATCCAAGTTATCCTATTATGCTCTGTGACTCATCGACGAGAACTGCTATTTGTATCGTGTGATGAAACAGCTATGAGGTCTCTGTATATTATTGACATAGGGGCTTTCAAGATGATACAGTGCATGAGGCTTGAAAAACACCTCGTTGAGTTGTATTTCATTTTAATGATGCGATACTTCCTGCAGAAAGACTTGGAAATTCAAGTAATACATGAGTTGATTGAGTTATCTGAGCATCACTGGTATCACCAGAGTGAGCAAGAGGTCGATGAAAATGGTTCCATTGAATTCCCTCGAATGGAACAGCAACATATGGATGTGTTTGATGTAGAGATATTGATTTGATGAGATATCTTGCAAGTCAGATTCAGAGAAGTGGAAGATGATACTGATATGTTGTATAAAAAAAAGACTCCCCGTATGAGAGTCTTTTTTAGTGTAAAATTATTTTCTGATTTCAAGAGCTTTGATAACTTCATCATATCTTGCTGTGTCTTTTCTTTTAAGGTACGCAAGAAGTTTTCTTCTTTTTGCAACCATCATCATAATTCCTCTTCTTGAGTGATTATCTTTTTTATGTTCACCAAGATGTTCCTTAAGGTTTTCTATTTTTGCAGTAAGAATTGCAATTTGTACTTCAGCAGAACCTGTGTCTCCTTTTCATTTTGCAAACTTATCAATAATTCCTTTTTTGTCGTCTTTTGTAACCGTCATAATGTATTCTTAATATATAAAATCAAATAACCAGAAAATACGCCAGTCATTCGTGAAAAGATTATAGTGAAAAAATTATCTTTGCAAAGAAAATATCGTTATTTTGCAGATTATTGAATGTTTTACAAAAATATGCTATTTTATATATATAATTTTTGATAATTCTTCTATGTGAGTAGAAACATCTCTCCAAAATCCTGAAATTTCTCAAGATATATATAGTCTTATAAAAGACTGAGATTTTTCTGATACAGAAAAAAATGAAATCGAAGAAAGATATTGACAAGAACGAGAAGAAGTCAGAGCAGAAACACAAACTGACTTATCAGAGCTCAGAAAAACAATGCAGATATATGAGGAGTCTCTTTCAGTGAGTAATACAGATATTCGTAAAATTCAAATTATACTATCTATGCCAAATAGAGATGGTGTTTTTTGACCGAATACTTTTTCTACTTTTTCAGATTTTTCTCAGAGGACTGGTTTTACTTGAGGACTTATGAATCTCATCCAAACCTACGAAGCTATAAGAGATCATTTTGAAGAAATACCTGATTCAGAAAAAACAGATTATCAACCAGCGTGAAGAAAAGATGGTTTATATGGACAAGGAACATTTGAATATATATTAGTGAATAATCCAGATTTTATTTCAGAGTATACTTCACTCTGAGATACGCAAATTCCAGAAGTTCCAGTAGATGTTACATCGCCTGAACTTGAAACAGATGAATTGTGACCAGAAACAGGGGACGAAACTACTATCTCTCCAGATATAGAGCAAGTTCCTGCATGAGAAGATGAACATGTATCTTTACCAAAAGAAGATGTCTTAGAGGAAGTGACTGATGAAATCGATGAAACTCAAGATGTTGCGTTGCAGGATAATAATCTCGACAATACAGAAACACTTCTTAGTTTTGAGGAAAAGACAGAAAAATTTATATCAGAGGCTCAGGAAATACCAAATATGCTGATTAAAATATTACAAGAGAGTGTTCAGGCGTGAGTTGATGGAGATTTCTGACCTAATACAGCTCGAAAAGTTATAGAGAAATATCCATCAGAGCAAAGCCTCACAGATATAATGCTCTTAGAATGAATTCCACTAGAATCTGATGGAGTACTTCCTGGTTCTGGTTGAGAGGATTCACGTGATATACTCAGAGCAAGATATGGAGAATTTATCCAAACTCTTGAAGTGAATCTAGATATGCCTCATGGTCTTGTAGAGGCTATTATCAGACAAGAAACTCATTATGGGACATACTGAGATCTTATCAGTTATTCTGGTTGTAAGTGATTGATGCAGCTCAGTGGAATTTCTATGGAAGATATGAAAACAAATCATAGGGGAAATACAATTTATAGAGACTTATTTCAATCATTGGATATAAACTCTCTTCTCTCTACACAGATTATTGATGGGAAGACCGTTGAAGAAATGGTTCCTCGCTCAATTCTATGAAATTTACAAACATTGAATAATTCTGAGTCTACAAATCAAGAATTTGATGCTGCAGTCGATGCAATTCAATCTTTTTTGAAAGATGATAATTCATATTTTAATCACGCTATGAATCTGATTATGTGAAGTATCTATCTTTCTGGGACCTATCATGACTCATCAAGGTGAAGAGAAAATATAAGAAATACTGCTGATCATTATAATGCTGCCCCATGAGAAAGAGCGAAATATAGACGAAACGTAGAACAATATTTTAATGAAATTCAAGCTGAAAATAGATCTATAGTAGGACAAACTCAAGCTGAAAATATATTTTCATCCGATAACGAAAGCGTATGACCTGATGATGGTTTACGATGAGAAGCATTTTCATATCGTGAGGTATTTGAAAAATATAATGATAGGCTACAGGCATCAATGGATTTTATTGAGCGTAGAATGAATCAGGAGAGTATTTCTCAGTTAGCACTTCATTTTTGATTAAGGCAGGAAGAAGAAAATTTTGCAGAAAAACTTTCTCTCAGAGTATTAGATTTTCAAGAAAAAAATTGACTTGTGATTGATGGAAAGCCATGAAGAGACACTCTTTCAAGGATAGATTTTTCATAAGAAATTATAGTGTTCTAAGCTCATAAAAAATAAGTTTTTTTCATTTTTCAATTAGGAAATCATCAGTAAAATAGCAAAGAATATATCCAATATTTTTTGCTATTTTATGAATTCCAGAAAAAAGAATAATTTTTTAGATACAGTTGTAGCATTTGTTGATAAATACCCAAGAGAATACTATGTCTTTCTGTTTTTCTTTTTGTTTTTTATAGCAATAGTGGGTAAGACCTTTGCATATACAGTTTTAGATCACTGATTTTATAAGACTCTTGCAGATAAACAGCAAATTGGTCAGGTGGAAATACCAGTAACCAGATGAACAGTTTATGCAAGTACTTTTTCACCAGAGTGAAATAATCCAACAGTTTTTTCTAGCTCAGTATACTTGAGTGATCTTGCTATTGATCCACAAATTGAGTGAGATAGGGAAGAGCTCTGAAGATTCCTGACAGATTTACTCTACGAAGAAATGTGTGATTTCGAAACCCAGACATCCTGCTATAATGCACTTTTGCGTTTTTTACGTGTTCTCGAAATTCCTGATTTTGAATATACAGAGGATTTTATCAAAGAGGTCATTGCGCAAAGAGTGATATCAAGAATTTCACAAAATAAAGTTACCAGTGTTCTTTTGGGGAGAGATATAAGTATTGAGCAAGAGACAGAAATAAAATCATGGAACATGGCTGGTCTGTATCCTTCTGAGGCAGGTTTTTACGTAAATCCTGAAGAAATTACTGATCCAGAAGCATTTGCTCAGAGATATGTGTCTCTATTTTGATGAAATCAGGAAGATATTGTGTTTGCAGTTCGAAAGCGTGATTTACGATACGTCCCAATATATAACAAGCTTTCACTTGTTGTTTCAGATAAGCTCAGACAATATTTAGAAGATGAAAACAGAGCTATATCCCAAGGAGTTCTTCCAAAAGAAGAATCGATAGGAGGGTTTATTATCCTCACTCCGGAGGCGCAAAGAACTTATCCAGAAAAACAAATTTGATCTCAAATTATATGATTTCTCGATAGCGAAGGAAAAGGGCATTATGGAATAGAATGATTTTTTGATGATATTTTGAAATGAAACCCATGAGAGCTGGCTCGTCGTAAGGATAGTTTATGACGATCAATAGAATTTGATACATTTTCAGATTCTCAAAGAGAGGCATTAGAGGGAGTCGATATATATACTACAATAGATAGAAATATACAAAGAAAGGTAGAGGAAATACTCAAAAATTGAGTTGAAAAATACGGGGCAAACAAATGAACCGTCGTTGTGATGGAACCAGATACATGAAAAATAATATCAATGGCGAATTATCCGACCTATGATCCAAATAATCCGTGAGAAGTATATGAGCTCAAAAAAATTAACTATGTAGAGTATCCAAATCCTAAAATAGATTTATTGTGACGTACCGTTTTTGTAGAGGATTTAGAGCGATGAAGCAAATATATCTATGATGGAAATACTATTTATTTACGTGAAGCTGAAAGGGAAGAGTACGATGATTACAGCAAGACGAAATATATGTATAAAAATAGTTTTGGTGCTGGAGTATATCAAAATGATGCAATATCAAGTCTCTATGAACCAGGAAGTATTATGAAATCTATTACTGTAGCTGTTGGTATAGATACTGGAGAAATAAAACCATATGATTTTTATACTGATGACGGGAAACTGACTATCGATAATTTTACGATTAGTAATGTTGATAAAAATTGTCTATGATATAATACCTTTCAAAATGCTCTGAACTATTCCTGTAATATTGGAATGATTCGTATTGTTCAAAAATTAGGAAAAGCACTACTTCATAAGTATTTATATGACTTTGGTTTTTGAGAACTGACAAATATTTCTCTTGAGTGAGAAGTATTTGCAAAAATTGATCCCTATGAAAAATGGCCTACTTCTAAACTTCTTACGACTTCATATGGTCTGTGAATCTGAGTTACTCCAATACAAATGGCATCAGCTTATAGTGTTCTTGCAAATGGTTGAATTTATATGAAACCATATATTATTGATAGAATTGTATACAACGATGGAAGTGAAATAAAATATGAACCAGAACCAATCAGAAGAGTCATAAAAGAGTCAACTTCTGATACGATGATTGATATGCTCATTGATAGTGTTGAGAATTGAGTTGCATGACAATGAAAGGTTGAATGATATACCATAGCAGGGAAGACAGGAACCTCTCAAATTATATATAAATGACTCTATGAAACGGGTCAGGCATCGACCTATGGTTCCTTTGCTGGTTTTGCCCCTGCGGAAGATCCAAAGTTTGTTATACTTGTAAAACTCGAAAGACCGCGTTCAAGTATTTATGGTGGTGCGACTTCATCTCGTATATTTGCAGAAATTGCAGAGAGTATTCTTCAGTATTATCAAATTCCAAAGAAAATAAGCGTAGAGTAAAACAATAAAAAAAACTCTTTCAGAATTCTGAAAGAGTTTTTTAAATGTAGTATGGTGCGGAAGGAGGGAGTTGAACCCTCACACCTTGCGGCACACGACCCTCAATCGTGCGTGTCTACCAATTCCACCACATCCGCATTTTAATATTTTTGTATGGTGCCGAGAGGCGGATTTGAACCACCGACACAGGGATTTTCAGTCCCCTGCTCTACCCCTGAGCTACCCCGGCATACAATATGCTTTATTTCAAAGCTCAACAATTATATAAAAAAAATAGATTAGGCAAATGTTTTTTATATTTTTTGTATTTGTGTATTGCTCTGTTTTTTTTACAATGCTAGCATACTATTTAAATATGCAAAAATGCAAGTACATGTGTGCACCTGAAAATCATGTAGTCTGAAATATAGTAAGTATATTATTGCAAGACTTGAAAACGATATTACATTTTGTAAGTATAAAAATTTAGAAGTTCATGAAACAGCTTGTCTCTGAGAATGTAAAAAATGACCAAATATAAAAATAGGACAAGAAAAGATAAATTATGTAAGTCCTGTAAAGGCATCTGAAATGATTGCCAAAAAAATTCAAGCAGAGAAAAAATCTGCAGAGAAAAAACATTTAACAAAAAAGAAAAAATAATGGAAATATATAACATACTCAGTCGAAGAAAAGAAATATTTAAACCGCTTCGAAACCCAGAGGTAAAACTCTACCAATGTGGGCCAACCGTATATAATAACGCGCATATTTGAAATCTCAAAACATCTGTGATTGAAGATGCTGTGGCGAGAACACTCAAGTTTCTCTGATATCAAGTGACCACAACCATGAATATTACTGATGTAGATGATAAAACTATCAGAGATTCGATGAAAGCTTGAGAAAAACTCAGTGATTTTACACAGAAATATACAAAAATTTTTCTAGAAGATCTCGAAAAGCTCTGTATTCAAAAGCCAGAAAATATCAAAGCCGTTACAGAGCTGATTCCAGAAATGGTACGTATGATTCAAACAATGTTAAATAGATGATTTGCCTATCTCGCAGATGATGGAAGTGTGTATTATAGTATTGCAAAATTTAAAAAATACTGAAACCTTGCTCATCTTGATATGAGCGGAATGAAGGACTCTGTACGAATTGATAATGATGAATACGAAAAAGATGTCGCAGCAGACTTCGTACTCTGGAAGGCTTGGAAATCAGAAGATGGAGATAATTTTTGGGAAGAAACTTTCACGATAGATGGAAAAGAGTGTACCCTCAAATGAAGACCAGGTTGGCATATAGAGTGTAGTGCCTGCGCAATGAAATTTTTTGGTCCACAGATAGATATTCATATGTGAGGAGAGGACTTGATTTTTCCACATCATCAAAATGAAATTGCGCAAAGTGAGGCCTGCACCTGAAAACAGTTTGCAAAATATTGGATTCATTCTGGTCATTTGATGGTAGATGGGAAAAAAATGAGTAAATCTCTTTGAAATTTCTACACGCTCAGAGATATAGAAGAAAAATATCCTCATGAACCAAAACTCTACAGGGCTATAAGACTATGATTTATGAATGGACTGTATAGAGAGCAAATAAATTTCTCCTTTGAAAAACTTGAGCAAAATATCAAAACAATAGGAAATATCGATAATACCTGTAAAAATCTCATTCGTTATGAAGCAGAATTTTCATGAGTGAGACCAGAATTTAGAGATTATATGCAAGAAATTATGGGAAGATTTCTTGAGGCTCTCGAAGATGATTTCTCATTTCCAGAAGCTTTTGCAGTATTTTTTGAATTTACAAAATATATAAACTGAGAAATAGCTGAGAAGCAATTTACGCTTGATGAAGTACGAGCCTGCGTAGACATGCTAATGAGTTTTCATGAAGTGTTTGCGATTATTGATACACAGTTATTTGAATGAGGGGAAGATATACCGCAAGAAATTTTAGATCTCGCTATAGCCAGAGACCATGCAAAAATAGAAAAAGATTATGCTCTTTCTGATTCAATTAGAGACCAGATAATAGAGGCAGGGTACAGCGTAGTTGATACCAAACAGGGAACTATCGTTGAAAAAAATTAAATAAAAAAAGATGCGAGAGCATCTTTTTTTATGAGATATGATTTTTAATATATTCTAGTTTTTTATCTCTTGAGAGCTTTTTTATTTGCAGCTCTTTTTTGCTTGCCTGTGATCTATCTCATACTTCTTCACTGTGAATAAGCTCGAGAGGAAGTCGTCACTTTGTATATTTTGCTCCACCTGAAATTACTCATTGGTGCATTTTGAGACGTTTTTCTATGTTGTTTGTGATTCAGGTGTAGAGAGAATTATCAGAGCATTTGAGAATATACAGCGAGTACATAAAATATATTAAAACATAATATTAATATTTGACAATTACTTATTTTCAATAAGATATACAAACTATTATATAAAAAAAATACTCTATGGACAGAAGAAGTTTTCTAACTCTTGGATCAGTAGCTGCATTATCAGCTTGTTCAAAATGAATTCCAGATTTCAGAGGTATTCCAGAGCTCAGAAGTGATGTTGCAAATCAAACTTGAACTATAGTTTCAAATCCAAATACTCAGAGTGAAATAATTGATGCTGCCGAGATGCAAGAAGTTATGGCAAATAATTATGCAAAAAATCATAGAGAAGATTTGACTATGATTGAATCTTTTTTAGGTGGACTCTCTATTCAGCAAATTCAAAATTTTCAAGCATGAAATGGGCTCACTCCTGATGGGGATATTTGACCAGATACACTCAACGCATTCTATGCTCTCGCTCAAGCACGTGGATATAATTTTTCTCCTATGCAATATGATAGAATGCTTATTACGACAGAATTACAAAATTATCAGTCAGACAGGGAGAGAATGCCGACAAGTCTTCCAGATCCTTATAATAATAAAAAATATTTTTGAGGAGGGAATGTCCAAGAGTTTGTAAATATTCCATGAACACATATCACTGCAAGCCTCCAAGGTCTTTTTCCTGTAATCGGAAATCCTAATACACTCTATATTCAAAGAATTGGAAATGGGAGAATGACTATGAGACTCTATGATAAATCAGAAAACTTGTCCATACTTGCATATGTAACTGGTTGAACATCTGATCATCCATCACCAGAAGAAGTAAGCTATACGACTTCTTTGACTCATAAATATCATATTTCTTCAAGCTATCCAGAAGAATGAGATCTCGGAGCCTCTATGTTTAATGCTACAAATATAAATGGTGGAGCTATTTGGGTACATTCATCAGCTGATACTATTGATGGATATGATCATTCTCATGGATGTTTTAGAACTGGTTTATACTACGCAGCAGCACTGCATAATCATACAAATAGAGTATGATCTATTCGGGTAGAAATCTGAGATTTATACTAGTCTTATTTGAAAAATAAATATCTAGAGCTACAATAGCTCTAGATATTTATTTTTTATGCGATATACATGACAACAGAGACGATATTTATTATCATTATTTCCATATTTCTAGCTGAAACAATTCTTACGAAGTGGCTTGGGTACCTCAATACTCGCAGATGGTCAGATACGCTTCCATCTGAGCTTGAAGGGATATATGACAGTGAAAAATATTCAAAATCTCAACAATATGAGCGTACACGCTATAAATTTGGTTGGATTTCATCGTGAGTTTCATTTATTATTATGTTTCTCGTATTATTTTTTGGATGATTTGGAGCACTGGATAGTTTATTGCGAGGATTTACAGAAAATTCTATACTTTTAGCGCTCATATTTTTTGGAATTATATCAGTAGTTTCTACAATTATTGGTCTGCCATTTTCTTACTATGCAACATTTGTTATCGAGGAAAAATTTGGTTTTAATAAAATGACAAAGAAATTATTTTTTTCAGATATGTTAAAAGGTCTCTTTCTCTCGGCACTTATATGAGGCCCTATTCTTGCTCTGATTGTTTGGATTTATTCAATCGTATGAGTAAGTTTTTGGCTCTATGCATGGGCTATTGCGACATTTTTCTCACTGTTTATGATGATGTTTTATTCGAGTCTTATAGTGCCTCTGTTTAATAAGCAAACGCCACTTGAAGACGGGGAATTGAGAGATGCCATAGAGTGATTTGCAAAAATGGTAGGTTTTACAGGAACAGATATTTATGTGATAGATGGGAGCAAGAGAAGCAGTAAGGCAAATGCCTACTTTAGCTGATTTGGTCCAAAAAAGAGAATTGTTCTCTTTGATACGCTTATCAAAGATCTCACGACTCAGGAGCTCGTTGCGGTTCTCGCTCATGAAATTGGACACTATAAAAAGAAACATACGCTTCAAATGCTTATTATGAGTATTATCCAAACAGGGATTATCCTCTTTATATTTTCTCTGGCTCTCAGAATCCCAGAAGTCTCATATGCGCTTGGAAGTGATGAGCAAAGTTTTCACTTATGAGCCATCGCATTTTGAATTCTCTTTACTCCAATATCTATCGTATTTGGTATGTTTTCCAGCGTATTTTCACGAAAAAATGAATACGAAGCAGATGCCTATGCTCGTGAAAAATATTCATGAGAACATCTCAGAAGTGCTCTGATAAAACTCTCGAGAAATAATCTCTCTAACCTCAGACCACATCCAGCCTATGAGTTTTTCTACTATTCTCATCCTACGGTATTAAAAAGACTTGCAGCACTTGAGAAATAATCAGCCCATAAACACAGCGAGAAACAAGTATATTTCTCGCTTTTTTTCTGTCTCTATGATACAATACAAGGGAACTATTATTTGTTTATAGAAAATACATATGTTTAGCAGGCTTTTGCAATACGAAATTCTGAAAGATCTTGCCTTTTACGATAGAGATAGATACGAAAGTATTTTTCATGACCCTGATAGCAGATTGTGAAAAAAACTCAATTTCTTTATTGTCATTTGTGTTATTCTGAGTGTCTGTGTGCTTATAATTGAAAGTATTCAAAGTCTTCCATATACATGGTATATCAATCTTTTTTTGATTGATGCATTTGTCTCTATCATATTTTTATTGGAATATACCTACAGATTTTTTAGATCGAGAGATAAAATCTATTTTCCTTTTAAATCATTTAATATCATAGATCTCCTTTCATTTGCTCCATTTTTCTTAACATTTTTCTTTCCTTCTCTTGCAGGACTCTCTATTCTCAAAGTCCTCAGGCTACTGAGAATCATGAGACTCTTCGAAGTATCAACCCACTCTCCAATAGCGCTATGATTTCTCAAAACTATTAGGGAATATCATAAAGAATACAAAGCGATATTTAGTATTTTTCTCTCATTGCTTGTAATTATTTCGAGTTTTGTGTATTATGTCGAGTTTCCAGTGAATCCAGTTTTTTCTTCTATTCCTCAATCATTGTGGTGGGGATTTGTGACGATGTCTACGGTCTGATATGGTGACATGGTTCCCGTGACAGCCGTTTGAAAAATATTTTGAGTTTTGCTCATTTTACTAGGGCCTGTCTTACTTGCTGTGATTTCTTCTATTACGATTCTGGTATTTATGGATGTGGCTGAGAGTCAAAAAATTACCGATTCAAAAATCTGTCGAACCTGTAAAACAAGAAATAATGAACATGCAAATTTTTGTCTCAATTGTGGAGAGCAGCACTTTACAAATGTGATTGAAGCAGAGGAACCTGATACGCCACTCAAGTCACTCGTAAAAAAATTATTTGGGAGATAAAAACCTATTTCCCTTTGATTTGTAGCACTATTTCAGTATAAATAGTGCTATATTTTAGTCTCAAATTTTCCCTATGTCAGATACAAAGAATTTTTATGTTACTACCCCAATTTATTATGGAAATGGACTTCCACATGTAGGACATTTTTATAGTAGCACGATAGCTGATATTATTCATAGATACTATAAAATTTCAGGCTACACAAGTAGATTTACGACTTGAATCGATGAAAATAGTCAAAAAGCTGTTATAAAAGCACAGGAAGAGTGAAAGGATATTATGCAGTATCTAGATGATATGGCTGTGGCTCATAAAAATGTGTGGGACTATTTTGGGATGGATTATACAGATTTTATTCGTACGACAGAGCATCGTCATCATGCGCTCGTACAAGAGGTTCTACAACACTGTTATGATAAAGGAGATATCTATCAAGGAGTGTATGAAGGGATGTACTGTATTTGATGTGAGGCATTTAAAAAAGACGATGATTTGGTGTTTCTCAATAAAACCACAGGTGAAACCTTTCCAATTACACCAAAGATAGTTGCAAGCGATAACATCATCAAAGTTTGTCCAGATCACCTCAAAACTCCAGATATGATTAAGGAAAAAAATTATTTTTTCAAACTTTCAAGATATCAAAACTGGATAGAAGAATTTTATCAGGCTCACCCGCATTTTGTGATTCCTCAGTTTAGGTTTAACGAAGTAATTGCATTTGCGCAGAGAGGACTTGAGGATTTTTCTATCTCACGGGAAACCAATACCTTTGGAATTCCGCTTCCATTTGATAATTCTCAGGTAACCTATGTCTGGTTTGATGCTTTATTCAACTACTATACAAGTGCGAAATATAGTCGAGCATGAGACAAAAACAATACTCATTTTACTGATGAGTCTGATGCTATGTGGCCAGCTGATTTGCATATAGTAGGAAAAGATATCATCCGGTTTCATGCAATTTTTTGGCCAGCTATGCTCGCAAGTTATTTTGATTTATGAGAGCAGGGAAGTGATGGAATACTGCACTTTAAAAATACAGATGCTCAGAAACTTCCAAAAAATATTCTCACAGGATGATTTTTTACTGTAGATGGTCAAAAGATGAGTAAGTCTCTGTGAAATGTGATAGAGCCAGTTGAGTATAGTAAAGAGTATTCTCAGGAGCTGCTCACGCTCTATATGCTGTCAGCTTTTCCAATTTGAAACGATGGAAACTATGATAGGACAGAAGCTATCAAGACATTTAATGCAAAACTTGCGAATAATCTCGGAAATCTCGTCAATCGAGTAGTCGTGCTTTCACTCAAGCTCACAGAAAAATCAGGAATACTCGATACAGGTTTACATAATACGCAAGTAGAAGCTGAATCCTATGCGGCTCCAGATATGTGAAATCTCGATGGACAAGTACACCAAGAGAGCATAAATCTCTCAGCTTCTGGAATGCAGAGCTACGCTCATATGATAGAGCTCAAGATGAAGCAGTATAATCTCAAGTCATCACTGGATTTGAGTTTTGAATTCCTCGATCTGCTCAATAAATTTGCAGATGAAAAGCAGCCTTGGGTAACTATAAAAGATGACGAGCAGTCTACCAGAGAAGTACTCTATACGCTTGCTGAGTGACTCAGACAAGTTGGACTTGCTCTGTATAGCTTCTTTCCTGAAAAGATGTCAGAAATGTTTGTAAAACTTGGTTTACAGGATTATAGCAATAAACTTCAGGCTTGAGAACTCATATCTCTGAGAGAAAAACAAGAAGTCTTTACAATCACAGAAAAATGAAATCCATTATTTCAAAGATTAGAAGTATAATTAAAAAATATTTCATAATAAAGTCAAAAATTTATTTTGACTTTATTATTTTTATCAATACAATTCTCCAGCATTTGAGATCGAGCAGAATCGATTTTTAAGTGTCGTGAGGTGGGCTCCTCTTAGTAACTTTGGATTATACATCCATTGCCTGTATCGGATGCCACTGCGAAAAGTTGTACGGGATTATACTTCCTGCCGGGATTGATCCCAAGACTCCCACCTCACGTACTTTTTTCAAAACCTAGCCTAGCTACGTGTTTTGAGAAATACCTATAAAGCCCGCTTAAGCGGGCTTTTGCTTTTATATGTATACTCTCGAAAATAAAAAAAACTCTGCGCACGGCAGAGCTTTTTTTATTTTTTATCAAAATATACTTTTTTGGTGAAGTAGAGATTGTCTTCGATGAGTCTTCTATTTTTTGCAATCAAATCTCATATGATACCAAGCGCGAAGAATATTGTTGCTATCGTGAGGAAGGCTCCTGATACGATGAGAGATTGTACATGTCAGGTTGGTCCATCGATGGTAAAATAGAGATAGGCAAAACGAATCATTCAGAGAAGTCCAAGCACAAAGAAGACACTAGCAAGACTCACAAAGAGTCTGAGAGGATGATACATCGCATAAACTCTCAAGAGAATAGAGAGCGTCTTATACATATGCTGCCATATGTTTTTAAATAGGCGAGATGGACGAGTTGGTTTATTCGTCGTCATTGGGATATAATCAATCTTGATTTTCTTACTTCCTGCTTGCACGAGCGTATCTACTGCGTAGGAAAAATCAGAAGTGACATTGAGTTTGAGGAGCGCTTCTCTCGAGTAGGCTCTAAATCCACTGACAGAATCTGGTACTTTTGTCCCAGAGAGAAATCGTACGAGGAGACTTCCCAGCCACTGGAAGAATTTTTTAATGGGAGAGAAATGTGCTATTTTTTTGGTTTGTCTGTTTCCCATGACAAAATCAGAGCGACCCTGCACTATAGGAGCGACAAGATCAGGAATATACATTCCTGGGTATTGATTGTCTCCATCAGTATTTACGAGGATATCTGCTCATTCTCTGAGCGCTTTTTCAACTCAGCTGCGAAATGCATTTCCAAGTCCTTTATTTCCCCTGTGTTTTACGATATAGTCTACTTTATGCTCGTTGGCAATTTCGATAGTTTTATCAGAAGAACCATCATCGATAATCATCGTCTCAATTTCATCAATTCCGTCAATCTGTGTTGGCAGTTCAGAGAGGACACTTGCAAGTGTTCCTTCTTCGTTAAAACATGGGACTTGGATAATCAGTTTCATCACGCAAAAATTATATTATATATTTCCTAGTATACTTATTAGCAGGACTCACGCAAGCATAATTGCAGCAGCCAAGAACTTCTGAAGTATATTTTTTTCTTTATAGATAAAGTATCAGAGAAATACTGAGAATATTCCGCTGGCTCGCTTAAGCGCAATGACATAAATTACGAGCGTAAACTTGAGTGCAAGCATTTGCAGAAATGCGCCAAGTCAGCCGAGAACACTCAGTGCTCATATTTTTTTAAAATTCTTTTTTTCGAGCATAAACATCGGATTCATACTTTTTCCCAGTATCATCATGAGTCAGACAAATAATACCGATATTACTGCATTAGTGAGGAGCATCCAGCCAATAGCTCAAACCTGTAGGACTCAGAGCTTATCCAGCGGAGAGCTAATACTCCAAAGTAGGGCAGTTAGCAGCATATATCTGGCTCAGAGGTTTTCATACAGGGCCCTTATTGGGGCAAGAAATCATCCCCGTATTTCCGTAATATTGAGAAAATAGGTTCCAATAAAAATGATGGCAACTCAGATTGCTCCGTAGATATTCGTAAACTCACCTGTGATGAAATACGAGCTCACAAATAAAAATGGAATCGTGAGAGCGGTAAGAGGGGAAACGAGGGATAAATCTCCATATTTTACGGCTTTGAGCGCTGTGATAGTGGTGACGGCATTTATCAGAGAACTAAGTAAGAGTATTCAGACAAATCAGCTAGTAACTCAAGAGAGATCTATAAAAAATATAAAGGGGAGCAAGAGTACAAATGAAAAAAGCCTGGTTCCCCAAGCGAGCGAATATTCATCGAGTGCACCTTCTTTTTTGACATCTGTAAAAGACTTTCCTGCAAGTTCTCACAGAGATTTGAGAAATGCAACTCACAGAGCAAGAGCTATTCCTATCATTATTGTCCGATGGTGAGATACTCAAATCAATATTCTTGCACAATTTCTTTATTCCAGATATTTCGTCCATCGAGCACGAGATTTCATCTCATCATTTTTTTCATAGATTTCCAGTCAGGAGCGAGAAACTCATCCCACTCAGTTAGGAGCATCAGTGCATCTGAGTCCTCGAGGGTCTGGTAGTTTGATTCGCAGTAGATGATATTATCACTTCTATTTCCAAAAAACTTCATAGACTCCATTGCTACTGGATCAAACACGCGTATTTCAGCAGCTCAGAGTTCTAATAAATCATCTATGACCGTCATACTGACGGCTTCTCGCACATCATCTGTTTCTGGTTTAAATGCGAGTCCCCAAAGCGAGATTATTTTCCCCTCTATATTTCATAGTGCCTTTTCGAGCTTTTTGACTGCTATTTTTTTCTGCAGCTCGTTAACTCTGTCTGCGCCCTGAATAATTTTGAAATCATATCACATATCTTTTCCTGTCTCAATTAGGGCTTTTACATCCTTTGGAAGACAGCTTCCTCCATATCCTAAACCTGCTGAGAGGAAGTTTTTTCAGATTCTCGGATCCATTCCGAGTCACTTTGCAATATCTCGTATATTTGCTCCTGCTATTTCTGAAAAATTCGCTATTTCATTAATAAATGAGATTTTTGTCGCGAGAAAACAGTTTGCAGCATATTTTATGAGCTCAGCGCTCGTAATATCTGTATGAAGAATCTCAGTATGTGTTCGCTCAAAGGGTCTGTAAATCTCATCTAAAATCTTTTTTGCTTTGCTGGTTTCACTCCCAAGGACAATCCTATCAGGAGAGAGGAAATCCTGCACGGCAGTCCCTTCTCGGAGAAACTCAGGGTTTGAAGCGACATCAAACTCTGTGTCTTTTTCTCTTGCATAGATTTCTCGCTTGATGATTTCCTCACACATCTTCCCAGTTCCCACTGGCACGGTAGATTTATTGATAAATACTTTGTATTCATTAATATGCTGTCCAAATGTTTTTGCGACTGCTTTGACAAACTTGAGGTCAGCTTTGTTTTCATTGTCTCTATCTGGTGGAGTTCCGACTGCATTAAAAATAGCAATCCCATGACGGATTCCTGCCTCTGCGTCAGTAGAAAACTTGAGTCTTCCTGCTTTCATATTACGCTCTACCAGCTCTCCGAGTCCTGGTTCATAGATAGGAATTTCCCCACTATTAAGCCTATCAATTTTACTGGCATCTATATCGATACACATCACGTCGTGTCCCACCTGCGCTAGGCAGGTTCCAGAGACGAGCCCTGCATATCCAGTTCAAAATATTGTAAGTTTCATGTATTCTTGTTTGATGTTATTTTCTGCTCATAAGATACTTCTTTTTCCCAGAAGTTCAATAGAGTTCTAGCCTTTATTTTGCTTACAAATAAAATTCCAGCTATCTTCGATTCATTCATAGACTGATTTGTGTGCTTCCCAGCCCAGCATGATTTTTGCTTTTCCTGCTCGGCAATAGCAGTCTCCTATATCTCCAGGACGTCTCGGAGCGATAACGCTGGGGATTTCTTTTCCAGTGACTTCTCTAGCCCAGTGAAGTATTTCTAGTACCGAGCTTCACTCTCCGCGCCCAAGATTAAATATTTCAAAAAATCATGTTTCATGATCATACATATTTGGGTTTTGGAGCTGCGAGAGGCTTATTTGCTGCATCTCCCCAGCTGACGCTCTATCAACGAGAGTGATGGTATGCTTTTGTATATATTCCAGCGCAGCCATATGACCTGAGACGAGGTCAGAGATATGAATATAATCTCTCACTCATGTCCCATCCCGCGTATCATAATCATCTCAAAATATACGTAGCTCTGGGAGCTCTCCATTTGCTACCTTCATCACGTAAGGCAGGAGATTATTTGGGATATCATTTGGATCTTCTCCGATGAGTCCTGACTGGTGAGCTCCAATAGGATTAAAATACCTCAGATTTATCACACGAAGTCCGCTATGCAGCGCGAGGTCGCGAAGCATATTTTCTACGATATATTTACTCGTTGCATATGGATTTGTAGTATTTCCTGTCGGAGTTTCTTCACTAAATGGCACAGGCGCAAAGGGATTGTACACACTTGCCGTACTAGAAAATATGATATTTCTACACTGATGCTGCTTCATCACCTGCAGGAGATTCATAGATCAGGTAACATTGTTTTCATAGTATTCAAATGGTTTCTGCGTACTCTCTCACACTGCCTTGAGTCCCGCAAAGTGCAAGACAGCATCAATACTATTTTCACGAAATACTGCTTCTATATCCTCTAAATTTCTCAGGTCTCAGTGATAAAATTTCGGAGATTTTCCTGTAATGCTCTGTATTTTATCTATCACGCTTTGCTGAGAGTTTGTGAGATTATCAAAAATAATCACTTCATATCATGCTTCAAGCGCATCTACGGTGCAGTGAGATCAGATGTAGCCAGTTCATCATGTGAGCAGAAGCGTTTTCATAGTGTTAATTTTTTATTCTAAAATTATACAACAATACTCAAATACTTGTTATCATAGAGATAATTCAAAGACCAATAAATACAAATATATATTCATAGAGAGAATTGATACTAAGACTATATAAAAGTCCAATAGTAATAACTCAATATACTAATAAGATGTAAATCAGTTTATAATATTTCCATCACACAAGTATTTTTATTCAAAAACTTACGTATGCAATCAAAGAATAATATACGAGAGTAAGCATATAAAGATTTGAATAATTTGCCAGTTCTGGTTTTAAAATTCATAAAATAAATTTTCCAAAGAAAAGATTAAATATCAGAGCTCAGAAAATAGTAAGAGTAATCAAAATAAGAGGGTTTTTTATAAGAGAAGTTGGAGTTGTATGTTGGTCATGCTCCATTATTTGTCAAAAATATACTGTTTCTATAGAAAGCAATAAGAATATGAGAAATTTTCATAATACTGTTATCGCTGCATAAATACCGCTCGTCTCAGCACTAAATATATTTTTTGCAAGAATGACATCAATATTCATAAAAAACGCAAAAATAAAACTCATGAGAAAAAAATGAAATATTTCTGTTCTATTTTTATAGAGTTCTCTTTTAAGCTCTACTTTATCTCACTTGCTCTCATAAAGGGAGAGTTTTTTAGAAATATAAATATAGCCTATTATAAGAGGAATAAATCATGCTATCACAAATCATAAGAGTGCTCATCCTACTGTAAATCAAAGAGTGAGAAATAGGATTCACAGCATCAGCTTTATCACAGGAGTCAAAATCTGCTGGACAGAAATGAGTTTAAATGCCTTCATAGATTTGAGCATTGCTCAAATATTGACTCAAATAAAGCTGGTTACAAGTACAAAACCTGTAATATAAAAAAGTCCTAGATTATCAATTTTTAAAAATTCAGCGATGAATGGACTTGCCAGCAAAAAGAGAACATAACTAAAGATTCAAAGAAAGAGAAGTCATACAAATGTTGAATAAAATTCAAATTTGAGAGATTCTTTTTGGTGTATTTTTTTACTAAAACTTTTTGTAAAAAAGAAATCAAGTCATACCAGCAAAACTCATAGCAAATTAAATATTCATACCAAACTTCCAAATGTTCCAAAATCCTCAAGACTCAAATATCGAAGCATAAGAGGATGATAGGCATAGTTTATGATACCTGCCAAAACTCAGCTTCCAGATATCAAAAGTATGTTGATATAATTATTCATAATTTATTTGAAATATTTTTACAAAATTGTTTTCTTCTACCTGTTCAAAAATCTCAGTATTTTCATCAAGAAAGGTATAATTACTCATATCTGCACAGTTTTTTTGAAAGATTATATGGCTAATATTTTCTTTTTGTAAATGAGAAATATCTTTGGTCTGTAAAAATTTTTCCACATTTTCAGAAGTTGGAGACTGACTATTGGTATAGTTATATGCTATCTCGATATTGTCCGCAACTATAGTTCTAAGTGGATAAAAGTGACTTTGTTGCATCGAAGCTATATTTTTTCATCGAGTCCATGTACATCCCATATAGGTATGCCATGGAAATACAACATATATATTTTCTGGATTTTTTTCATACTCTATTTTAGCTATTTCTCTATATTCATTTGGAATTTGTATTCCATAGAGTTGCTGCTGGTATCAAAAAATATTTATTGGATTCCAAGTATTGAGAAGAACAAATACAATAAAGAGCATTAAATAGCTATGCACAAAACTTACTTTCTTCCATACTCAGTCTACCGCAATGACAAAAAATATAGTATAGCAGAGCATAGTAATTCAGAGCCATTTCTGAGGCTCACGCATTCCGATATATCACGGTATATTTTCATACATCCAATTATTGATTCATCAAAATAGTGGTGAAGCAATAGAGACTCAGAGAATATAACTCACTGTAGCAAGGAGTGCTAGAAATATAAATAATTTCTTATTCATACAATAGAGTCTTATAAAACCATAGAGTACAAATACAAATCATATTGCTGCAAATATATACCAATGCTCATTGAGTGAGTCAGGAGTGATGATATGATATCTCTCTCACCAAAATCAATAGAGCAGGAGATGTGTGAGATCAACTCAGAGTCATGAGAGACTATTTCAGACAAAGGCTTCGATATCTCATCTATTAAAGGTTGCTGCTGTTCTTGTTCAGAGCTCTTCTCACAAAAATAGACTTCAGATTATCCAGTTAAAATTGAAAGCAAATATGACTATTGGAGCAATGATATAATACTTCCATGGTATGGATTTGAAGTAGAGTACAGTATAAATAATAGAAATTAACAGTATCATGACGCTTGCATGAGGAAAGAGCATAAATGCTATCCCAAATGAGATACTTGCCCAGAGGAGAGAATATTTTTGAGTATTTTGTATGTTTTCTATCAAATAGGAGAGTCACAGTCACACAGCAAACATTCCAGCTGCGATTCATGGCTGCGTCACAAATCTCTCGTATGTCCATGGATTACACAGGAGAAATATTGCTGTAATAGATTGATATATCCAAATCTTTTTCTGAGATGAGTCACTCAAGTATGCAATCTGTTTTCAGAGTTTTGCTGCAGTAAAGAGTCACAATACAAATACAAATATATAATACAATTTTGAAGTTATTTCACTTCATAAAATATAATTAATCAAATCTACTATATGCCACTGTAGAGTATTGTTAAAAAATCCTTGCCAAATAGTAAAGGGTGTTATTACAAAATCTAATACATATAATCCACCTGGTGAAATCATCGATAGACCAAGAAAAAACAGTATAAGTATTACAGAAAATATAATGTATTGATATTTCTTCATATTTACTTGTTTTTTCGTCTTTTAGGAATACTTGCAATTATAAGTCATAGAACTAATAGTAAAAATGTTGTACCAGAAATAATGAGGCCAATGTAGAAATATATCTGAGGCTTGAAGTATAAAGTGAGCTCTACATCGATGCTTCCATCACTATTTTCTATATAGTATTTATAATCAGTTCTTCAATCTGAAAGCACTTTTGGGTATCACTGTTTTAATAATTCATCTCAGTAATTTGTTTCTACATATTCTTTAATAGTTTTGCTATCTATAGTCCATTGGTTTGCATAGTCATATATTTTAGTATGAGTACTATCAAAAAGTGGTTTTGAAAATAATGATACTTCGTCCTTAAGATATATTTTCCATTCAGGATGGAACAACCTATTATGAATTATTTTTTCTTTATCTAAACTAACATTGTTTAAAATATATTTAGAATTGTTTACTACTTCATATTTACTTGTTCAAGTTATAGTATTAGAAAATGCTAATTGAGTATCAAAAATTATAAAGTTATTATTTTCAATTACTTTCAAATAAATATTTTCTAGTTTTAATATTAAATTATTAAAATCTTCTATTTGATCATCTTTGAAAAATATAGGATTTTTATTAATTAATATATATTTTATGTTATACTTCATAATATCACTATAATTTGCAGCATTTATATTTTCGTAATTTGCATCTATTATACTTGATCAATATAAATTACTTATATTAATATTGTTTGTTGCTAATTGAACTAAATCAAAACTAGAGTATGTTTGGCTATTAAAATAAAAAAATGATAAGGGTTTCTCACTTATTGGTAAGGATAAGACAGTATAGTCATTATTAGTATTTAAATACTCAAATAACTTATAATCATCATTATTAATTTTTATATTTTTTGTGTTTCCTATAAACAAACTTAATCATAAAATAATATGGAGTATTAAAAAAATACTTAAAACATAATTTTTTGTATTGTTTTTTATTTTTCACTGAAAATCAATAATTTTAGTTATAATTATAATTAAAACTATCATATAAATTACTAAAAATTTTTGATGCATATCTCTATACATTCAAATATAAGGCACATTATTAAATATGTAGTCATATATATTGTATATAATATTTGAATATGGTCATGCAAACAAAAGGATTATCAAGCAAAATAAAATTAGTATTTTTTTATTATTTTTTATAAAATCACCTTCTCTTATGCAAAAAAAGATAAATAAAATAACAATTAATACTCAAAAAAAACTAAAATAATTTGAAGTAATTGAATAGTTTAAAAATGAAAGAGTTAAGGTATTGATTATTCATCAATTAATCATATTAGATAGATATGCCGAAAATATTCATCAATATAAAGATTCTCAAATAAAGCTATTTACTAATAGAACTTGAGGTATCAATATGAAAGAAATAGCAAATATAGAAATTAGAAAAATAAGTCAAAGTCTTAAAAAAGTTATTAATTCAAATCTACTTTTTTTTATATATATATATATAGTTAGTAACAGAAATAATATTGGTAAATATGCAATATTTGAAAATCAAGGTGACATTATAACTACACTTAAATATATAGCTAAAAGATAACTTTTACGTCAATTTATGAATTCTAATGAAAATACTAAGAATATTGGAATAAATAGATAGAAAAAGATTCAAAGATTAAATATTCTTAGATAACTAAGAATAGTTAAGCTTCCAAATAAATAAAATAAACAAATTAAGTTTCATAATATAATATTTTTGGACTCCATCTCCTTTGTAATAAAATATTTTATTGAGAAGAAACCACTTGATAATAATAAAGTATAAAATATTTTTTGAATTACTATTGTATCACTTGAAAAATAACTTATTCCTTTAAATATTAATGCGTAAATAAGATGTCAATGTATTTGAGGATTAATAATTCATGGAAATCTAAAGTTTGAGAATGTTTGTAATGTTCTTTCAAGATATACATCAGGATTTAATATAGTTGATGCATCCCAGTATAATATTAATCACTCCTTTGTCGCTAGGTTTATTAATAAATAAATAAAAAATATTATAAAAAAACTATTTATTAATCATATTGAATAGCTTTTGAGCTTGTTTTGAAATGTCGTATCTTTCATTTGTATAATTAGAGTTATTTATGTTTGGAATATATAAATTAGATAAACTTACATCAATTTTATTTTCTATATCCAGTATCTTTCATTGTTCTGCGATATACTTCTGGTTTTCTTTTCAAACAATTTCTGGAAGAGCTCAACAGTTAGTAGTTACTACATTAAGTCAACAGCTCATTGCTTCAACTATAGAAAATCAAAACTGTTCAGATCAAATTTTATGGAAATATTTATAAGTGTCTTTACTTAGTAATACATATAATATTCAAGTGTTAAGTATTGTTGGGAGTTCATTATTGTTAATAAGTCCTAAGTAAGAAAAATGTGGATTTGTTTTACAAGCTTCTTCTACCTTATTTTTGTAATGACCATCTCAAATTATTACGATTTCGTACTCTTTATATTTATCTTTTCTAAATATCTCTATAAATTCTAATATTCATTTGTGATTATCTAATTTTCAAACAAAAAATATTTTGTTTTTTCTTTCTATTCAAGGTATTATTTGAAATTTTTTTGTATTTATTCATGGATAAATAACATGTATATTTTTTTTAAAGCCTAGTGTAATTAAATGCTCTTTAGCTTTATTACTAATGCAAATATATCAATCAGCATATTTTTTTACTATTGAAGTGTTTATTTTAAATATTGGAATTTTATATATTAAATGATTTGGAATTAATTCGTAAACAATAACAAAACATTTTTTATTTGTTTTCCTTGCATATTTAACAAACTGTTTGCTTAATGAAGAAAAAACCTCAAGTACAATTATGATATCTACATCAACTAAATATTTTTCAAAATCTTTATATCTAACAATAGATGCTGTTGAATGAAATAACTTATTTAATAATTTATTTTCTTTGAAGTTTACTTTACAATTTGAAAATCTCAGTATATCAGTAATATGCATCAAAGCAGGAAAAAATTAATAAAAAATTAATATTTTTATACCACATGAGACTCGTAAAAACTGTCCAAATTCTCTATTTTTGTTTGATAGCACTCTTTATAAGTTTTGCTGTAATTTTTCAGCGCTTTCCTGATGAAAACATGAGTGCATATATTGTTCTTCTATTTACTATTGTACTGCTTCCTCTTTGGGATATTCTCTGGGAATATATATCACTCAAAGAAATTGGAAAACTCTTTTTTATCGGAGCTCTGTGAGTATTTTGTTATGTGGCATTGTATCTTGCGCTTTGAATGCAAAACATGGCAGAAGGACTCTCTATTATAGCGTATTATCTCCTCGTAGCTTGAGTCATAGTATAAATCATCTCTCCACTAATTTTTAGAAAAAAAATATGAAAAAAATCTCAGTGATAGACACAGCATTTCTTGGAATCACCCTAGTAGTAGTTTGACTATGAATCGTAGAGATAATTCAGCTCATCGCACCCTACTACAGTTATGGAAAACTCCTTGTAGTATTTATGATTCTCACAGGAATCTATATTGGATATAAGCAAATCCAGCAAGGAAATAAACTCACTTGATGAGTTTGAAAAAGACATCAAGCTACCAGGCTCGACGATGTTGCAAATATTGATACTTCAAGCAGACAGGCATCTGATGATTATTTTGAGAAATATAATACCTTTGTGCATGAGCAGAGGGATTCGCTGATGTATCTCGCATGTGTAATACTCTTTTGTTTTGTGTCTGTTTCACTCTTGTTTGGATTTTTAAGTATCTTACAGTACGCCCTTATATTGTTTTTTTGAGTCTATGTCTATGCAAAGCTCCTAGGATTTCGATTTGATTTCACGATTAAAAAAAGCAAGTTCAGCCAAAGTAATACACTCAGATTTTTTGTCATAGTATTTGCTCTGTATATCAGCTGCATCAGTATTTTTATGAATGAACTCTCGCTTGAAAGCGAGGTTCGTATGCAGTACATACTGATATTTGGAATCCTGTATTTTTTGATGTGAGCTGGAATATTTTTTCATATACCACTTCCAAAACGAAAATATGTAAATGTTTATAATAGTTTAAGTTTTCTTCTTATACTTTTTCTCGGAGCTATACTTGTATATAGTAATCTGCCAGAAAAAACAACAAGTCCCACGGAGCCTCTACAAAATCCTTCGATGCTTACAGAAGTTCCAGAATTGATAGAGTCAGAACCTTCTGAAGAATTAATTTCTGATGAGGTACCGCTTCAAGAGACACGGCTCGTATCACAAGTCTATGCTATAAACCCTGGACTGAGTGTATGAAGCGAAGATGGGAGCGTGACAAATCTCAAACAAGTACTTGCTTCACTTGAATACTACGATGGAGAAATAAATAATCTCTTTGATGAAAGCCTGAGAACATCACTTCGAAGCGCTCTGATAGGGGAATGTGATTGGCCAGAGTCAACCACAGGAATCTTTGGTCCACAGGCAAAAGAGTGTATCGATAATCTCGAGATTTTAATTCCACAAAACTAATATCATGACTCCAGAAATTATACAATACTTATCGCTCAGTCTCTCACCAGTGATTGCTATCGGGCTGGGAGTTTTGATTATAAAATTACTACGTAAAAAAAATAACACATGACAAAAGTAAGGCTTGAAGACGCAAGCTGAGAGCAAATTTGGAAATGAGAAATAGATAGTGCAAAGCCACTTCTCACTCAGCTAGAAGCGCAGTGAGTAGAAATACCAAATGCTTGTAGAGCAGGAATGTGCGCCGCATGTATGTGCAGCGTGGTAGAGGGACAAGAACATATCGTGAATAACCTGAGAGGAGAACCATCTTTTCCACTCGGAGAAGATGAAATAATGACCTGTATTGGCTGAGTCAAAGAAACTCAGGATGAAGTAGTTCTCAGAACTATGACTTAATTTTTAAATAAAAACTATGATACTTTTTGCATGAAAATTTTCTCTCGAAGAAAAAACAGATTTTCCAGATATTGATTTTGATATTCTTCAAACAGGAGAAAAATCATACTTTATTATGTGAGCGGATGAGACGATTCAAAGCTCTCAGGATGTAGAAGCATTTCTCACCCAGCATTTCTGAAAGCTCGCAAACCATGATATTTCTATAGAGAGTGAAGATGCACTTGAAATACTTAATAGTGAGTATGAAGAGGGAATATATGAATCTGTGAGTTTTGAGGGACCAAATACAAGTTTTGATGATATTCTCGAGCGATTTGCGGAAAGTGATGAGGTTATTGCCGTACGAGAAGCAGAAACTTCACTCCTCTACGGAAATAAGATTATCAAAGCAGATTTCATATTTTAATAAAAAAAAGAAGCTATTGCTTCTTTTTTTATTCATCATCTCAAAGCTCAACGGCTCCCTCGTCAAATATTAGATTAAAGGGTCTGAGATACTCACTTCCGGTATCAGGGATAACCACATAGGTTTGATCAATGATTTGCTGCTTGTTATTAATAATGGTATCGAGAATTCCACTATTGTAATTATTTAAAAAGCTGTACTGAGCGAGAAATTGATTAATAAAGACAATATCAGTAAATGCTTGTGTGTATTCATCTCGAAGGGTAAAATACGTATCTACATTATTGAGTGTTGCATCAACTTTATTTCCTGAGAAATTATTTTCCATTTGCGCTTTGAGTGTTTCTATTCTTTGAGAAACAGTATCGAGAAATTCAACAAGCTCAGCTTTTTGTATTTCTAGATTTGTGATACTCGTTGAAGCATTGTTATATCTAAATCGCATTTGAGTAATATATCCCTCGAGAGTTGATTTTCTATCATTTGATGTTTGGAGAATATCTACAATATTTGTTTGTGAGAGATTGAGATATTCACGAATATAAATCATATTTTGAGATATGAGATCTTTTCTGATGACTCTTTTTTCTTCTGGAGAAGCACCAATAAATGAGACGTTTTGGTATGCACTATTTCATGTTTTTGAGTCAGAAGATTGAAATGAGATTCAAATTCTGGTGGAGAGTGCCACACCAGTTGTCGCATAATTACCAATATAGGCACTGGTGAAATTTTGAGAGTTTGTATTTGGCAGCTCCGCAACGCGAGATACTTCCTCACTTCAAAAAAAATAGTTATATCCATGTATTCCTGCAAGCAAAAAGCAGGAAAGGATACATACTTGAAGAAAAAAATTGTTTAGATTCTGGTATTTCATTTCGTATTTCAAAACATATACTTAGTCCTATGTTAGCATATATTTGCTCTGAGTGGAAATATTTTGCCCTATTTTTTAAAAAATTACTTTTTTCTTACAGATAAATAGCTATCATAGAGAAATTGTTTTAACGATTTATAAAAAATACTATGGCATCACCACTTTTTCAGCTGAAAAGTAAATATTCTCCAGCTTGAGATCAGTGAGAAGCAATTGCAGCACTCACAAAATATATCTCTGAAGGTCACGATTGGCAAACGCTTTGGTGAGTCACCTGAAGTGGGAAGACCTTTACTATGGCGAATATTATAAAAAATATTTGAAAACCGACACTCATTATCGCGCATAATAAAACCCTCGCTGCGCAGCTGGCACAAGAATTTAAAGAGTTTTTTCCAGATGCTGCTGTGCATTATTTCGTGTCCTATTATGATTATTATCAGCCTGAAGCTTACGTAAAAAAGACTGATACTTATATCGAAAAAGAAGCCACGATTAATGAAGAAATTGACAGGCTGAGACATGCCGCAACGCAGGATTTGCTCAGCAGAAAAGATGTTATCATCGTAGCTTCTGTGAGTTGTATCTACGGTATTGGTGATATTCAGGCATATCAGGATCAAATTTTTTCTGTAGAAATAGGAAAAAACTATGTCCTAGAAGATCTCCTCAAAAAGCTCGTAAATGTCCAGTATACCAGAGCTTGATGAGATTTTAAGCCGTGAAATTTTATTGTTCAGGGCGATATTCTTGAGATTTGGCCATCGAGTAAAGAGTATGTGTATACGCTTGAATTCTGGGGAGATGAGCTCTCACAAATTACTTCCAGACATCCGATATCTGGTGAAGTATATGAAGTGCATCAATATATAGATATATTTCCAGCAAAACATACCGTTACCAGTGAGTGAAGACTCGAACAAGTGCTTCCGCAAATAAAAAAAGATTTAGAGGAACGGCTCAGATATTTTAAAGAAGATCTCTGAGATATGCTCAAGTATGAGAGACTCAAAGCAAAGGTTGAGTATGATATAGAGATGATGCAAGAAGTCGGATATGTAAATGGGATTGAGAACTACTCTCGATATCTCGATGGAAGAAATCCTGGAGAAGCACCTGCAACTCTGATAGATTATTTTTGAGATGACTTCCTGACTTTTATCGATGAATCCCATATGACGATTCCTCAGATTGGAGCGATGTACGGATGAGATAGAAGCAGAAAAACAAATCTCGTAGAAAATGGATTCAGGCTCCCATCAGCGATGGATAACAGGCCACTGAAATTTCCAGAGTTTCAAGCAAAACTTGATCAAGTGGTCGCTGTCTCGGCGACTCCAAGCGAATACGAAATTGCGATGAGCTGTGATGCGGATGTACACTACGATAAAAAAACGTGAGACAATGAAATAGGAGACAGACTAGTAAAAGAGGACCTCAAAGAACTTCCATCTGTAAAAGATTTCTTTGGATTTGATCCCAGCGTAGGAGAAGACTGGAGCGACAGTGAAGAGAAGCGAATTGTTCCGCAAATGATTCGTCCAACTGGGCTTCTCGACCCGGAAATTATCCTCAAACCGATGGATTATATGATAGACGATATCATGAACAATCTCTCTCTCGTCTTGGAGAAAAATGAGCGTATGCTGATTACGACCCTTACAAAACGGTCAAGTGAAGAACTCACGGAGTACCTCATCGATAATGGAATAAAAGTCCAGTATCTTCATAGTGAGGTTGATACCTTAGAGCGTCTGGAAATCCTCAAAGAACTCAGAGAGTGAAAGATTGATGTTATTGTCTGAGTGAATCTTCTCAGGGAATGACTTGACCTCCCAGAAGTCTCAAAAATAGCAATTCTAGATGCAGATAAACAGGGCTTTCTACGTAGTGAGCAAGCACTTATACAGATTATCGGGCGAGCTGCCAGAAACTCGAGTGGGGAAGTGACGATGTATGTCGAGCAAATTAATAGATTTGAAGAGAAAAAAGCAGATTTTAAGAAATATTCTGAAGATATGTATATACTCAATGCTGGAAAATATGTGAATAATGATGGTCTGGTAATTTCGCAAGCGATGAAAAAATCAATTGATTTGACCTATTACAGAAGATGAATTCAAAAGGAGCATAATAAAAAGCATGGACTGACTGCTACGACGGTATTTAGTTCTATAAAAGATATCGGTATCCCAAGTAAAAAGAAAAAACTTGAGCTTTCCGGAGATCCAAAATCACTTGAAAAAGATATTGCTAGACTCGAGCTTGAGATGGATATAGCTGCAGCAAATATGGAATATGAAACAGCCGCAGAAATCAGAGATCAGATTTTAGAGCTCAAAAAATGAAAGAAAGCAAAAAAGAGAAAATAAACCAAAAAAAAAATATATATCAAAAATAGGGTATATATTTTTTTTATCTGCGAAAATATGGTAGGGTAAAGAAAACATTACTTTTATTTTTGATATACAGAGAAAAAATGAGTGAAAAAAAATATATTATTTTTACAGATTTAAAAGATTTTACCTATAAAAATGCGCTTCTCACTGATTCACAAATCAGTGAAATTCTCGGGAGCTTTGAAAAAATTGTCGAAGAAACAGCACAAAGCAGCAATATAAATATCATTAAATCCATTGGAGATGCCTATTTCTCAGTAGGAGAAAATCCGGAAGATGCTTTTTATTTTGCACAAACTATACTGCAAGAATCACAAAAATATGATGCAATGCAAAGAATTGATGTAAAAAAAATATCTCTCCGTGTCACCATTACCTATGGAGATATTTCGCAGCATACAGCTCTGAATCTCGAAGACTATTTTGGTGAAGCCATAAACCTGTGAGCAAGAATTATGGATATTACTCCTTCAGGACAAATATTTTGTACCCACGATGTTCAAAAATCACTTGGTAACAACGTCTCATCACAATATCTCTGAGAGTTTTCATTTCATGGGATACTCACTGATGTCCCACTCTATAGCCTGACCCATATTTCTGACGAGATGCGACTAGGGCTCAAACAAACAGATGATTCTCGTCTCAAAGAATGTGAAGAAATAGTATTCCGCTCATCATGTGTTGCCGCTATTCTTTCTCTTCAACCACTTCCATTTTTAGAAAACTTTAATCTGGTGGCGGTTCATCTCTATATGATTTTGAGAATATCTTCTAAATTTGAGAGAAAACTTTCACTCAAAGATAGTTCCAAGATTTTTGGTGAGCTTATTGCGCCTCTGGGTATTTCCTATGCCGCATTTCAGTGAAGTGCAACGGCTATAAAAATACTTCTTCCAGGAATTTGAGGATATCTTTTCGCTCCAGTAAGCTTTGCTGTCTCATACTCTCTTTGAAAACTCTATATCATGTATTTTTATTATCAGTCTTCTGGAGAACCATTTCCACCTGAGCTTATAAAGGAACTCTTTGCAAAACATAAAAAAGAATGAAAAAAAATAGCAAAAGAGCGAAAAAAAGACATCGTCGCAATAGGAAAAAAATATAGTGAAGAAATACTTCATATTGGAAAACAAAAAGACTTTACCAAAGTACAAAAAGATACGATTGAAATGCTCAAGAAAAAATAGTGAGTGAACTCAATTCCAAATCAAAATGCTAAAAATGCTACAGAAGACATATATATATAAAGCAATGAGCAGTTCTTACTCCAGCACTTACAGAAACTTCACTTGCAAAGTAGAAATAATAAATGCTTTACATTTCTACAAGAGCCATAAAATAAGAGCATGAATTCTGTAGTGCATAAATATCAAAAAATGAAAAAAGAAATAGCTCTGTGTCTTGGTTGAGGTGGTGCTCGATGACTGATTCATATGTGAGTGTATCAGTATCTCGAAAAAAATAATTATACAATCTCGGAAGTATCAGGAACTTCTATGGGAGCGATAGTTGCAGCTGGAATCGCAACAGGAAAAAGCTTCGCAGAACTGGATAATATTATTGCAAAAGAGCTATGATTTTCCAAGTTTTTAGAGATCTGATTCTGAACTGGACTGATTCCGTGAAATAAAATTTTTAAATGCTTTGAAAAAATATTTTGAGATATGAGAGTCTGTGACACGCAAATTCCTCTCAAAATTGTTGCCAGCAGACTTGAGGATAACAAAAAAGTGGTATTTACAGATACTCGTATTTGTGACGCTTTGAGAGCGAGCATGAGTATTCCATGAATCTTCGAGCCACATGAAATTGATGGAATGCACTATGTCGATGGGATGATGTTTGAAAACCTCCCAATAACAGAGTGTAGCGGAGAGAATATCATTGCAGTTTCAACACTCTTTACAGAAAATTATGATTTTTCCTCTACCAGAAAACTCATGAAAAAAGTAGCCAATATTGCCCTCACGCAAAATGAGCAAATATCTCTGCAGGCAAGTGAAAATAAAAATATCACTCTCATACGACCAGAATTTGATGAAATAGATTTTCATGATTTTCATAAATATAAATCCTGCAGGGAAATTGGATATGTTGCGACGAAAGAAATACTGTGATAAATACTTGTATTTTTTGTAAAATTCTTATAATTTTTAGGCTTATTTGGGGCTATTTATGGTTTCTACTGGGAGAATTTAGCCCACTTCGTATGCTATCCGGGGGATGTGTGTGACCTCCGTAATCAACACACTCGCATATAAATGCAAAAACTAGAACAGGAGGACTTACTGCTTTCGCTAACAAAGCTAAAGCTGCATTTTCTCCAAGCGTAGCATTTGCTGCGTAATTAGACTTCACAAACCGGAGCTCTAATGGGCCTCCTCACCGAGGATGAGTGCGATTGCCTGCCCACCATCATAGAAGACTTTTGTCTGAGAGATACTTCTATGATTATTCTAATTCAGACCATGATTTCAGTATTTTATAGAGATTTTAGCTGATTTCTGGAAACTTAAAAACTTTCTCTACGCGGTGTTTGATATTTTTCTTGTTCGTGTAGAAGTACTTCAAAAATATCTATGATAGTAGATGTGCGAGGTGGGCCTCTCAGCACACGAGTTCGAATCTCGTTAGCTCCACCATAATATGGACACAGATGCAAATAGTATCTATTTGTATATAATAATAAGAAAGAAGAATTAAAACTCTTCTTTTTTTATAACTAAAAATTTAATATGAGACATAAACAATATGGTATTTCTGAATAGTTCACTAGCTTCACGAAGTTCACTTTTTAACAAAAGAAAACGGTTGCCCCAAAAGAGGGACAACCGAAGTTTATAGAGGAACGTAGCGATATGCGTCAGTTTGGACGCATACGCGGTCCCTTCTTCTGATGGTAGAATCCGTCCAGAATCATCCAGACCACGAACGCTGCGAAGAGCGCGGACAGAGCACCAAGTTCAGGAGTGCGAGCGATATGAACGCCCACCAGTGGGCTCAGCATCCATGGAAGTGCCATGATGACGAGCGTAACGATGCCAGCGAAAATCTGAGCTTTTGCGACACCGAATTTCTCCTTGAGATGGTCGTAGATCCTGTCCCAGAGAAAGACCAGAACAGCGACCAAGAGGAGACCGAAAATAATATACATAAGTTTAACCTCCGTTGTTTTCGGTTTCTTAAAAATATTCATTTATTTTAAAATGTCAATAGTTCACTGCCTTCACGAAGTTCACTTTGGGGATTGAAAGGGGATTAAAAGGAAACGAGAGGAAAGCAAGAGTCCTTGGACTTGCGTTCTCGTTCCTTAATCCCCTTTCTCCAAAGAGTGAATGAAGTGTACAATGTGAATGTTATAGAATAGTTTTTAACTATCTTTCCACATAAAAAATATAAATGTCTGTATATATCTCATATTCAGATTAATATGTAATTATATAACCTAATGAGTACAAAATGAAAAGAGTTGCTATATATGTAAGAGTATCAACAGAAGAGCAAGTGGTACACTGAAATGGTATTCAAATCCAAAAAGATGCACTTTTGAATTATGTGAAACTTCAAGGTTTTCATTTAGAGGATAAACATATCTTTATAGATGAATGACGCTCATGAGCTGAAAAAATTAATAAAAATTTAATTAGCATAAACATATTGGCAGCAATTGTCTGTATGTTTTTTTATGTTCTAGCCATAAAATAAATATATTGAAAGAAATATAAACTAAAAAAATCTATGAATGCCACTAAGAAAAATAATTCAAATATTAAAGAGAAAAAAACAAAAAAGAAAAAGAGTATGATAAGAAGAATATTGCTGACTTCTATAATAACAGTTGCAGTTGTCTGTATTTGTATCATATCAATTATAGTATTTTTTGTAGTAGATAATTATTATTTTTCTGAAAATGAAAACAATGATGTATATAATTTCAATCAGCATGAAGAATATGAATTTTATCAGAGTGATGAGTATATAATTCCAGTACATGAGGGATTTACAGTAAGTAAACCTAATATTTATCTCTATCCAGAAGAAGAAACAGAAGTATTGGTAGAGCTTGATTTTAAGTGAGAGATTTTTGCAGATTACCCAAAATATGATGAGAATATTGGTGGATGGGAAGTACTCGCTTCTCCAGATGGGAAGATAATAAACAAAGCTGATAATAAAGAGTATAGCTATCTCTTCTGGGAGTGAAATATTGATGATATAGACTGGGATGTAGAAACATGATTTGTAGTTGCCTGAAGTGAAACACGAGAGTTTCTCCAAGAAATACTCCCTAGCATGTGACTTACACCTGTGGAGTACAATGAATTTATAGTATATTGGTATCCACTCTTACAAGAGAATCCATACAACCTTATCCACTTTGCTGATACGCAGTATACAGATCTTGCTCCGCTTTCTACTTCACCAAGATATGATTCACTGCTCAGAGTATTTATGCTTGCAAAACCACTCCAGCAAGCAATCGAAATTGAGCCACAAGTATTTCCAGAATTTCAAAGAAATGGATTTACCGTCGTAGAGTGGGGAGGAAGTATTATACAGTAAAGCACATAAAAAGCTCAAGATTATATTCTTGAGCTTTTTATTCGTAAACTCTTTTTCATTATTTTATCTTTTTTTATAAAATAGAGGCAGTATTTATAAATAACCAATTCATGAACACCGATATACAAGCACTGTATGACGCATTTACTCAGCAGCTGAAACCATTTGCATACCACAATGAAAAACTGATCAAAATATTATTCCTGAGTATTTTGATGAGAGGTTCTATTCTTATCGAAGACTTACCTGGAACAGGAAAAACAACCCTCTCAAAAGCTCTCTCGAGGCTTATTTGATATGATTTTCAAAGAATACAATGAACTTCTGATCTCACTCCTCAAGATATCCTCTGAGGAGAATTTTATGATTTTGAAAAGAAGCAAATCATGATTCGTAAAGGAGCAATTTTTACGCAACTTCTCCTTATAGATGAGATTAATAGAATGAATCCAAAAACGCAGAGTGCCTTTCTCCAAGCAATGGAAGAAAAAAAAGTATCAATCATGTGAGTAGAGTACAGGCTAGATCCATGATTTTTTGTCATTGCAACGCAAAATCCTATTGAGCATACTGGGACATTTCCCCTTCCAGAAGCACAAAAAGATAGATTTACAGCAAAGGTAAGTATCGGTATGCCAGATGAAGCCCACCAGATTGCAATTATTACTCAAAATCTCTATGCTCATCTTGAAAAAGACATAGAAGCACTGAGCCCTCTGATGACTCAGTCAGATATACTCTATCATGAAGAAAAGATTTCAGAGATTTTGATAAATGAGACTCTAGCAAAGAAATTTATAAAATTTTTTCATCTCATACAGCAGTCAGATGAGATACTCTATCCTCTTTCACAAAGAGCGATAGCGACTTTCACGCAGTGATGCAGAGCTCATGCATACCTTCAGGGGAGAGACTATGTTACGGCCCAAGATGGAGAGATTTTACTTGAGAGTTTTCTCTTACACAGGCTCGATATAGCAAGCTCTTGAGCTTCAATCCTGGCAGACTTATATAAAAAATCATTTAGAAAAATATAGTGAAACTCTTCCGCTCTCTATCCTCTGTTTCCTATACTGGTCGTATTTCACGTCTGGGATTTTTGCTCATCGCGATTGCATTTTTTTTGACGATTATTTCATTTGTAAAAGGGATTCAAATCCTGATATTTATTCCAGCATTTGTCCTTGCCGTTTTTGTATATTCGCTCTATGAACTCATTAGAATTCGTAGGAATATGAACATAGAGCTGAGAAGTGATGCACAGTGAAACTATCTCAGAGTGTTCATAAAAAAATGATATAAATATAATTTTATTCTCGCAAATAAAAACGAATCTTGAAAGCTTGTATTTCTTGAGCCAGATTTACATGGGAAATATTATTTTACCAAAGAGACACCTTATAATCTATTTCTCTATATTTTTTGAAGTTTTGATATATTTAGACTGACAAAAAGTGTTGGAAATATTTTTTTTAGTGACCAGAGAGACGAAAATGATGATTTTCTCCAGTCTGAAAAATATGAATCAGGAAAACAAATTATAAAAATCGATACGTTGCGCAGTTCTCTGAGTGATGTTCCATATATAAAACAATCCTATAGTGTCAGCGGAAAACAGTATGAGCAGTCAGATTTTTTTTTGCAGAGTAATGATCCTCTCAGCATTGTTTCTGGAGAAAAATTGGGTAAATTTCATATCTTTATGATTCTCATTGGAATGTGCGCTGTTGCTATAGAGTGGCTTTCTCCAATGCTGGATAGTGTAATGGTCATCACGGCACTTATCATTTTTTTACTTAGAAACAAGAGAGGAAAACTTCCTGAGAAGCTAAAGAATATGCTCCTTCTGAGTTCATTTTTTCTCATGCTCATTCTTACAAGAGTTCTCTGAGATATGAGCTGAGCAGGGAGTGTATTTTTACTGCAGATACTCATGATTATTTATCTCTTTCCGAGAGATTTTAAAAATTCATTTCTCTATATATTTCTCCTTTTGTTTGTATTTGTTGCAGTTTCTCTCTTTTCTAATCAGATATGGTTTATCGTCTTGTTTATACTCTACTTGTGTATATCTATTTATCTTTTGTTTTATATTTCTGGGACAGAATCATTTGAGTCAGCACAATATAAACTGGGAAATAAAATTTCAAAGAAAAATTTTTTCTCGGCCTACATCAGTGTTGTTTCTCTTATGATAGTATTTTTTATTCTCCTTCCACACGGAACAGCCTCTGAGAGCCGTACAAATATTGGAAATAGAGATAATGAATGAAATATCTCATGATTCAATGAAGAAATTTCACTCGAAAATATCCAAAATATCAAAGAAGACAGACGAAAAGTAATTGTTGTAGAGGATTTGCAGCTGGATGACGTAGAGCGACTATGACTGGATTATTTTAGAGGAAGAAGGTATCATTATTTTGATGGGAAAAGATGGTGAGGAGCATTTTCTTGAGAAAACTATGTCCTAGAAAATGATCTCAAAAATACAGATATCACGCTCTCGATGAAGTACTATCTCAATGGAAGTCGATATATTTATATGCCAGCTTCTCCGAGCTTTATTACGTGAACAAATATTAGGTTTTGAAATACTTCCAGTGACGCAACTATTCTGAGAAGTTATTTATGAATCAATGAGCCACTGAGCTTGCAAGTATGATTCAAAACCACGCAAGAGGGGAGAATACGTGATGCACAAAATGCTGAGATTACTGTTCCGTCCTACATAGAAAATAATGTAGCTGATATTTTTGCGCAGTATATTTCTCAAATTCCTGAAGAAATTACGGACTCCCCAGCAGCGCTGAGTGAGTATGTACAAAATGAGTCTGGATTTGAATATGATACCTTTGATGTTGCTGAAAATATTTCAGATTTTCTCTACGGAAAAAAAGTCTGACACTGTGAATATTATGCAACGGTTCTCACTATTGTGCTGCAGCACTTTTGATTTAAGCCAACATTTGTAAGTGGGTTTTGATATGGAGAATATAATTCTCTCGCTGATAGCTATATCGTGCGAGCCAGCAGTGCACATACATGGGTTGAGCTCTATGATGAAGAAACAAAATCTTGGACCATATATGACCCAACTCCATGAGCCAGTCTCTCTGCGAGACAACTCATTGATTCGAGTCTCGAGCAACTGATAGAAATATATGATTTTATAGATATTAAGTGGTATACCTATATTGTAAATTATACCAGAGAAGAGCAGCAAAAAGTATATGTGTATCTCCTAGGAAAAATCTGATATATCGCTATTTTGATTTTCATGCTTTTCTGCATTGCGTTTTTCTATCGAAAACTTGTTCTCATGGTAAGCTTTGTACTGCTCTCAAAACAAGAAAAAATATTGTTTCTTCTTATGCAGAAATACGATTCTCCAGAAATAGCTTTTATTCAGATGGCGAAACATGATGTTCTGCTAGCAAAAAAAATAGAAAAATATATCTATGCTGATAGTGGGGAAGTGAGTTATAGTGAAATATTTAAAATTGTACTGAAGTAATTATTTTGCCTCATAATTGTTTTTCAATTTTCTTACGTGATAGCTATAGCATATATATATTATTTTTTAATCTGATATATATGAAAAATTTGCAGAAAGGAGATTATGTAACATGGATGCGACATGATAATAATCAAATGAAAGGAAGAATTGTAGATAAGTTTATTCAGGAGTTTACACGCACTATAGAGTGAAAAGAGTTTCATAGAACTCCAAGCATTGATGAACCTGCATATCTTATTGAACAAAGTGATGGGAGTGAATTTATACTTTCTTACAATGAGCTTCAAAAATCCGAGCATCCAGATGCTCATGAAAGTGACAACGCACATGTACGAATGAAAGACAAAAAACATACTTATTAAATTTGAAGCAATGAGCAAAGCATACGGTATATGAGATAGAGTTGAATGGAACTGGTGAGATTCTACGACAAGTGGGAAAATAACAAAAATATACAAAGGAGATATAGAAAAAACAATTGAAGGAACACAGGTAAAAAGAGAAGCTTCTGATGTGTGTCCTGCATATCTGATAGAGCAATGAGATGGGAGTGAAGTACTCAAGTCTCACAGTGAAATAAAAAGACAATAAAAAAAGAGCAAATAGCTCTTTTTTTATTATCTATAGTATATCGGTCATTTTTCCGCTATGATCAGAGTTTGTATCGAGGTGAAATGATCTGATTTTATCTTCATTGACTGCGTTTTCATCATAATCTACTTCCTCTGCGATTTCTTTTGTTTTTTCCATAGCTTCATCATAGGTTATTCCATATTTTTCTTGGAGTAAGAGAGCCATTTTTTCAAACCAACCTTCTGTTCCATGAAGCTCTTCTTCACTCAAGTCTGGATAATCTTGAGATAAACGAGTTTTATAGTCATTCCATTTTCTTAGTATAGTATCTTGTTGCATAATTCTGTAATTATTAAATTAAAGTATTAATATTATAGAATACTATTGTATGTAAGTAGCAATCTATTTTCGTTTTATTTGAAGTATGATATCATCTCCAGCGTTACTTCATCCTCTCCCATCATCATTTGTGGTCATAAGATAGAGATTTCCATCTGGTCACTCAACAATATTTCTGAGTCTTCCATATTCTCATTCAAACCATCTCTCTTCGCTGCCTAGCTGATAGGAATCCTCATTTTTTTCAAGATTCAGTTTTATGAGTACCTCTGACTTCATCGTTGGAACAAAGAGGCTTCCATTCCAAAATACTATTCATCCAGGAGGCGTTGGAGTATCTGGCCAATATGCGATAGGATTTGGGTATCACTCTTCATTAGGTCCATAAACCTCTGGCCAACCATAGTTTGTTCCAGGAATGATATAATCGACTCTATCTTTTGCTGTAAGACCAAACTCTCAGCTTGGACCATGAGTCGACATAAATAAATCTCCAGCTTGATTCCACGCAATTCACTGAGGATTTCTATGTCCGTAGGAATAGATGAGAGAACCTTCTATAGGATTATCAAGCGGAGTAGTACCATCGGAATTTATTCGAAGTATTTTTCCAGCGAGTGAATCAAGACTCTGAGCCAGATTTGGATCAGTTGCATCACCAGTCGTGATATAGAGTTTTCCATCTGGTCAAAATTTGATTCTTCCTCCATCATGATATTTTGCAGCCGGGATATTATTTATTAATACTCTGTTAATTCATACAACACCATCTTCATTGGTACTGAGTCGCACGACCTTTGTGATATATCATTCTTCTCTATTTGTATCATCTGTTCCATACATCGCATAGAGGTATCAATTTTCAGTAAAATTTGGATCTTTTTCAAGTCCCATAAGTCCTTCTTCTCCAAACTCAGTACTTGGAGCTTCCCAATATGGTTCTTCTCTCACAATCCCGTTTTCTATGAGTGAAATAATTCAAGGTCTTTGCGTCACAAGAGCTCTATTTTCATCTAAAAAAACGAGTTCCCACGGAGTATCAAGTCACTCTACCCAAGTGCTTACTTCGATATCTTCTCTCGATATTTCTGTATCTTCAACAGTATTCTCTTGAGTGTTATCAGGAGTTTCTTCTTCTACTGTATTATTTTCAGGAATTTCTTCTTGAGCTGTATTATTAGGAGTTTCTCCAAAATCTTGCGATTCACAAGACCCTAGGAGCAATAGTACGAGTAAAAGTCATAGTAAATATTGAAATTTTTTCATGTAATTAAGTATGTAAAGAAGTAATATATGTGTTTTTATTTTCGTAATTATATATATAAGCTGTAAATTTGATGTAAGATATATGAATTTTTAAGATATCATTTGCTATTTAATAGAAAACCTTACAATTTTCTGCGTATTTTTAAATATCGCTATGAAAAAAATAAAAACACTTCTCCTGGCTCAAGTCTGAAATATCTCAAAAGATACCATACTGCAGTATACAACTCTTCCATATACAAAAATATGTCTTCTGTATACGGGACATAGAGATACAGAAAAAGTAAAACTTCCATCAAATATTGAAATAATAAGCTATACAAATCTCAATACTCTTTCAAGAGCCATTAACAGTATTTTTGAAAGCTATAAGTGATACAAGATATTGCCGTATTTTTCTGGTGATGAAAACTCTCGTCATGCTATAAAGGTCTATAATAAAACATTTGGAAGTAAAATTAATCCAAAGATATTTAAGGAAAAAGATGTGATGCAGAAGTTTCTCTGAGAACTCTGAGAAAAAAGACTTATCAGAAAAACATATAGAGAAGCAGCTCATATGGAATATCAGGAAATTCTCGATAGTGTCGGAGAGACAAGTATCATCAAGCCAACGAATGCTAGCTCTTCAAGAGGGACATTTAAAATCACCTCAAAAGAAGATTTTGAAAATATTCAGGAAAATAAACTTTCTCGAAATTTTGAATACCTTATAGAAGAATATATAGGCTGAGAACTCTATTCCGTCGATGTATTTTTTGCTGAAGGAAAAATGTTTCTTCTCACCTACGCTCGTGAAATTGCGATGATAGAACTTGCTGATAAAAAGAAGTTTTCTGCTCCATTTCTTGCAAAATACGGTGAAGAAATATCGAAACATTTTAATTTTATTCTTCCTATTGCCTATCACATAGATTTTTCTCAGATTTCAAAAATTGAGATGTGACTCTTAGAAAAACTCAGAGCAAAGCTCGAATCAATTGACTATACTGGGGCAATTCATCTCGAATATAAATACGATAAAGCTCAGAAAAAGATATGATTTCTCGAGTGGGGAGCGAGATATGGTGGATATAGAAAAAACTTTATAAAGGAAATATATCATACAGATGTACGGCGTATTCCATACTACCTACTAGTTGAAAAGGATTTTTCTCGATTTAAAACACTCAAATGAAATATTTTATGCTTTAAAGAACAAGAGCATAATCTCAATATTGTCCGAGTAAAAACGAGTTTTGTAGATACGACAAACTATATTGATGTCCTAAAAAAAACATGAAATATTTTTGAAACTTCATTTTCAGTGTTTTTAAAAGATTTTCTCTTACGTGAATTTTGAATTAAAATACTGAAAATTGAGTTTTATGTAAAATACTCAAAATGATATAATTTCTTCCCATTTTATAGAGAACAAAGCACGAAACTTGATTATATATTGGAAATGGATGATGAGAATTTTGAGCTCTACAAAAAGAAAAAATTTAAAATTATTGAAAAAACATTTTTTCACGACTACAAATAAGAAATATTTATTTGAGAAATAAAAAAAAATCTTTACTCTAGTGACACTTAAAAACTTATATAATTCATATGGCAAAAACATATATTGATGGAACAAGCGCAAAAGCAATCAACGGACAATTTGGAGAATTTTTTAATATGAGTTTCAACCTCGAAAAACTCCAACAATATGCAAACGAAAAAGGATATGTAAATATGACAATGAGTAAGAGAAAAGAGCCAGGACAATATGGAGATACTCACTATTTTGTGCTCAATGAATGGAAACCAGAAGGGAATAATAACTCTGATCAGAATAATAGCTCAAATAATTCTTCAGGTGGTGGAGATGATATATCTATTGAAGACCTTCCATTCTAAACGAATTACAATAAAAAAAACCGAACTATATTCGGTTTTTTTTATTTTCTAATAATGATACTTCTGTAATCCATAGCTTCCCATTTCCTCATCCATTCATTGGTAGCATATTCGTGATATCAGGTATTGGTATCCCAAACTCTAATATGAGTTGGTCTATCTATGTCTCATTTCCATCCCAGCAAAATAAATGCGTGTTGTCCATCTAGTCACTCATGGTCTACCATATTTCAATTATTATCTTTGTATTGCCAATAGAGGGTTCTATCTTGCAGTACATTATAGCATTCGTTTCGAGCACTAATGCTTCCATCTTTAGCTTTTTCAGTGGTGATGTTGAGATTTGAAATATCACCATCATCATACTTCCAAACCGTACACCAATCACCCCAAAGCTGTACCATATCTCCTGATGAAAGTGCTCATAGAATTTTTCTTAAATGCTGTTTTGCTGTAAAATCAGAATTATGTGTATTGAGATTTATAATTTCAGTTTCATATCAATATTGATTGTACACTTCAGCAATAGGCTCTTCATATACTCAATATCATGTCATCAGATTTTGCTTTGCTATAACTCAATTTTTTGAATTAATATATCCTACAAATCATTTATGAGGATCTCACCAAACTTTTCCATTTTCATTATTTCAAGGAAGTATGTTATAGTAATTTGATTTTGGCAGATAGTATAAAATATCATTTTCTGTAATATTTCTTCATTCTAAATATGAGAGTATATCTGATGTAGCCGATGATTCACATGAGAGTGATCTCTCCTGTAGTCTATGATATGGCATATCAGAGAAGATATTATAATCTACAGTATGTATTTCATCTGGCACATCAATTATAATAGAAATATCTCTTGTAATGTTTTTATATGCAACGTGAATAATTCCTGTTCAGCTTTGTGCTCATGTTGTTTGGAATTGTAGTTTATTTCAGTTTTTGACGAGCTTTGTATTTGTACTTGTTTCAAGTTCAATCTTTAAGAATCACTGAGTATATAAATTATGTACTGAAATAAAGTTTGTAAAATCTATAAAAGTTTTTTCTGAATCATGTAGTTCAAAAACTCAGCTCATATTCTTCGCACTTGCGCTTCAATACATGCAAAATAAGCTGCAAAAAATAATGAGTATACATATGGTAAACTTGTGCATTGTAAACAAAAAATGAATATAAATAATATATAATTAATATATCCTAAATTTAAAAATAAAGAAATGATAAAAAAAACTATCTGAGAATTTCATACATTTTTGATACAAAAAAAGAAGCTAAAAGCTTCTTTTTTTGTATCTTGATTCCAATTATTGCACTGAAAATTCATCAGGAAATTGAGAAGTTATTCATTTTGTGAGTAAATCTGCAAGTCCTTGAATCTGTGCATCTGCCTGAGTTTGAAGTTCATATGCTTCATCATAATCTTCATCAATAAATGCAAGCATAGAGTCTGTTAATAGTTTTCCATGTACTTTTGCTCCTTCAAATACTTGGTCATATTTTACAGATGGGATAGCTCCAGAAAAGAAGTTAGCTGCATCAATTTTGTACTCATCTAGATTATCCATAGCTTCTTGAACCATATCATCATCTCATGTTTTAGCTCCTATCGTAAGATTGGCAAAGAAGTTAATATGGTCTCTCCATAGTTTAAGAAATGTTTCTTCTGCTTCATCTCCATATACAGAACCAATTAAATTCGCAAGATCTACACTATTATCATCAAGGAGTTCAAAAGATGCGTCAAAATCTTCTTTCCCATCATAGGCATTTCTGAGTGTATTAAGTGCAATATTTACATGTTCACGAAGTATATCATTAAGTTCTAATCTCAAGCTTGAAGCAGGACTCATTCTTGCTTCATTTTGATCATCTATATTACTATTGCTAAAGAGATTTGGAAATTGTTCTACAATTCATCCAGATAGAAGATTTGCAAGTCATTCAATTTGAGTGTCTGCTTGTTCTTGTAGACTATAAGCCTCTTCATAATCTCAGTCTATATAAGCAAGCATAGAATCCGTTAATAATTTTCCATGTTCTTTTGCACCGGCAAATACTTGATCATATTTTACAGATGGGATAGCTCCAGAAAAGAAATTTGCTGCATCTATTTTGTAGTCATCAAGATTATCCATAGCTTCTTGAACCATATCATCATCTCATGTTTTCGCTCCTATAGTAAGGTCAGCAAAGAATCCTATATGTGCTCTCCAAAGCTCTAAGAATTCTTCTTGCGCATCTTCACCATAAACTGAACCAATAGTTTCAGCTAATGCAACACTATTTTTGTCTAATTCATCAAAAGATGCATCAAATCCAGCATCCCCATCATATGCGAGTCTGAGTGTATCAAGCGCTACATTTACATGCTGTTTGAGTAAACTTTGAAGTGTGAGATTTAAATCTGTTGCATCTGAAAATGCTACATTTACTTTTCAGTCAAATTCATTAATTTCAATATTTATATAGTTCAGTATGTCATAGAGTTTATTTCTTTGACTCTTTGTCGCTGAAACTTCTCTTCATTGTCCATTTGAATTTTTAAACTTAATAGCTTTTTTCCCATTAGTGGTTCTATCTATATTATTTAAAATCATGGAAATTCTCTCACTCATCATTTCTCTTTTTTCAGTATCCATCATTTCATATTTCGTAATGAATGTATCTGCGATAGATATATATTGTGAACTTAGTCCGGCATCACGGTCCGCAAAACTTATATTTGGAGTCATTGAGAGCATAAATGCTGCGGCAAGGATTCCTGAGGTAATTTTCTTTCTTGTATTCATAATTTTATATATTTAGAAAAAATAAAATACAAGTGCAAGTATAATAGTTAGGTGTAAGTAGTTTGTATACAGTCTCTATTTTTTTATATAAAGTTTTTAGTACAATAAAAAAAACACAGGAACATCCTGTGTTTTTTTATTTCTAGAAATTAGTCTCTAGGTTTTTCTTCAGCGAAATCAACTTTAATAGCTCTTCCGTCAAGTTCTTTTCCGTCCATAGCTTCTTTTGCAGCAGTAGCATCTTCTACTGTAGCGAATTCTACGAATCCAAAACCTTTTGATCTTCCTGTTTCTCTGTCAGTAATAATTTTAGCATAAACTACTTCAGCATGTTCGTTAAATGCTTCTTTAAGATCTTGCCAAGAGAGTCCCCATGAGAGGCTTCCAACAAACAATTTTTTTGTTGCTTCCATATTTTTGTATGGTAAAAATGTAAAAAAGAGAAATCTCCTAACTTCACATTCCACACTTGTACCATGAGTCATATGAGTAGCACTGAATATCTCTTCTCTGATTATGTGTGATATTGGCGAAAATGCAAAGCTTTTTTTACTTTTTTTTAGCTTTTCTTCATTTTACGAGTTTCTCATATAATTTTTATTTTTTTGATCGTCAATGAGTTTCTTTTGATGGATTATCCCAACAAAACTTCAAGCAGTGTTTTGCAAGAGCTTTTCTTCATTTTCATGAAAATCTTTTTTTTCTTTTCCGATCAAGAGAAAGCCGTAATTCATATCGCCAAGAGAGAGTTTTGTATGCCTTGAAAATTTCGCGACTTCAATTCATTCTTCTTTGAGAATATTCTCATCAAAGGCTTCATTTTTAAATTTGATTATTACATTCTGCAGACTTCTTTCATTTCTAGAGTCATATTTAAGTTTGTAATAATCATCCATAACAATATTTTTTTCAAAATACATGATTTGATCTACTCAGAGAATTCATTCAAATATAAGTAATAGCTTATATATAGATGAAATTGAGAAGTCTTTAATTTTTGAAATTGCTATATTTACTTCATAATTTGCAGTAATTTCTCTATTTGATCGTAGGAGTCTTGAATTCGTAAGATGGATAACAGAAATGAGCACTCCATATCATAGATCTGGGAAATGAGTTACGAATTTTTTAAATTCATTTTTTGCTTCTATTCTCAGAAGAATAGTTTTTCTGTTTGCTTTGATTTGAACTTGTTTAGGTTCATTTTCAGACAAAGAACCTTCTCAAAAAATATTTCAAACTCACAGATGTCCTAATACTTTAAAAGTATTTTGGAGAGTATGAATAGATTTTTCCACAATAAGTTCCCCATCGTATATAATATAGAGATGATTATCTGTTTCTCACTCTTTAAATATTATATCTCATTCATGTACTATAATTTCTTCAAAGTATCCGGACGATTTAATTTTTTCTAATTCTAACATAATTATTGCATTAGAGCTCAAATATTTTCTTTATCCCTGACAAAACTCATCAGTACATCCTCTGTGATAAGTCATTTTTTATAGAGCGCAATGAGGTAGTTATCCATGAGAATCATTCATTGTTTTTGACCCACTTCTATTACAGAGTAGAGCTGATGAGTATTTCATGTTATGATGAGATTTCTGACCGCATCATTATTCAGCAGTACTTCTCGCGCTGCGATTCTCTCATCTACTCATGCTTTTGGCACGAGTCTCTGCGCAATTACTCCTATCAAACTCATCGCTAATTGCATTCTAATTTGTTCTTGTTGACCAGATGGGAAGACGTCTACAATTCTATCAATACTTTGTACCGTATCGTTTGTATGAAGGGTAGAGAATACAAGATGTCATGTTTCAGCTAAGGTAATAGCTGCTTTAATAGTCTCGGGATCTCTCATCTCTCATACCATAATAACATCTGGGTCTTCACGAAGACAGGCCTTCATAGCCGTTGCAAAACTCTTTGTATGTATTCATACTTCTCGCTGATTGATTTGAGATTTTTTATTTTGAAAAACAAATTCAACAGGATCTTCAATAGTAATGATATGTTTTCTAAAATTTGTATTAATATAGTCTATCATACCCGCAAGATTCGTAGATTTTCAAGTTCCTGTAGGACCGGTCATAAGAATCAGTCATTTTGATTTTCTACAGAGTTCTTTAATACTCTCTCATAAACCCAGTGATTCAAGTGTAGGGATATCTTGAGGAATAGTTCTCATAGCAATACAATCTCCTCTGGTATCTTTATAACAGTTAATTCGGTAACGAGTTTCATATTTGTCATAATGGTATGAGCTATCCATTTCATAACTTACGAGGAATTCAGCATGTTTTTCTGGAGTAAGAACCAGTCGACATATTTCTTCGATATCTTTTTTTGTGAGCATTTGTATTTCTATATTTTCTCAATTTTTTTGAATATTTGATACTTCTATAATATCCCCTCCATTATCACGAATAATAGGATAACTTCATGTATTGAGATGAATATCGGAATACTGCTTCTTGTGCGCAATATCAAGAACTATTTCAAAAATTTCAAGTATGCTCATAGAAAAAAATAATTATATATACGAAAATAATATCATATTAATAAGAAAAAATCATTTTTTTTACTGTATTATTTTTAAAATATAGCAATAACTATAAAAATCTTTCAAAAAATAAAAAAAACTGTACATTATGAGCAATAATTATTAGTTTCAGCCCTTTTGAAAAAAGTTCGAGATATAAGTGTATGAGATCTTGATATGAATGTTGAAGTTTTTGGTGATAGGATACGTGAAGTTCTCATAGAGAGTTTAGATTCTGAGAATCTAAATGACTTACATGCGAAAAAAAACAGAGATATAGATATGCACTATATTTCCACTATTCGAGTAGATAAGAATACAACTCGAAATTTTGATGCACTGCAAATAAAAAAGAGAAATATATTTTGAAAACAAAAAAATATTTCTCTTCAAAAAAAGCAAGATTCTACGATGCAACAAGTGGAAGTCTATATTTCAAAAAAAATCAAACGTATTAAAAATATTTGATATATTTCACTGTGAATCTGAATTTTAATTTTTTCAATTGCCTATGGTATTTTTGCAAAAATTATAGTAGAAAATAGAGTGAATTCTGGGTATGAAAAACTCATGCAGGTAAAAGAGGGGAATATAGGCTTTACAGAAATACATGAGAATATTAATAATGCCAGATTTGATTTTATTCTCTCTGACATACTTTTTGCACCGTTTTCCCTTATTCCTTCAGAAAAAATTAACTCAGTAGATTATGCAATTGCTGGATGAAAAAATATTTCTTGATGACTTGACCAAGTATTATCACTCTATGAAAAAATATATGCGTATACCTATCAAAAAGAAATAAGTCAGATTTACTTTACGCAGCTATTTTTAAATATCTATAATGATGTCTATGATGTGAGAAAAAGTTTTTTAAAGGCAGCAGATGAATATAGTAAAATTTCATGGCTTCCAACCCAGTGACTGGAAGAGCAGAGATTACAAGCTCTTGAAGTACTCGAAGTTTGAAATAATTATCTCGATATATTCTTGGATGAATTTCAAAATTTTGTAAATATACTCGGACATGAAGAGAGAAGAAGGTATCTCATAGTATTTCAAAACTCAGATGAAATACGACCAACAGGTGGTTTTATGGGAAGTATGGCTTTAGTAGAAATGTTTAAATGACAAATCAAACTCTTTCAAAAAAAGGATGTCTATGCAATTGAGTGGGATTTAAAAAGTGCAAATTACGAGAGGCTTCCAGCTCCAAAATGACTCTCCGAACTTACAGATACTTTTGGCCTCAGGGACGCAAATTATTTTGTAAATATTGAGGACTCATCGAAAACAATCAAGTTTTTTACTGATAATGCAAATATTGATATAGATGGAGTTATCTATATTAATCAAAATATACTCATTAAGCTTCTTGAGCTTACAGGGCCAATATATTTTGATGATATGAATCAGGAGGTAAACAGTGAGAATTTTTCTTATGTTATGTCTCTCCTGGTTGAATCAAAGATTTCAAAACAATGAACCCTCTGAACTCCGAAACAAGTACTTTTTGATTTTATTGAGCTTTTTACAGCAAAACTCATTGAGGATGGAAAATACTTTGAATATCTTCAAGTACTTATTCATGAAGCGAAAAGTAGAGATATAATGATGTGGAGCTTTTATCCTGAAGAAAATGACTTTTTAACCAAGCTCTGAATAAATGGTGAAATAGATTATAATAAGACTTTAGATTTCATCTATCCAGTGTATACTTCGCTCTCATGAAATAAATCAGATAGATACATTAGCAGAGAATATTCAACAAGCGTTACACAAGACTCAGAAAGTTGTGATTTCTTCGTTACGCAGCAAATTAAGTCATCTCATAACATGGGGACAAATGAAAAACGAACGATTACAGATCTCATTGAAAAATATGATTTAACATGAGATGATCTCCTTCAAATCCAGTGAAATGCAAGAAATAGACAGTATGTGCGTGTTCTACTTCCCGCAGGAGCAGAAATAACACCGAAAGACGCGATGGAGATTGTGGATTATGGAAGTAGGAAATGAATAGAATTTTTTCTCACAACCCCAGTTCAGCAAGCAGAATTCTTTGATTTTTCCTACACTCTCAAGAATCCTGAGTGTAAGCAGTACAATACTATGTACTACAAACAACCTGGAATACAATCATATGATGTGAATATAATGATTGAAAATCAAAACTATAACTTTGAAAGAAAACAAGAAGATTTTTATTTTGAAATGAGATAAATATGGAGATACATAAGCAAGGCTTTTGGCAAAAAACAAAGCGTTTTTTAGATCCAATAACTTATAATAAAGCAGATACATGTAGGATAATATCCTATTTTCTCATTGAGTGATTATTTGGTGTTGTTTTTATATTTTTTATTCAAGAAACTACGAGCGTATTTGAAACCCTTAGGCAAGATTTATTTTTTCCTGTCTTAGTAAAATTTGCGCTTATTTTCTGATTTCTCTTTTTTCTCCTCTTCTGGGTTTATACGTGGTGGACCATGACCTACAATAGATATCGAAAATCAATTGAAAATAAGTATCTCACGCAGTATGTGACTTTTGATATGAATATGCAGGAGAAAATTGGTACTTGAAAATCAGTAGCAATTATTTCAAAGTGAATAAAAATGTGGGCATGACTCATAGATAGACTACTTATGGAATGAGTAAATGTATTTCTCTCACTTTTTATTACAATTTATCTCTTATTTCAAGTACATTCATTTTTAGTATGAGCTTTGGTGATACTATTAATTATTACTATTTTTCTCGGATTATTTTTGAACTGATTTGTAGTTGAACTCAGAAGAAACCGTATAGAGCTCGATAATATTTGGTCGAAGAACATGGTGAAAATTATTATGGCAAAAAATGAGATTCTTCAAAGTAAAAAAATATCTACTGAAATAGGAAAACTTGCAGAGCTCCATGAAGGGCAAATATATTACAATCAAAAAATGTCGGTGTATATGGTTCCATTTTTTGCTCTTGGTCCAATTATCGTTATCGTGTTACTCTATATAATTTTCATATATTTTTGACAGCTGTATTTCGCATGAGATATTTCTATCTCAGTAATTGTTTGACTCTCTTGAGCAATTATCATGATGCAAAATGTATTTATGAATACTCTTGATTTTTTGAAAAATTTCACAAAAGAGTTTGCAGAAGTACAAAATCTTTGGGACTTTTTCGATTCAACCCCACAAATAGTTGGCTATGAAGAAGGAAATACTTTTGAGCATAAAAAATGAAAGATACAGATTAAAAACTTGAGTTTTGGCTATGATGATGAGAACCTTGTTTTCAAAGACTTCTCTCTAAAAATACTCTGAGAAAAAGTAACAGCTTTTGTAGGACCAAGCTGATGAGGGAAATCTACTCTCGTGAAACTTATTGCAGGATATATCAGAGCGAGCTCTTGAGAGATTATGGTGGACGGTCAAAAACTCTCAGAGACTTCGCTTAAAAGTTACTATAAAGATATATGATATCTTACTCAGGAACCAAGCGTCTTTGATGGAAGTGTGAGAGAGAATCTCCTCTATGCAGTCAAGGAGAATGTCGATGAATCAAAACTCAGAGAGATTATTACGCAGGCTCATGCAGATTTTATCTATGAACTCCCAGAAGGACTGGATACCCAGATAGGAGAACGCTGAGTCAAACTCTCAGGAGGACAAAAACAGAGGTTAGCTATTGCAAAAATATTTCTCAAGAATCCTAAAATTATCATTCTCGATGAACCAACCAGTGCGCTTGATAGTATTTCAGAAAAAAAGATAACACAAGCGATGCATAACTTATTTCAAGAGAGAACGGTTCTCGTGATAGCTCACAGACTGCAAACGGTAAAACATGCGGATGATATCGTCGTGATACAAAATTGAGAGCTTCTCGAGCGATGAACACATAAGGAGCTTGTAAAACAAAAATGATTCTATAAAGAAATGCTGGATTTACAGAGCTGATTTTAGCAAGAATAAGATTTGAGTAAATCAGTATTTATTCTATAATTGTCAGAGATTTTACTCATTATTGCAAAGATATGCTTGATAAAATAAAACATCTTGTAGCGCTAGATAATCCATTTCGTTTATTTTATCATCTAGTGCGCGCTATAATCGCAAATATCGTATATGGTTTTCCAAGTAGGGGAATGATCATAATTGGAGTAACGTGAACGAATGGAAAAACAACTACTTCTAATATTATTGCTCAAGGACTCAGGGCGAGTGGAAAGAAAGTATTTATGTTTACAACGGTGAATATCATGATAAATGATGAGATGTTTACCAACCATACAAAAATGACTTCTCCAGATGCTTTTGAACTCCAAAAATGGTTTGCACAGGCAAAAAAACAAGGCTGCGAGATTGCAGTCGTTGAAACTGCAAGTCATGGAATAAAAATGCATAGAAACTGGGGGATTGATTATGATATTTCTGTCCTGACAAATATTACCCAAGATCATCTAGATTTACATAGGACGATGGATGATTATGTAAATACCAAGCTAAAACTTTTCTCCAGACTTATGTTTTATAAGAGAAAGCCATGAATCAAAAAAGCATGAGTTATAAATATGCATAGTGACTATAAAGAAAGATTTTTAGATCAGACCTATGACTCACTTTATACCTATGGAACTACTCCAGAAGCAAATGTCAGAGCAAGCAATATAAAGAATCTCAAAAATAAAATGACTTTTACGGTGAGAATGCCAGGAAAAGACATTGATGTTGAGACCAAGCTCAGAGGGAATTTCAATGTATTTAATATTCTTGCTGCTATATCAGTTTTTGCCGCTCTTGGAATTGATAAAAAAGTCATTGAATCTTCTATTACTCAGGTTGAGTGAGTTGCAGGAAGAATGGAGGAAATAGTCTCTCCAGATGGATTCTCTGTTTTCATAGATTACGCACATACTGCTGACGCGCTTGAAAATGTGCTCACTACTCTTCAAGAAATGAAATGAAACGGAAGAATTATCACCGTATTTGGATGTACTGGAGACAGAGACACGAGCAAGAGACCTATTATGTGACAAGTTGTTTCTAAATTATCAGATGTCGTGATTGTGACGCAAGATGATGATTACAGTGAAAACACAGGAAAAATTATTAAGGATATTCTTCCTTGAATTGATAGAAAACAGTGAGAAGATTTTTGGATTATTCCAGATAGGAGAGAGGCAATTAGAACCTCACTCATTACAGCAAAAAAAGATGATTTGATTCTGATTGCATGAAAATGAGATGAACACGCACTTATCACCAATAGATGACCAGTACAGTGGCATGAAAAAACCATTGTAGAATGAATGCTCAAAGAAATAGAAGATAACACCGTAATGAAGTAATCAATAACTATTAATAGAAAATAAAACCCTATGGCACTTTACCTCAAATATAGACCTCAAGATTTTGCATGACTGGTCGGACAAACATTTATAAAAAACACACTTAGCACTGCAGTTGCTCAGGATAAAACAGTTGGAGCCTATATGTTTACAGGACCAAGGGGAACAGGGAAGACCTCTACGGCTCGTATTTTTGCAAAAGCTATAAATTGTCAGAATCCACAGGATGGAAATCCTTGCGGGGAATGTGGTGTTTGTCAGTCTTTTGCGAACAACAATTTGGTTGATATCATAGAAATAGATGCTGCAAGTCATACCTGAGTCGATAATATTAGAGATATCATCGAAAAAGCGCAATTCCAGCCAACCCAGACAAAATATAAAATATATATTATTGATGAAGTACATATGCTCTCAAAAGGAGCATTTAATGCGCTGTTAAAAATACTAGAGGAGCCACCTGCACACGTAAAATTTATACTCGCTACTACAGAAATTCATAAAGTTCCTGATACTATACTTTCAAGATGTCAGCGATACGATTTCCGAAATTTTTCAGATGAAGATATTAGCTCAAGACTAGCGTATATCGCAGAGCAAGAAGGAGTAAAAGTAGATGAGATGAGTTACAGCTACATCGTAAAAAATGCAGAAGGGTGAATGAGAAATGCCGTGAGTCTTTTTGAGCAATTAATTCATAATAACGCTATTGAGTATTCTCATATTGTGGAAACACTCTGAATAGCAAGTGATGATGAAAAACAAAATTTTCTTTTGAAGCTTAAAAATGCTGATACTTCGCTGCTTGATGATTTCAAAGAAATGCTCTCTGAGTGAAAAAATATGAAGAATTTTTGCAAGAGCCTTCTTGATTCACTCAGAGTATCAGCTATTGCTGAGCTATCTGCTGGAAAAGATGCAACTAAAGAAATCATTCTTCTCGATAGATTGCATGATATACTCATGAAAACCAAAAATAGTTTTGATGAAAATCTCACCATAGAGATTGGCTTGCTCAAAATATTGTGAAGGATAGATAATAATTCGATCATAGCGTCAAGTTCTCAAGTTCCAGAGCAGAAATCCAAACCAGCTCAGGTGCAACCACAAGAAGTAAAAAATAATACATCTTCTCAGATTTCGACTCCTACAGAGGTTCATCCAGATATAGTTGAGGATATATTTGCTCTGCATGAACCTGAAATCGCTTCAGGAGACAATAGCTCTCAAAACACTATTGATTCCGATGAGCTTATAAAAACAGTAAAAAAACATGGTTGAAAGGCCGCTTTGACAATGAGTATAAAATGATCAATGATTTCGCTCGAAAATAATATCTTGGTCATACAAACAAAAACAAAAATTTCCGCTGCAACGATTGAAAAAACTGAAAATAGAGATTATATCATGCAGGCGCTCTCAGAGATGTGAATACAGGTATCTGATATCAAAATAGTTTAATGAAGTACTACAGAGTTATTCCTCTCTCTCAGAGCTTTGATATGTATGGATTGAGCTATACATGCTCTGACGAACTTGTTCAGGATTTACGGTGTGGAGATATAGTTGTCATACCTTTTCGTACTTGATTTGATTTATGAGTATTTGCTGGGGAAATTATGGATACGAGGATTCAAGTTCCTTCTGAGCTCAAATCTATTGAAGGAAAAGCAGTAGATTCTATCTCTCTCAGCGCTCAGCAGGTTCAAATGATAGACTTTATATCCACTCATTATATAGTCCCTATACATCATAGTGCCTGCTTATATTTTCCGAAAAATCTCAAAGAAAAAATCTCTAAAAATACTCTGTGAAAGTTAAAAATCAGAGACTATAGCTATAATTCTCCTGAAATCACGCTTTCCTCTGCTCAACAAAAAGTTTTTGATACTATTCTCACAGATACAAATAAGAAATTTCTTTTATATTGAGTGACTGGGAGCTGAAAAACGGAGGTATATATAAAGCTTATCGAAGAAAACTTGAAGCGAGAGAAACAGACCTTGCTTCTTATTCCAGAAATTATTTTAACCAGTCAGATAGCTCAGAGACTTGAAACCGCATTTTGAGACCAAATTATTATTCTCCATTCAGGAATTTCTGCTGCAAAAAAATCGCAGCTTTGGATAGATATTTATAGCTGAAATGCAAAAATTATAGTAGGGACTCGTAGTAGTCTCTTTTATCCCTACAATAATTTATGAAGTATTATTGTAGACGAAGAGCATGATAATAGTTATGTTTCAGACAATGCTCCTCGATATAATGCAGTGCAGTCTGCGGAAAAGATGAGCGAATTATATGATATTCCTTTGCTTTTAGCCTCATGAACTCCTAAAGTGACGAGCATGTATAGGTGACTCAAAGGTGATTTCACCCTTCTTCAGCTCCTTGAAAAATATAATTAAAAAAAACAGCATACTGCTGTTTTTTTAGTTTTTAATAATTTTATCAATCAGACCATATTTGAGGGCATCTTCTGCAGTCATAAAGTTATCACGATCACAATCTTTTTCTATTTGTTCCAGCGTTTGTCCTGTATGTTTTGCGAGAATTTTGTAGAGAATCTTCCCAGTTTTTTCAATATGTCTTGCCGCAAGCATAATATCAGTTGCTTGTCATTCTGCTCCACCAAGTGGTTGATGAATCATTATTTCAGCATGTGGAAGCGCATATCTTTTCCCAGTTTCTCCTCCAGCAAGAATAATAGAACCCATACTTGCGGCAAGTCCCATGGCAACAGTTATGACAGGACATTTAATATATTGCATCGTATCATATATTGCAAGTCCCGCAGTTACGTGTCCTCCTGGTGAATTAACATACATTGTAATTGGAGCTTTTGGATCTTGTTTTTCCAGAAAGAGTAGTTGAGCAATAACGGTATTCGCTACTGCGCTATCAATTCATTCTCCAAGAAAAATCACTCTATCTTCGAGAAGCCGTGAATAGATGTCATAGGCTCTTTCTTGCCCTCATACTTTATCAATAACAGTAGGAATAAGAGTTGAGAGAATATCTTTTTGTTTTAATTCTGATTTTATTTGTTTTGGCATGAGATAAATGTAATTTTTTAAGTATTTCTAGTATATCATAAAAATATAATTCTCAAGAAAGAGTTCATATAAATATGTTTGACAATATTAATATATAATTTTTATATCTAATATGTAACATAAATATGAGTTTTATATTTTTATGAAGTGAGATTTCAGCAAAGATTCTTGCACTTTAGCTGCTTTTTTTTATACTTTAAAATAATTAATACAATATAAAAAAGACAGATGACCATAGTTACGAGATTTGCGCCGAGCCCAACCTGATATTTACATATTTGAAGCCTGAGAACGGTTTTATATAATTATTTGTATACAAAGCAAAATGATGGAAAATTTATGCTGAGAATAGAGGATACAGATAGAACAAGATATGTAGAGGGGAGTATCGAAAACTTGATGCATGTACTTGCTTCGGTAGGTCTTATTGCTGATGAAGGACCAAATAATCCATGAGATAAGTGACCATATCTTCAATCAGAAAGACTTGATATATATCAGAAGTATATAGAAAAACTCATAGATGATAACAAGGCATATCATTGTTTTTGTTCGAGTGACAGGCTCACTGAGCTTCGTGAGGAGCAACAATCCCTCGGTCTTCCTACAAAATACGATAAAAAATGCAGATACCTTACCAAGGAAGAAAGACAAGCAAAACTTGATTCAGGAGAAGCATTTACTATACGATTAGCAGTGCCTGATAATCAGGAAATATCATTTATTGATGGTATAAGGGGAAAGATTACGATTCCAAGTAAAGATGTTGATGATCAGGTTTTGATGAAAACAGATGGTTTTCCGACCTATCACTTTGCCGTGGTGGTTGATGATCACCTGATGGAAATTACAGATATTATTAGAGGGGATGAGTGGATTCCAAGTACTCCAAAGCATGTTTTACTCTATCAGGCATTCGGATGGGAAATGCCAAAGTTTTCACACGTACCTCCACTCTTGTGAGCAGGTTGAAAAAAACTCTCAAAAAGAACATGAGACGTTGCAGTTGAAAAATTTCTTGAAAAAGGTTTTCTCACAGAAGCTATACTCAACTATATTGCGCTTCTCTGATGGAACCCAAAAACCACTGAAGAATATTTTACCCTTTCAGAGCTTATTGATAGATTTAAACTCTCTGATGTACATAGAGCGGGTGCTGTATTTGAGGAAGAAAGAATGGAGTGATTTAATGCACATTACATTAAAAATTATGACACAGAAAAACTCTGGAATAAGTTAGAAACATACTTGAGAAGATATGACAAAGAGTATTTAGATAAAATTTCTACATTTCCGAAAGAATATAATCTAAAAATACTCGCAGAGCTCCAAACAAGACTCAAAAAACTATGAGATTATAAGGACCTCACATCTTTATTTTATCATGATGTAGCAGATTTAGATGCAGAGCTTATTGTAAATACAAAAATGAAAATCGAGTCACTTGAGCAAGTGAAATGTGCTCTAGAATTAGCTCTCGATGTTATTCAAAATATTCCTGAATGAGAAATGAATCCAGAATATATTAAAGAAGCATTCTTGGAATGAATTGCTGAGAAAGATATGAAAAACGGACAAGTCCTTTGGCCAGTTCGAGTTGCTCTCTCAATGCAGCAATTTTCTCCTTGAGCCCTTGAACTTATTTACATATTTGGAAAAGAAATGTCAATAGAAAGAATACAAAAAACATTGAAACAAATATAGTATTATGGTAAAATTTTTACAGAATTCTCACAGATGTCCAGTATAATTGAGATTTGATACTTTTGTAAATAAAGAAATATGAACTTTGGAATGTTAAAAAATATGGTAGAAAATCTCGTAAAGGGGTACAAGTGTCCTTTTTGCGGCAGCACAGATATTGCTGAAAAGAACATTGATATTGTTTGAGCTGCTGGTAATACAGTAAATATTGATATGCATTGTCCAAACTGTAATAAACATTTTATGGCGAAGACAGAAGTAATGCATATGGAACTAGGAAACATGTCTGCTGAAAAACTCGAAAAAATACAAAATTCTCTCATGGCACTAAAAGGGAGATTAGGATGAAATATAGATATTTCTGCTGAGCTATGAAACCTTGAAACTGACTCAGAAGTTCTAGAAGATGTTATTGAAGAGGAAAATATTCTAGAAATTAGAGAAACAATGAAACATCGTGGAGTAAAAGTTGAAGACTTATTTTCTTGAGATAATCTATGAGCTGAATAATAACGAAGATTTTTCTTATATTATTAATCTGAGTATCGTGATATGGTTTAAGCGTATTTGTATTGCCTGAAGTGGCTGCAAGTATTGATTCTCTTATTGGTGTACCATGACTTTCTGATACTATTCGTTGATCAAAGCTGAATTTTGATACAGCTATTACGGATATACCAAACCTGCAACAAATTAGAAGCTGAGCTACTGATATGTGAATAAAAATTTCTGATGGAATAGATACCACAAAAGAAACGATTGATACTATTCGCTCTTGAGCTCAAAAAGCAGGTGATACATATAATAATGCGAAAGATACTATTGATTGAGTAAAAAATACGCTTAGCTGAGCAACACAAACTATAAATGATATTAATGTTATGGTAGAGTCGATAAACAGTATTTCTACTCAAAAATAAAATGAAAAACAGAACAAAAAAAAGTCAATAATCTATGTGAAATATATTGTTGACTTTTTTTTTGTTCTGACTACAACTATGCATCTTAATTATAACAGTATTCTATGGAATGATTAGAAATGAACTTTATTAGTTCTACATTGTCTCTTTTGACGCTCCTTCTTATCTCTATTTTTACATATTTAGTATCTAAAAGAGTAAAATTTCCTTATACGGTACTTCTGGTATTTGTTGGGCTTCTCTTAGTCCCAATTTCACATCTCCCATTTTTTCATTTTATAGATGATTTCAAACTCACGCCAGATATACTTTTTTATATATTCTTGCCTATTCTTCTATTTGAATCTGCATATAATATAAATTATAAACAGCTTCTTGCCAATTGGAGATCTATAGGAAGTCTCGCAGTGATTGGTCTTCTTATCTCTGCTTTTTTAGTTGCTTTTGGATTGTATTTTATATTTCCTCTTCTTGGATTACAGATTCCTTTTCTTGTGTGTCTTTTGTTTGGTGGAGTTATTTCTGCTACTGATCCTGTCGCAGTTCTCTCAATATTTAAGTCAGTTGGTGCGCCTCGTAGACTTGCACTTATCTTTGAGTGAGAAAGTATATTTAATGATGGGACGGCGCTTGCATTTTTCCTTGTTGTCCTTGGAATTATACTGAGCTGAGATCTCACAGGAGCAAGTATAGGATTTGGATTTCTCTCATTTTTATGAATGGTAATCTGAGGACTGATTTTTTGAGTCGTTATGGGGATTCTCTTTTCTAAAATCTTAGAAAAAATTAAAAACGATGAATCAGTAGAAATATGACTTACTATTGTAATGGCACATTTAACATTTTTGCTTTCAGAGCTGATTGGTCATCATCTGTATATTTGAGATTTTAACATCAAAATATCTGGAGTAATTGCTACTGCGATTGCTGGTATTACCATTTGAAACTATGGACGATATAAAATCAGTCCAAAAGTAGAAGAATCAATTGAAAAATTTTGGGTGTTCTTTGCCTTTGTTGCTAACTCACTCGTGTTTATTTTGCTTGGTCTTGTCTTATCTGATATAAATATTAACTTCTCGTTTTTTATTCTTCCAATTTTTGCTTCAATCATCATTGTTATGCTTGCAAGAGCTATCAGTATATATATACCAATTGGGATTATAAACAAATTTAAGATTGAGGAACATATTCCAATGAGTTGGCAGCATTTGCTTTCTTGGTGATCACTCAGATGAGCACTTGCGGTAATGATGGTATATCTTATCCCAGGGCCTGGTCAAAAATGATACGAGCAACTTCTCGCGTATCAAGAAAGTATAGGTTGGCAGTATGATTTTTCTATTAAAGATTTTGTTATCATTATTACCATTTGAAGTATTATGTTTACGCTCTTTATAAAGGCTACAACTATTGGGCTATTTATGAGAAAAATGAAACTTGATAAACTCCATGAAATAGAAGAATTTGAGTATGAAGAGGGAAAAGTACTCATGAACCTTAAAGTCCTTGATAAACTCACACAAATAGAGGAAAAATGATATATAAATAAGGCCGAACATCATGAACTTCGATATAAATATGAGACAATACTTGAAACTTCAATAAAAAATATTCAAAATCTCCAAGCTGGTAATCCTGATAATGCAAAATATATTATTAAAAAAGCGATTACACTCCATGCGCTTTGAATAGAAAAACAATATTTAAAAGACCTCTTTCATTATCATGAAGTTGATGAGTATAATTTCAAAATTATTCTTTGAAAAATTACTCGTCAAATTGAAAGAATCGAAATGTGAAAAAAACAATTACGAGATCATGCTGATATTCAGCACGAATTAAATATTTTTGAGAGAGCCCTTGTACTTATACGATGAAACAAGGATGACTTTACAGATAAATATATGAGAAGTCGTACAAGAGTTATTATAACTCGAAAAGTGGTAAAAGAGCTCAAAAATTTAAAAAATATACAATTTTGATTTGATTCTTGCCTTTTTGATGATGTGATATCACTTTATGAAGAGTTTCATCACTCAGCGAATGCTAAAAAAGATGAAATTAAGAAAGTACATAATATGTCTATTCTCTCTTTAGAGGCAAAACTGGCAGATAAATCACTTCTTAAAATTGAAGAAAAAGTTATAGAAGACCTTTTTAAAAAAGAAATTATTACTCCAAAACTGTATCTGAGATTCTTATGAGATATAGAACATGAAATTCTCAAAGATTTTAGAAAAATAGGATAAATGTTATAAATAAAATTTCTCAACCTTGACAAATATTTTAATTGTCAAGGTTGTTTTAAGGTATTAAAATTGACATTTGTTTTCTTCTGACTAAAACTCTTACGCATTATTTTTTTATTTCCTGAATTATGGAAGAGAAGACACAGTGATTATCAATCATAAAAAAAGTCTTGTTATGAACTATTTTATGATGAGCAGCTATATGTTGAGTTTCTGCTTCTGAGGTAATTCTTACAGCTGAACATGCTTCATCAGCATTTAGTATTGCTTCTTGAGTGTTTATGACACTTGTAATGTTTCTTGTTATTACTTTAGTTGCAACAGAAAAAGTACACAGAACCCTTGTTGTATTTTTTATCGCTGCAGCACTTCTCTTTCTTAATTATACTTTTGGTCATTTTTTTCCTGACTTACAATTTTTAAGTTTAGAACAAGCATTTAAAGCAATTGATGGTGAGGTTATTGCTCTACTTGTTGGGATGATGATCATTGTGGGAGTTCTCTCTCAAACTCAAGTATTTGAATGGCTTGCGGTAAAGCTATTCGAACTTTCTCGAGGAAATATAATTGTTTTATTTTTCTCATTTTTCTTCATTACGGCAGTACTTTCTGCTTTTCTCGATAATGTTACAACCATATTCCTTATAACTCCTGTTGCAATATCTATCGCAAAGATATTTGAAATAAATCCAACGAGATTCATTATTCCAATGATTATTGCTTCGAATCTCTGAGGAACTGCAACTCTTATATGAGATCCACCAAATATCATGATTGGTTCATATGCAGGACTTTCATTTAATGAATTTATTGTAAATCTTGGATTTCCAGTTGTAGTTATTTCAGTAATAATAGCTGGAACACTCTTTATAATGATGAAATGAGAGCTAAGTAGAGTGAAAAAAATCAAAGATTTTGATGCAACACTTGCTGATATGAAATCTAAATACAAACTCAAACACAGAAAATTATTGATTTCTTCTCTTATTGTTCTTGCTCTTGTTATTGTATTTTTCTTTCTCCATGGTTTCTTTCATATGCCTGCAGCTGTCCCAGCAATCATGGGTGCTGCTCTACTGATGCTTATTAGAGATAGACTTATTCGCCGTAAGTTTGGTCGAGGTCACGCAAGTAAAGAGATTATGGAAGAACGAATTCATGAGACATTTTCACGTGATGTTGAGTGGCTCGTAATAGGATTTTTCATATTCCTATTTATGATTGTAGGAGCTGTTGAACATACTGGTCTTCTTGACGTAATTGCGAATCAAATCCAATTAACTTTTGGTGAAAATCTTCTTATTTGTGCAATAGCTATTCTCTGGATATCTGCTATATTCTCAGCTTTCCTTGATAATATCCCATTTACAGCAGTTATGCTTCCTGTTGTTGCGAATCTAATAGCATTCTACTCTGGGCAGTGAATCGATGCTCACTTCTTATGGTGGAGTCTTGCATTTGGTGCATGTCTTGGAGGAAACGGAACCCTGATTGGTGCAAGTGCAAATCTTGTTGCTGCAGGTTTACTTGAAAAAAAGAAATTTCATTTATCATTTATGGAATACTTTAAGATTGGTTTCCCACTGATGATTCTACAAGTTGCATTAGCAACAGTTGCTGTATATTTTATGTACCAAGGAACACTTTCATAAAACATTGATATATTATAAAAATCTCTATAGTTTCTATAGAGATTTTTATTGTAAAGTTGAGGTTTACTTAGGATACATGTTGTAGAATTTATATTATTTATAAGTATGAATAGATGAAAAAATTATTAGGAGCACTTTTTTTACTCTTTTGTATTATCCCAAATAGTTATGCTCTCGATTCGAGGGTAGAAAGAATATACGGTGATTTTATTGATATACTGGATAGTAAGTATTCATGATGAGAAAAACAAATAATTCTTGAAAAGCTACAAGATAGGGCGCAAGATATCAGATGGACGAATATTTCCTCTTGATCTCAAAGTATTTTTGATGATTTAAGAATACTTAATAATGAGTATCTCTATGATGTATGGCTCAAGAATGAATGATCACAAACGCAGCAAAAAATCACAGAATTATCACTTCGTAAGAATCTTCAAAAGGAACTTTCTAGCGTTCCACAAAGTCAGATTGTGAGAGAGCTTTCTACTAATAGTGGAGTAGAATTTATTTCTACAAATGCTAAGAGAGAGACGGTTAAAAATAATTCAATTCAAAGAGTAGAGTATACAAAATATTTTCCTGTTGATAGCTCTACCAAGAGACAACTCCAGAGTAAAAAAGGAATAATTATTTATGAAGATCAAGAGTATAGATTTATTGAAGAGTATAGTCTCAGTGAAAAAATCCCGTACTCAGAAATGGGAGAGTATTTTTCATCAACCCTCTTAACTCCTGAGCAAAAAGTAGTTCTTGAAAGTGGGAAATATTATACATATATTTTTACGACTTTTAAATACTATCAAGATGATTACTGAGCATATGAATCACAACTCCAAAACTCAGGATTTCCAAAAAATGGAACACTGATTTACGTAGATGAAACGTGAAGATATAATTTTGTAACAGATTATTCAAAAAGATTTATTATAAATGACTCAGATGTATATTGAATTTCTTGAAAATGGCATTTTCTAGATTATCTTGCCGATGATATGAAGTTTAACTCTTCAAATAATTCTGCAGCACTTGGAAAGATGAAGATTCTTTCAGCAGGTTTTATGAATAATAGTAATTCAGAAGACGAATACATTGAAAAAGTATACAACTGGATACTAGAAAATATATCTTATACAGAAAATATAAACTTAGAGAATCAAGAAATATTTTCAGCACTCGAAGCTTTTAACTCAAAAAGTGGTGTATGTACAGCGTATTCTAAGCTTATGAGCTACTTTCTGTATTTTTGAGGAATATCAGATGCTCAGATGATAAAAGGAAATGTCATTGACGCTGCTGATTTTCCGCAAATTGGTCACGCATGGGTAAGAATTGGAGATACATATTATGATCCTACCTTTGATGATCCTCTTGGTAATATGCAAGTAAAGCAGCGTGATGAATATAAATACTTCTGACTTCCAAGAGATATATTTTACGCAAATAGGTACGAATATGAAGATCTCCCAGTTGGGCTCAAACTTGCTACTGACCAAGAAATACAAGAACATATTTATGATAGACTTGTACGGCTTATTCCTAAGTATCAATCGTCACTGACTGACTATCCAGTATTTGGTCCAGTTGTATTTAGAGAAAAATACAATCTTGATATTGAAACTATGATAACTCCACAAATACTTGCAAATAAAATTTGAAGCTATAGTGTCCAGAATAATAGTTTTAGATTTACAAGAGGAGATAAGGTAAAAATCATACAATGATTTAGGTATTTTGTACTGACTCCAGAAAATACAGAAGTCGTACTCTCTCAGCTTGCATATGATACTAATGATTTGTTTCTTTTTGATTGGGAAACAGAGTGAGGAGGAAGAGAGTGGAGACTTGCCTATGAAATTGATTTAAAGTAATTGTAAGAAAAGTGTAAGAAAAATATTTGACAAATTACTATTAAACTCTTAGACTCATAAATACCTCTTCTGACAGGGAGATGGTAGCGAGCGAGACTCGCTTATGAAATGGCAGAAATGCCCAATCGTCCAAGGGGGACAAATATGAAAATTTCGTCTGGTTCTGACTACCTGAGAACTGCTGAAGTCAAAGCCGCGGTTGCCTCGCACCCGCATATCGAAACTTTGGCAAACAGGTTCGATCAGGCACATCTTGCTGCTCAGCAAGATTCTTCTCGGCAGAACAAGATCAGGAAAGCTCAGGCGAAGAAAGCTCTCATGGATGCTATCGCTGAACTTACCGTTCCGGCATAACATCCATAAATGGTACCGAGCAGTACCGAATTCTGGGCCGCGCATTGCGCGGCCCTTTTCTTTTCTAAATACAAAATCTTTTAAGTAGCACGTTTTTATATTGTATATAAAAAGTATATAAAAAATAATTGTCTTTTCTGAGTATTTCTTTAGACTATAAGAAATACTTTTTTTGTAACAAAACTGTGAATACTGAAACTTTTCAAAAAAATCTAGAAATGCTCAATCCAGAGCAACGTCAAGCGGTTGAAACTGTGAATTGAGCTGTGATGGTGATAGCTTGACCGGGAACAGGGAAGACTCAGATAATTGGAATGCGTACGGCAAATATAATACTCACTGCCTGAGTTGAACCACAAAACATTCTCATTACCACTTTTACGGAAGCATGAGTCATTGCAATACGTGAGCGACTTATTTCTATGATAGGAAGTGAAGCATATAAAGTACAAGTTTCAACAATCCATAGTTTTGCCCAAGATGTTATAAAATCATTTCCTGAAAAATTCACTCAGGAAAAGCTTGATACTCCAATAGATGATATTGAGAGTATGGAGATTATTTCTGAGATTGTTTCAGATTTACTCTCACAGCAAAAACTGGAGTATCTGACAAGTTATGGTGATACACTCTTTTATGTTCGCGCAATAAAGTCAGCAATCAGTAATCTAAAAAGAGAAGGGGTTTCCCCACAAAAATTTATGATTTCTATAGAAGAAGAAACACAGAAATCACTCGAATGGCTTGAAGAAAAAAGAAACAACAAGAGAATCAAAAAAATAGAGAATTACGAAAAGCAGCACGAAGAAAAAATAGGAAAACTTACAGAGCTTCATACTATTTTTGAATTATACAACCAAACCCTGAGATCAAGACATCTCTATGATTTTAACGATATGATTAACTTCGTACTTGAAAAATTTCGCTGCGACGAAGACCTGAGAGCTTTCTTTGCTGAAACCTACCAGTATATCATGCTGGATGAATATCAGGATACAAATAATCCACAAAATGAGATAATTAACCTTATTCTCTCGTATTCAGACGGAGGAAATATTATGGTTGTATGAGATGACGATCAGTCTATCTATAGATTTCAGGGAGCAAATATTGAAAATATGCTCGATTTCACCTCGCAGTACCCAGATGCGAAAATAATAGTATTAGATAAAAATTACAGAAGTCAGCAAGCAATCTTAGATGCAGCAGCTTCACTTATTGAGCATAATACTGAGAGACTTATTTCTCGAATTCCCAAACTAGAAAAAAATTTGCATTCTCAGAGAGACTTTGACCTTGTCACGCCAAGTTTATATCTTGCGCAAAGTGATCTTGATGAGCAGCATTATATAATTTCACAAATAGAAGCTCTTCTTCAAAAATGAATTGCTCCAGATGAAATTGCGATAATTGTGAGAGGGAACAATGAAGTATGAGTATGGAGTGAATTATTAGGAGAAAAAGGTATCCCAGTATTTTCAAAATTGGAATCAAACATTTTGCAATCAGATATTATTTCATTGCTCCTGTCTTATTTTAAAGTACTAGAAAATCCCTATGAGTCCGAAACAGAGTTTTTAAATATCTTGCGAAGTTCTCTCTCATGAATAGCTATGCTGGATATACTGAGAATTTCAAATTATCTTCATAGAGAGAATTATGTTCGAAGAGGAAATAAACTTAAAATTTTTGATGTCCTGAGAGATCATGCAGCACTTGATATCATATGAATTGAGGATAGTTCAAAAATCAGCGAATTTGTGGACATGTTTACAGAGCAAGTAAAGACTTTTTCAGATCATAATTTTATTTTTGCATTTTCTAAACTTCTCAGAGATTTTCAGATGCTGGAAAAAAGTGATGGTATGAATTTTAGTGATGTGCAAGATATCTATACACTTTTTCATGTTATTAAGTGATGGTCAGCTTTTCAGCAAGATATTTCTCTGGCAAAAGTATTATATAAAATAGATCTCTATAAAAAATATGGATATAGAATAGAGCGTATTCGAAATTCTGGTGAGAGTTCGTGAGTTCAAGTTATGACAGCACATGGTTCAAAATGACTTGAGTACGCGTATGTGTTTATTCCAGGACTATATAGTGGTAACTGGGAATCGAAAAGTGTGCGTGAACTTATTAAACTTCCAGAGTGAATTGCTTGAGATGGTCTTCAATTTTTAGAGCTTGAGGAAATGTCAGATGCAAAGCGAAAAGAATATGAAAAGCAAAGACAACTTGAAGAAGATAGAAGACTCTTTTTTGTAGCTCTTACCAGGGCTAAGAAATCTCTCAGCCTCAGTTTTCCAGCAAGTATTACTGGAAAGGTAAAAATCATTTCCAGCTTTCTATCAGAATTATGAGAACTCTCTCATATTCCAAGTAACTACAATCCTGATTTGCACGAATCAGATATGAAGCAAGAAATGCTCCTAGAATCAAAATATATTTCTTACAGTGAAAGCGAACTTGAGTATATTAAGAGCTTTTTAAGCTGATATAAGCTCTCTGCCAGTGATTTGAATACATTTCTCCTAAATCCAAAAGATTTCTTGTATAGAAGTATTTTTAAGTATCCATTTGAAGAAAATGAAAATTCAATTTTTGGGACAATGTATCACAGAACGCTTGAGTTATTTTATAAAAAAATACTGGAAACATGAGAGGTACAAAATTATGAATATATGGAATTTGTTTTCCTAAGACAACTTGAGAAAGAGTATCTGAGTAGTGAAGAGCGTATGAGACTCAAAAAAAGATGACTTGAAGCGCTGAAGGGATACTATGACTGTTATAACTGATCATTTGAGGCTCCGCTCAAAACAGAATATAAGTTTAGTAGGAGAAATATTTTTTTTGATGGAATTCCTCTGACAGGAATTATCGATAAAATTGAGCTTCTCAGTGATGAATTTAGTGCTAATACAAGCTGATGAGCACTCTTTAGCCAAAATATAAAAATTACCGACTACAAGACCGGTTCTACTAAGTATATATGAGAAGTAAAATGACAGGACAAAAATTGAAATCCTGATGAAGGATACGAACGAGGGAGATATGGACGCCAACTTATGTTTTATAAACTCTTATTTGAAAATGATCATGAATTATCTGCTCAATATAATTTAGAAAAATTAGAGCTTGATTTTTGTGAAGGAAAACAGTGAAAATATAAAAAGTTAGAGGTTGAATTTACAGATGAAGAATATCAAGATTTCAAAAGTCTTCTAAAAGAGACATATGAAAAAATGACAAGTATTTCATTTTGGAGAGAATATTTATGAAAAAAATAATGAGCTAGGCTCATTATTTTTTAAATATACTTTTAAATCTATCTATAAAAGAGGTTTTACGTTCATAGACAAACATTTCATATTCTATTCCATTATGCTCTTTCACTCAAGATCTTTGTACTTCATCAAAGCTCAATGGTAAGCCATCAAAAAATACATCACAATGGTATTTTTCATACACTCTCGTGATAAATGCTTTTTTGAGACATGGCATATTTACTACGCAGTTATACAATTGTGCTCATCATATTATAAAAATATTTTCTATATTTTCTTTTTGTGATACATATCTATGAGCACTTTTAAAATCTGAAAATCAAAGTGCTCCGTCTCATAAATCTGATTCATCTGCAAATTTCGATGATAAAACTATGTTGAGTCTATTTGGAAGAGGTCTAAATTTTTCTGGGAGCGATTCCCATGTTTTGCGCCCCATAATTACAGCATTGATTTTTTCAGGGTTTTTAGTTTTTGTTGTAGAATCCTTGAAAAATCTCATATCCTCAGGAATATTCCATTGAAGCATATTATCTTTTCATATTCCATTTTCGTTATCTACTGCAACAATGAGGGAGAATTCTTTCATGAGTTTGACTATTATTTATTTCTATGAGTATATTTCGTTTTTTTCAAAAAGAAAGTTTCCAATTTACTCTTTTCTAAATATTCTGAATACCTAAAAAATACTCGTCAATTGTAAACAAAATGAAAGCAAACCCAAAACAACAAGAAGCTATTGAATCAGTTCATGGAGCGCTGCTCATTATTGCTGGTGCAGGTTCATGAAAAACAGCAACTCTTACGAAGAGAATTGCTCATATGATTTCTGAAAACAATATTATTCCAAATAGTATTTTAGCTCTTACATTTACCAATAAGGCTGCTGGAGAGATGAAGGAGCGAACAGGTCAAGCTATTGGGAGCACCTATCATCCACATATGATGAAAAATAGACATCTTCCCTATATGGGAACGTTTCACAGTTTTTGAATTTATATTCTCAAAGAAGTTCTTGCAAGTAAATACAGCCAAAGTGTAACAGATAAAATAGCTCTCAGAAAAGATTTTATAATTTATGATGAAGCAGATAAACTCTCAGTTATGAGAGATATCGTAAAAAATGAGCTCTGACTGATTGAAAAAGAATATCCACCAAGACAAATAGCCTACTTTATTTCAGATGCAAAAAATAAATCTATCACACCAGAAGCCTATGATAATTTTGTAGACTCTAATTTGAAAGAAGTCGTTTCAAAGGTCTATAAACGCTATCAAGAGAGACTTTGAGAAAATAATGCAATTGATTTTGATGATATTCTGTGAAAATTGCTTCAAGTTTTTGAAATTCCAGAGATTCTTGCAGCATATCAAGAAAAATACAAATACATCATGGTTGATGAGTATCAAGATACCAATTTGGTTCAATATAAGATTGTGCAGCTGCTTGCTTCAAAATATGGAAACTTAGCAGTAGTAGGAGATGACTGGCAGTCTATATATTCTTGGCGAGGAGCTGATATGAGAAATATTCTTGAGTTTAAAAAAGATTATCCAAATGCCAAAATAGTGAAATTAGAACAGAACTATAGAAGTACAAAAACTATTATTAGTGCAGCAAATACGGTCATAAAAAATAATAAGGAAGCTCTCGATAAAGAGCTCTGGACAGATAATATTGAGTGAGAAAAAATTCACTACGTTTCAGCTCAGGATGATAGAGGAGAATCAAATTGGATAGCAGAAAATATCGAATCATATGTAAAATGAGATGGGAAATATGGTGACAATTTGATTCTCTATCGAACAAATGCTCAGTCACGTGGAATAGAGGAAGCACTTCTAAAAAAAGCAATTCCATATAAGGTTATTTGAGGTATGAAGTTTTATGACAGAAAGGAAATCAAGGATATCTTAGCCTATTTGAGAATTATTTTAAATCCTAGTGATCCAGTAGCTTTTAAGCGCATTGTAAATGTTCCTGCTCGTAAAATAGGGAATAAGACTATTGAGTCACTCGATTCTTATAGAGAAAGCTTTTGAATTGGGTATTTTGAAGTTCTCGATAATATTTCTGAACTTGATGAGCTCCGCCCCGCAGCTAAGCTAGCACTGAGTGAATTTACTGAGATTATTAAAAATATATCAGAAAAAAGCAATAAACTCAATGTATCTGACCTTATTTGAGAAATCATTTCACAAACACAATATGAAGATTTTTTGAAATCTCAATTTTCTACTGATGAATATGAATCAAAAAAAGAAAACCTCTCAGAGCTCAAAAATGTTGCCAGTGAATATGACGGGTTAGAACCGAGAGAAAGTCTCTCACTTTTCTTAGAAGAAGTAGCACTCATATCTGACTTAGATAGTGCAGACACACAAGATGATTTTGTTATACTAATGACAATTCATACCTCTAAGTGATTAGAGCAAAAACGAGTTTTTGTGACAGGACTTGAAGATGGAATATTTCCTCATAGTCGTACACATAGTAATCCAAAAGAACTCGAAGAAGAAAGAAGACTTATGTATGTAGCAATGACCAGAGCAAGAGATGAGCTCTTTATTACTCGTGCAAAAGAACGTCTATATTTCTGAGATTACGTAAGAAATCCTGAAAGTAGATTTATTGCAGAAATACCTGCTGAGCTCATAGAAAATGTAGAACTTGGAGGTTGATTCAGCTTTGACAGTGCATTTTCTCAAATATGATGAGAATCTACAATGAGAGTTGCAAAGAAGGTGGTTGTAGAAAACAATGTTGCAGATTTTAGAGCTTGAATGCAAGTATCACACCATAAGTTCTGAATCTGAATCATTGATGGTCTCATAGGAGAAATAGCCGAAATACGATTTAGAGAGTGAGTGAAAAAAATGAATATCAGAATAGCTCCAGTAAAGCTTATAACAGAGTAGGAAATCTAAGCTTGCAAACAAGCAAAAAAATATCATACTAATGCATGATATTTTTTTATTATTTCGATGAGATTTGAGTATATTTTACTATTAATGGTGAGTATTTTACCGCTTCTGTACCAATTTACCTATTGGGGCAGTTTTCTAAAAAAATTTAAAATAGATGATTTATATTCTCAAATATTTCATTTTTGGATTTTTATAGAGCTGCCACTTATTATATTGGCGATAATTTCATTCTATAATCCACTTTTTGAGATATTTTTGTATAACATGATGTTTTACTTTTTGCTGCTCTATAATGTTTTTGTTATAGGTAAAATATTCCGAAAAAAGCATTCTTTTACTTTCAAACTTTGAACAGCATTCGCTATACTCGTATTTATTGTTACCTGATGGTTTATATTAGGGTTTAATCCTTCTCTGACGTATCTCTATATACTTATAGCATTATGTGCAAATTTCATATATTTTATACCTGCTGCGATTTTGAAAACTTCTCACAAGCTTATAAGTAATGATCAGGAAGATCATTCTGAAAAATAATAAGGTCTCATGAAGTTAGAATATTTTTAATATCAGCATGAAGTTCTAAAGCTCCTGTATATTTTTTTATTTTTTCTGCTGGATAGTTTTGAGACTTGAGACCAGATTCAATAGCATTTCAAACAGGTCACTCAACAAGTAAGACCAGATCACATACATGAGAAAATTTTTCTCATAGGAGCTTATTTTCACTCTCAAGTTTATCACCAAGCTCGACAATTCCTCAAGCTACCAGTATTTTCTTTCCTGTGAATGGAGCTTTTTCCAAAAGAGATATAATAGAATTCACTCCTTCTAAGTTTCCATTAAAACTATCATCTAAAATATAGACGTTATTGGATGGATTATGTATCAGCTGCATTCTGTGCTCTACAAAGTCGATTTTTGAAACTCCTGCTCTAAACTGAGAAATATCTTGTCACAACTTTTGTGATACAGCATAGCAGATTTGAAGAGTCTTTCCAATATAGTCTGCCAGAAGCTTTGTTTTTATTTTTTCTCACTGAAAATCAAACTCAATCCCCGAGAGATTATCAAGATACTGCATGGGGATATTTTGCTCTATTTTGAAGATATTTTGTACTGCAAGATTTTTCGTAGCGAGTCATTTTTGCACTCCTTGGCTACTACTGTCTACGACTGCGAAGTCATCTTTTCATAGTGACTCTAGAATTTCAAATTTTGCATCGATGATATTATCAAGCGACTTAAATCGTTCGAGATGTTGGAGAGTGATTCCTGTAATTATAGATATATTTGGTCAAACAATGCTGCAGAGTTCAGCGATATTTCACTTGCTGTAAGCTCACATTTCTACTATGAAAATTTCGTGAGTATCACTGAGTTTTTCGTTTATCACTTTTGAAATTCACAGTGGAGTGTTTTTTGTGCCTTCTGTAGAAAGAACATGAAAGCTCTCAGAGAGAATAGTATGAAGTATTTCTTTCGTTGTCGTTTTTCCATAGCTTCACGTTATCGCTATAACTGTGAGGTTTTTATGCTTCTGCATTTTGTTTGTAGCAGCTCGCACTATTCTATTTTTTAGAAAGCTATCAAGAGGGAAAATAATAAAACTTGCAATAACATAGTATACTGGAAGTAACAGTGCAATGACAATGAGAGATAGCAGTACCATAACACCATCAAGCAGCCAAATACTTCCGAGAATATCACATATGAGAATAATGATTGCAAGAAAAAGAATAAGTTTTGCTTTGCTTGTATACTCAATACTTTGTCTTTTTGATCCGTATATCCAAAATTTTGGATGAGAATAGATAAACTTCAAAAATCTGAGATTGTAATAATTTTCTAGTTGGTAGGCAAGAAGTATATTTGTAAATATCATTTATGCTGCTATAAAATCTAAAATAAGCTTTGAAACCTTTTCTGCTTGTTCTTGGTGGACGAAATGCGTTCACTCAAGTATATGTAGCTGAGAGTTTTGTATATGTGAGTGTATAATCTGCGCGTCTGATACAGGTGTTTGGTCATCATCTTTTCCCCAAATCATCAGAGTTGGATACTTCACTTGCTTCATCTTATCTTGTAAATCTTCAGCTATCACATTTCTAAATACAGTTTCGAGTTTTCAAGCTGATTTTAAATCTGCAGAGGAAACTTTATTTTTGATAAGAGCCTCGACTTTTGCGAGTCATGGAATTGAGAGAAGCATTTTTCAGCTTTTGATAACTGCTTTTTTATAGCTTGAAATTCATCGTTGCACTCAGGCTGCTCAGATGAGAACAATCTGGGATATATTTGTATAGTAACTTCCGAGACTCACGCAGATTCTTCCTCAGAAACTATGTCATACTAAGATAGGTTTTATCAGTCAGAGTTTTTCTATAAAGTGTTCGGTTATGCGTGTATAATCTGAGATATTCATGTTTTCACTATACAGACCTGATTTTCAAAAACCCGGAAAATCAAGGGAAACATATGGGATAGAGTTTTTTTCCAGAATGGTAAAAATGTCCCGAAAAGATGTTCCGTCTTGCATCCATCCATGTAAAAAAACAAGAACCCCAGAGTTTTCTGAGTTTCTTGACCTATAATAATGAAGTATTTTTCTATCAATGAGAATTTGTTTTTGCTCCATAATTATTTCGTAAATGCGATAGTGTGTCAGATAATATTTGAGTCAAAATCTATGTTTACTTTTCTTGCTTTTGAAGTTTTGATTCAAGTATCTATGAGATTCTGAAGAAAATCTCCAACAGGATATCAAGACTTTTGCCAGAGATGCATTTGCATAGCTCCAGGAATCGTATTAATTTCATTGACGAATAGATCTCAAGAAACTTTGTTATACAGGAAGTCTACTCTTGGGGCTCCTCACTTACAGAACAAGTTTTCATATATGATTTTACAATAGTTTTGTATTCTCTCAGCAAGCTCCTCTGGAATATCAGCTGGTATTTTTACTCTATTTTTCAGTCATTGCATCGTTCCACCATCTTGAGATACATATTTTTCTTCAAAGCTGAGAAATTCTGTTGATCCAATTGGCTGTTCAACGACCGTAGTTACAACTTCTCATTGTACTTCTGAGACACTACAGTTGAGCTCCATGAGGTTTTGTACACATTGTTCTATCATGATGTAAGAATCGTAGTGAAAAGCTATTTCAATCGCATTGTCGAGATCTTCCTGAGATTCCACTTTAGATATTCCAATAGAACTTCAGAGATTTGCTGGTTTTACGATAAGGGGAAAGCCAAGTTCCTTCACGATAAAATCTTTATCATATGTATCTTTCGTTGCCGTAATAAAAGGAACAAGGGGAATTCATATACTTTTAAATACAGATTTCATCACTATTTTATTCATTCCAACTGCACTAGCCTGTACACTTGGACCCATATAGGGAACTTGAAGCATATCAAATATTCCTTGAATCGTCCCGTCTTCTCAGTTCATCCCATGAAGTACAGGAAACATAAAGTCGAGCTCAAGAGTTGTTTTCTTTCCAAACATTCCACCTGAACTTTGTGTAAAGCAAAATTTTCCGGATTTTGAAAAATCTATCTGAAAGTCAGTATTTGAGTAATTTTCTTCTTGAAACGTGGTAAAGCTATTTATGTTTAAAAACTTTTCATCATAAATCCATTTTCCATTTCTGGCAATATAAATTGGAAAAACCTGATGATTCGTATTTTTTTTAAGTCCCATCATTACAGCATACCCGCTCGTAATACTGACATCATGCTCTGCACTTCTTGAACCAAAAATTACTCAGATATTCATAGAAAATTACTAAAAAATTATTAGTGTTTAGTATAGGGAAGAGGGAGAGCTTTGCAATCAAAAGTAAAGAATTTTAAAAAAATAACTAATACACTATAATGCATATATAATAATTTAAAAAAAAAGTATATTTATGGCCTATTCCCAAAAATCTCTTTTTGAACTTGCGAAAAAGATACTTATTTTTTCTTGAAAAAAATGAAAAATATCTTCATCAAGTTCAAAGAAAATTCTTCATGAACTTGAATTAGTTCGAAGTGAAATCTCTGCTGATACGTCACCTATAGGACGTCAAATTATTACTTTTATTAACGATATTATTTCAGATATAAAAAATAATAGAGAGGTCAATTTAGATGGAGTATTACACGACGAATATATAGAAAATTTTTTGATTTCTGAATCATTCGTCATTCAGTATAATTCTTTGCTTACACATGTAGAGTATTTATATTTTATAAATACTACAAAACAAGAAGATATCTATAAAAAACTGATAGAGCAACATAAATTAGTTGAAAAAATAATTTCAAACATACAGATAGAGAGTATCACAAAACGTCTGCTTATTATTGATATTTTCCAAATTGCTCACCCCAAAAAATATTATCAAGAATTGTATTCATATTTTTTAAGAAATAATAATCTAAAAGCTGCACATATAACAAAAGAAATAATTACTATGCTTCAAGAATTTCATTGACATATTCATATTTCCGCTCTAAGTGATATTGAAAAAGAGAACTTTGAATCCACATATCTCCAATGTAATATTTGAAAAAATAAACTTGCTTTTCAATCTCAATCTGTTTCTCCTTGAAAAAATAACCTGCATTATAAAAACATATTACTGAAACATTTTCCTCTATAAACAATAAAAACCTTATTTTGAGTCTTTTCTATTTATATACTTCATATGTATATCCATCTCTTCAAGTAACTCTTTTGCAAGTCTATCACTGAGCATAAAGCTATCTTTTTTGTCTTCTATGATTTCTTCCTCTGTGGTATGAAGTGCTTTTTTTGTAAGATTTCAAGAAAGTTTTTTGAGTTTATTTCGGTGAATTGCAAAAAATGATCTTCGTTTTTCCTCTGCTTGTTTATCAAAATCTCTATATTTCTCAATGAGCGTATCAAGCTCTGTATATCATGCAAGAGTCGGGTTCTTTTTTAAAATAATAAGTTCTTCAAGCGATCTTGCCAAAATATTATGAAAACTTCTCATTTCATAATATTTTTTTTCAATGGTATTTTCATACTGCATATCTATGCTTTCTCTTATTTTCTTTGCAATATTCTCAATTTTATTCTTTGGAATAATAATATTTTGAGTATTGAGAATTTTGAGGTTTCAACGCTTTATATCTCTCAGTCCATATTCGATTCGTTTTAGAATATGCTTAAAGGTTTTTTCGTCTATTTCTCATCTAGTATAGAGTCTTTTTAGATGTTTTTGTTGGTGTCACAAGGCATGTATAATGAATACTTTTTGTATACTGGAAGTAAAATCCTTATTTTTCTTTTCGAGTTCTAGTCTTTTTTTTGTTTCTCACAGAATCGCTTGATATTCAGAGAGTAATATTTTTCCTTCTTCTTGATCGATATACCTTCCAGCTATAGTTCGCTGGATTTTGTGTATTGAGGTTTCAAGCAGTAATATTTTTTCAAAGAGAAACAATATTTTTTCAGTGAGTGAAAGTTCATTTACTTTTGTAGCTTTTATAAAATACGGCAGACTGAGTGTTTTTACAAAGACACTAAATGCGATTATTCCAACCGTTATGGCAAGGAGCATATCACGAATAGACATATCAGGATAATTCCATGAAGCGAGTGTCATATCCTGGGGAATAAGTAATACCATCATAAGTGCCATAACTCATCTGAGTGCTCACCAAGAAAGAATAAATTGCCACTGTAAAGAAATGTGAGCTTCTTTTTTGAGTTTATTCAGAACTCAAAAAACAGGGAATACAGATATAAATCTTGCAAGTACGACAATTGGAATACTAATAAGCATGAGTGTAAAGAGAGGTTTCCATCTAATTTCTAGCTGTATAAGGAGCATTCAAACTCCTATAAAAATAAGAATATTAGCGACATAGCTAAAAAATCCCCAATATTTTTCCATGACTGCTTCTACTTTTGGAGAAATTTTGTATCGTCCATAATTCCCTATAAACAGAGCACTTACAACGGTAGCAATAATTGCTGAGACAGGGAATATATAATAGTTTATGGCTTCAGCAATCAAAAATGTCGCATGAGCAAGTGTAATTGTTAGAGTGATTTCCATAAAACTTTCATTTTCTATTCGCTCTATAATCTTTGAAAATATAATTCCAACAATGATTCAGATAACTCATCATGCAAGAATCATAGCAATGAGCGTTATACTTCCAGAGAATACAGGCGCAAATCCTCAGAGATATACAGAAAATTGCTCTAAAAATACTCAAAATAGACTCGTATGCTGCGATAGGTCTTGAGAAAGATTTTGTCACTGCAGGATTCATAGAACTACCAAAAATAAAGCAATAGCCGTCCCATCATTAAAAAGACTTTCTCATTCAAAAATAGTAGTGAGTCTACGGCGTACTCAAATCTCCTTAAAAGCGGAGAGTGCCGCTGCGGTATCAGTTGCAGAGATAAGCGAAGCAAATAAAAGACAGACCATATATGGAATAGGAAATCCAATGAGCATAGAACCATAGTAAAGTGCTATACTGATACACAATGCAGAGATGAGCAGTGATATAATGGATAAACTGGCAATTGAATATCTATTGTCCACTAAATCTCGAAACTTCATATTATACGCGGAATCAAAGAGGAGCACTGGAAGGAGCGCATAAAAAAGTATCTCACTAGTAAGAGAAAAATCATCAAGAAAGGATATTACAGGAATTTTACTGAGATAAGCTATAAGAATACCTCCTCCAACCAGAGTTGCAGAAAGTGGAAGTCTGTATTTTTTGGCAGCATAGTATAAGCCAGAACCAATAAATAAGAGACTAACTAGAGAAGATGTTTGAAGAAAGAAATCTGTCATAATACAAATATGTTTGATATACTAAACTCTTATGAGAATACATTTTGATATAATACATAAAAAGACTCTGAAAAGAGTCTTTTTATAATAAAATGTGTTTTATTACATTAATTCGCTTCCAGCAATAAGCTTATCTCCTCTCATTCCTCTTCATTCAAGGTCTTCATTGAGATATATAATTTTTGCATTTTGTCCTTCACTTCCAATATTTCCAAGAGTTTCTATTCTTGATGAATCAAGAAGAAATTGGAGAACTTTTTCAGCATTGAGTGATTTATCTGCTTGTTTAATCATATCAACCGCTTCTTTAAATCATTCTGCAATTTTTGTTCTTTGCCCTGCCATACCTTCTCAGAGAAGGATTTTTGATTCTTTTTCAGCTTCTGCTTGTTTTACTTTCATGATTTTTTCAGCTTCTCATTCATTCATAGCTGCCTCTTTGAATTTTTGTGTTTCAACAACTTTATTCATAGCCATCATAACCGTACTATCAAGTCTTACATCTCGAACTTGGATACTATCAAGTTTATATCCAAAACTTGCAAGTCGTACTCGGAGTCTTTCTTCTATAGTTTCACCAATTTCTTCTCTTTTTGCAAATATTTCTTTATGCGTAAACGCAACAATCATACCTCTGAGTTGTTCATCAATTGTTGATCGCATCATAGTTCTCGCATCGTCAATAGAATATACTGATTTATAGATGGCTCCATCTCGAGAATTATCATTATCGTCTTCTACATAATAGATGACATTGAGACCAATATATGCAGTTACATTATCTGAGGTAATTCATTCTACTTCAACTGGGAAGTTTCTTCTGTAGAGTGCTTGTGATTTTGTCGTTTCAAGAAACGGAATAATAAAATTCAGACCTTGCCTGAGGACTCTATCATAACGACCTAAAAATTCAACAGTCTTTACGTTATTTGGAGAAACAATTCTCACTGAAAGCGCAATAAGAATAATATCTAGAACAATCGCTCCTATAATCCATTCTGCTCAAAGAAATGCTCATATAATTGGGATTATAACAATGAGCAATGGGACAATATATCTCAGCATATTTTTATATTTTATAAAATTAAAAACATTGATAGCTCTATAGTACTTACTTTTTTATTTGAGTAAAAAAAAACTTGAAAAATCTCTTGCAATTAGGTGCTTATTTTTATACTCTAGCTCTATATTCTTTAGTCCAAACAGTTATGAAAATATTTTTCTCTTTGTTCGTTTTTATTCTGACATTTTCTTCTCTTTTTGCAGCCGTAGAAAATCCGAGTGATTTTGGATTAGCAAGTGAGGTGGATACTGCTTCAGGGACGCAGGTAATCATACCAGAGGATATTGATTGGACACAGAGATTTATTCTCACAGAACTCAAAGAGCTTAGAATAGATCTTGAAGCCCAAAAAAGAGAACTGAATCAGCAGCTCAATGAACGTGAGCTTAGAACAGTAGATAGAGCACTTGCATATAGTGGAAATATGGTCAATTTTCTGTGGCTGATTCTTACTATGGCAGTAACTTGATTTTGACTTGTTGGATGGAGAACGATGAAAGATGTGAGAGAAAATTTGACGGCAAATTTTGAAAAAGAAGTACAAAAAAGAGTGAGTGTACATCAAAAAAAATTGGAAGAATTTATGCAGAAATTTGAAGAAGAACAACTTGCTCAATCTCAAGAAATTATCAAAAACCAAGAAATTATTCAGTTTAAACAAGAAGCAGCATATCTTTGGAGCCAATATAATAGGGAAGACAATCCAGCACATAAGATTGAGCTTCTTGATAGAATCGCAGCCTATGAGTTTGAAAAAGATGTTTCTGACATATTATCTGAAAAAGCAGGTATATATATAGATTTAGGTATCTGGGATAAAGCACTTGAAATGAGTGAGAAGTGACTTGAGATAGAACCAGAAAATGCTACATTCTTGTATTACAAAGCTCAATCTCTGGTTATGTTAGAGGATACAGATAGTGCAATTATGGTGTTAACACATATTTTATGACTGAACCCATCAATGAAAGAAGAACTATTAGAGAACCCTGTTTTCGAAAATCTTAGTGGAGAAATAGAAACTATTGTACAAGATAATTCACAGTCCTAATATATGAAACTTAATCAAGAAATTTATACAGTGCTAAAAAATGAATTTGGACAAGATGTTGAAATTGATTTTCATGACGAAAAATGAGATGGAAAACATTTTTTTCTTGATATTTGTAGTGAGAAATTTAGAAACCTCAGTAGAATAGAACAATCAAAACTTGTGTATACTTGTCTTGATTCATATATGCAAACTTGATATATTCATGCTCTAAGAATGCGATGTAGAGTTCCAGAAAATAATTCTTAATAATATACTATGTTAACTGGTGAGTTACAACAAAGAATAGAAGAAATTCTATGAAGCTACAGAGTGATGCTTTTCATGAAGTGAACTCCTGAGCTCCCTGCATGTGGATTTTCTGCAAATGCTGTGGCACTTCTCGTAGATAATGATATCTATTTTGAAAGCTTTGATGTATATAGTGATGAAGATATTCGTCAATGATTAAAGGAGTATAGTTCTTGGCCAACATATCCTCAGTTATATATTGATGGAGAACTCGTTTGATGAATTGATATACTTATGGAAATGCATGAAAGCGGTGAATTAAAAGCTCTAAAAATCGAAAAAAATCTATAAAATATTACACAAAAACACCTCAATTATGAGGTTTTTTTGTTTTGTGTGTTTTTTGTGAAGAAAATATTTGACTATTTTTTTAAAGTATGTGATAATTTTTTAGTACTTATAAATTAATCACTTTTGGATATGACGGCTTTATTTTATCAAATTATAAACAATATTGAGAAAATTACTCATAAAAATTATAAAGAGTTCAAGAGAAAACTTGTAGAATTACTAAAATGATTTGAAGACAATAATGATGTTGATAACATCAAAGTCCTCAGAAATAAACTAGAAATGCTTCTTGGTGAATATAAAATTACTGACAAGCAACATAAGCCAATTAAGAGTCATCTCAAAGATCTCAAAAAATTTCTTCATGAAATTGATGAAATTATTCATGAAATGGAAGAAGGAAAAGAAAAACTTGATCTGATTGATGTAATAAAAAAAGTCGAAAAAAAATATAGAAATATCTCAAAAATTAAAGAAGAGAAAAGAGACAAATATAAAGAAGTAGCCATCAAAAAGAAAAATATCTCATACGAAAAAGAGATTATAAAAATGCAGCTTGAACTTGTAAAACTTCAAAGACATATTGAAGAAACTGGTCAAAAAGTTCTCATTATTTTTGAAGGAAGAGATGCTGCAGGGAAGGGGGGGAATATCAAACGATTTATGGAATATCTCAATCCAAGAAATGCAAAAGTAGTAGCCCTTCAAAAACCAACTGAACAAGAACAATCTCAATGGTATTTTCAAAGATATCTCAAACATCTTCCAAATGGAGGTGAGATGGCACTTTTCGATAGATCTTGGTATAATCGAGGAGGAGTTGAACCTGTAATGGGGTTTGTAAACAAAAAAAATTATGAGAAATTTATGCATGACGTTCCAAAACTCGAGGACATGCTTATTTCTTCTGGAGTAAAAGTAATTAAACTCTATTACTCAGTTTCTAAATCTGAACAAGCGAAACGATTTGACGAAAGAAGAAGAAATCCACTCAAACAATACAAACTTTCACCGATTGATCAGTTTTCTCAACAACTCTGGAAAAAATATACACTTGCTGAATACCATAACTTTAAGAATACTTCAACAAAAAATTCTCCTTGGACTATTATCAATTCTGATGATAAAAAAGAGTCTCGAATTAATTCTATTAAATATGTCCTTTCACAGTTTGATTATCCAGAAAAAATTTCTAAAAAGGAACTTGAATATGATAAAAAAATAGTTATTTCAGCAGAACAAAAACTTGATATTCTCAAAGATGAAATTGAAAAAGATGCAGATTTATTTGCAGAATAATAAAAAAAAAGACCGGAGGTCTTTTTTTTTATTATTCTCTTTCAAGTCAAGTAATATAGGCAATTGCAATAGCATCTGCAGCGTCATCAGGTTTTGGTATTTCATCAAGTTTAAATATCATCTGAATAGCTTTTTGCAGCTGAGCTTTTTTTGCAGATCATGAACCCGTGATTGCTTTTTTTATTTGAAGTGGAGTATACTCATGAGGTATAATACGAGATTTCATACTTTCATATATTATAACTCCTCTCGCATGTGCTACAGCTATTCCAGTAGTAATATTGGTATTAAAAAACAATTTTTCGATTCAAATTCTCTCAGGTTTATGGAGCGATATCAACTCTGAGATATCAGTTCAAATTTCTAAGAGCTTATGTTCTAAGTCTATTTTTGGAGTCGTTTCTATGACTCAAAAATCTATGAGCTTAAACTCTCTGTCTAGTTTTTCTATTATAGCAAATCATATCGTAGTAGTTCATGGATCTATTCAAAGAATCTTCATATTTGACAATTTATTAATTTATTTGACAATAATATGTAACTATGTAATACTATATATATGAAGGCAACTTCATATGTGTACGTAAATTGTTTCTGGAGAATATATTTATACTTAATATATGTTTCCATGAAAAAAAGTAAAATACAGATTTCTGCAAAAGTGCTTGATACGATTGCAGATTCATGAGAAATATCTGAAAAACAAAAATTGAGTTTCTTGAAATATGTGGGATATCTCACATATGATGAGCAAAAACAATTATGTCAGATATTATAAAAATAAAACTTCAGAAGTGGTTCTCTGAAGTTTTATTTTTATTTCCAATTGAAATAGCTTTCAAGTCAGAGCCTTTCATCATCGTATTGGAAAAGTTTCCCTTGCGTATGTAATCTACTTAATACACCATCAACTATTTTTTGAGAAACATTACTTCAATATATATTTTTCTTCTTCATTTTTTTATTTCAAATAGCTCCTTTCACTATATCTGCTATGAGTCAGGCATTTATTGGTGGCGCTATAATATTTGCTCATTCAAGAATTGTTTCTGTTCGGTCGGATCCAAATCGTACTGTGACGCAAGGAGTCCCAACAATATTAGCTTCTTCTTGCATAGATCCGCTATCAGTAACTACAGCTCAAGCCTGTGATATCATATCAATTACTTCATGATGATGTGCAAGAGCCTTTCCATATGCAAAATTCTCAGGATATTTTTTTGTTAGAGTTTCTATATCTTCTCGAAGTCAAAAATTATCTATTGCAAATTCACTTGCATAAAGTCCAAGAAAACAAACATGCACTCAATCTTCAATAAGTTTTTTTATTCCGTGATATATTGCAAGAAAACGCTCTTTTTTCTCACAGTTTTCTCTTCTATGAATGGTGATAAAAATAAAATCTTTTCCTTTCATACTAGGGAATTGTTCAAAAGCTTTTGAACTATGAATTTTTGTTTGAGAAATTGCAATAGCATCTGCTATAGTATTTCAAGTTACTTCCATATTTTCTTTTGGAAATCCTTCTTTTTTGAGCGTCTTGAGATATAAGTCATGAGGAAGCGCAAAATATCATGCTGAAGGCTCTACTCCCCTTGTATCGAATTGCTCTGGATATGGCTCAATACTTCCTAACTCGTAAATATTATGATTTTGTAGTGAACTATAATAGGCGTTCCAATCAAATTTTCATTTTTCATAGTCTTGGAATAAGGTATGAAAAAATTCTCTTTTTGGAGTAAATGTTCGTATTCATGCTTCTACATGAACCACTGATATTTTATTCAAAAATGCTGCTTTATCTGCTGTAGTTGCAGTAAGGGTATCTCCGTGAACATAAGGAACAGGAATTTTTTTATATTCTTCATTGAATTCTAACAATATATTTCCAAGTCTTTCTATAATGAGAGAATATTTTTGATGTAGTTTTCAAAAAATATTGAGGTTTATATCAACATTCATTCAAAACTCATCAAGAACTCATTGAGATAAGTTGTAATCATAATGTTGGCCTGTATGAATTAATACCACAAGTTCTCCTCTTTTTTTAAGTTCTAGATATAAAGGAGCTTGCTTAATGATATCTGGTTTTGTTGCAATCATGATAATGTGAGCATATCTTTTTGGATTTGATCTGATTTCTTGCCAAAATCAGTCTCGTACTTGAATCTGTTTTTCTGTTTGAGTCATGTATTATATGAAAAAATAATCAAGACAAGTATGCTCAGGATTTAGTAAAATGCAAAGGAAGTTTATGAATCTTTTTTGTTAATTTATTAAGCTGAACTTTGTTTAATTAAAAAATAAATTTTGATAATCAAATATATTGTATATATTTCGAGTATATAAATTATAATAAATATATGAAAAATATTTACTACGCATATTTGCATTCATGTTGATTTTCTCAAAAAGAATTATGTGAGATTTTCAAAGATGATGCAAGTCCGAAAGATTTTTTTATATCTCTTGATAGAGAAAAAATCTCAAAATTTGTAAAAAATTCGACCAGACAAAATCAAATACTTGAGAATTTTGCTAAAATTAATACTGACCTAATTGATGCAGTAATAAAAAAATATGAGGTAAAGCTTATATGTGTACATGATAGTGATTATCCTGAGAATTTATTACATATACCTCATACTCCTTTTCTCCTGTATGTGCGTTGAGAATTGCCTAAAGAGAAAATGTTTTGAGTTGTGGGAAGTAGAAATATTACTTCCTATTGAAATAAAGCTATTGACTGTTTGGTTCCTGAAATTTCCAAAATTTTTCCTATTGTTTCAGGATGAGCTGCTGGCTGTGATACGAGAGCGCATATTTCAGCTCTTGATTCGTGAGCTAAGACAATTGCCGTTATTTGAACTGGTATTAACCTACATTATCCAGTAACAAACGAAAAACTCTACAGTAAAATCGTTCTAGCAGGTTGAGCGGTAGTTTCTATATTTAGAATTTGAGAACCTTGAAATCCTTATAATTTTCCTGTGAGAAATGAAATAGTTGCAGGATTATCAGAGGGAATTCTCCTGATAGAGGCAAAAGAAAAGTCATGAAGTCTTATTACAGCTAATTTATGTTTAGATATCTGAAAAGATGTTTTTGCAGTACCTTGAGATATTATGCACAGTGCGAGTACTGGAACGAATAAATTAATTCAAATTGGTGCTGCAAAACTTGTAATGCACCCGGGTGATATTTTAGAAGAGTATGATGTAGTAGTAAAATCATCAGCACATAAAAATATTCTTCCAAATCTCTCAGATGAAGAATTCATGCTCTACACTCTTATATCTGAGAATAATTTTGACCTTGAATCAATCATAAAAAATATATGAATAGAAAGTAAACATACGGTTCAAAAAATATCACTTCTTGAGCTCAAGGGCCTGATTAAAAAAGATATTTCATGAAAATATAGAATCTCTTAAATTTTCTTTCTATTTTTGAATTTTTCTATACAATTCTCTGAAAGTTTTTTAAAAACTCTATTTTTTATTGCCCGCAGAATGCTACTTCAAATAGAAATTCTTTTTTTCCTGCTTACTTGAGCGTATATGATTTATTATGTCAGTGAACGCTTCTTATTACTGTATCTGAAAAAACAGAAACAAAAGCAAGAAAAACAAGAGATTATTAAATCGCGAATAGAAAAAAGAGCCAAAGCATCAGCTGAAGAAACAGTAACTGAACAAAAAAAAGAAAAAGAAGTTTCAAAATATTCTCCAGTAGAATCTGAGAAACTTAGAGAAATTGTAAAAAGGGTACAAATAAATATTTCGAGATGATATCTTGATAGCGCGAGAACACTGATAATTGAGTGACTTGCGATGAGTAAGAATAATAAAGATTTAAACCTTTTACTTGCGGATATTTACGAAAGAGAGAAAAAATATCAAAATGCTGAGTATATATATAGAGATTTGCTTGATGAGCATAGCGACGATGATTATATTCTACAAAGACTGTGAAATATATATACCCTGAGAGGAAAAACAGAAAAATCTCTTGAATGTTATAGTGAAGCTCTGAAATATGACAGAAATAATTCAGAAATATTAGATATATTATCTCATTTGTCTATTGAAGTTCAAGATTATAAAAAAGCATTAAAATATGCTATGCTCTTTTTGAAAGAAAAACCAAGAAATGCAGAAAAACTTTCTATAAAATGATATGCTTTAGAGAAATTATGAAAATATTCAGATGCACATAAGGCATATTCTTCTGTTCTGGATCTTCAACCCTATAATACTGAAATACAAGAGCGCATAAAGAGTCTCGAAAAATATCAGTAATTAACAAGTTATTGACAGGAAAAAACTTTCTGACATAAAAAAAAATATTTTTTTGGTAAAAGAATATTTTTTTTTAAGCTATTTTTAATATTTTAGTCCATTTTGTATGAGTATGTTAAAAATTCCTCCATATAGTTTAGAAGCAGAGCAATCTGTGCTTTGAAGTTTGCTTATCGATAAGGATGGATTTATCATAATAGGTGATATTTTGACGTCTGAAGACTTTTATGAGGAAGCTAATGCAAAAATATTTGATGTGATTTTTGATTTATTCAAACAAAATAAACCAATAGATCTTATCACAGTAAGGGAAAAACTTGATGATAGGAAGCTCCTTGATAGTGTTTGATGAATTACCTATCTTGCTGAATTAACAGAGATAGTTCCAACTTCCTCAAACATCTTTGAATACGCTCAAATAGTAAAAAACAAAGCAGTTCTGAGAAAACTTATTAAGTCAGGAAATGAAATCATTTCACTGTGATATCAAGAAGATGCTCCAATAAATGATTTACTCGAAAAATCAGAGAAATCACTTTTTTGAGTTACTCAGACATTTATCAAAAATAAGCTCGTTCATATTAACGATATATTGACTCAAAGGTATGAAGAATTTGCAGAGATTCATGAAAATCCAGAACTCGTAACACAGCATAGACTTCAAACAGGATTCAAAAATATGGACAATAAACTCACAGGTCTCAAATGATGAGATATGGTGATAGTTGCGGCAAGACCATCTATGGGTAAAACAGCTCTCGCGATGAATCTTGCTCAGAATATTTGATTTAATAAAAAGTCAGTTGCTATTTTTTCTCTGGAAATGAGTAAAGAGCAGCTTACTGATCGTATGATAGCATCAGCTATGGGAATTGATAGTTGGAAACTACAAAAATGAGAGCTTGAAGATAATGAATTTGCAAAAATTGGTGAAGCAATGGAAATGCTTTCAGATGCAGATATTTATATTGATGATAGTGCTGGGGGAAATCTTGTTGATTTAAAAAGTAAAGCTCGTAGGCTTAAAATGGAGAATGGATTGGATTTAATTATTATTGATTATCTCCAATTGATGTCTAATGGGAACTCTATGAATCGTGTTCAAGAAGTATCTGAAATTTCTCGAGGTATAAAATCACTTGCTCGTGAACTTAATGTTCCTATAATTGCGCTTTCACAGCTCTCTCGCGCCGTTGAATCGCGTCCTGATAAGAGACCAGTTCTCTCAGATCTTCGTGAATCAGGGTCTATTGAACAAGATGCAGATATTGTTATGATGATTTATCGTGAAGATTATTATGATGAATTTACAGAGCGAAAATGAATTACAGATATCTTTATTCGTAAAAACCGTAATGGTCCAATTGGTTCAGTGCAACTTATGTTTCAAAAGAATAATCAAAAATTTGTTGAGATTGAAACAAATCTCCAGTCAGATGATGATTATTAATATTATACAAAGCTAGGAAATTAAGTTTCTAATTTCTTTCTTTTATAAAATACTTTTTCTTTTATACTTTGAAATATATTTTATTATTCATAAGTTGACCGTATGAAAAATGTCTTTTCTATAATTTCACAGTTTCATACTTATTTTATTTATTTTCGATGATTATATTTCTTAGAAAATAAAAATAAATATATCTGTTCCTGATTCACTTTAGTAGAATTAATTGTAGTAGTGACTATTCTGGCTATTCTTTGAACTATTTGATTTATAAGTTTTCAATGATTTTCAATGTCAGCACGAGATTCAAAGCGACTTTGAGATATAAATATGATACAAAAAAGTCTATTATTTATTGTAGAATCATGACAACAACTTCCATTGCCTGAGTGAAATATGACAGAAATATATTCTAGCTGAACATTAGTATCAATACAATGAGATTTTACTGAGCATCTCTGAAATAATTCACGCGTGTTTTGAGATCTTCAAGATCCTTTAGATAATAATTTTTTTACCTATACTGTTTCTAGAAATAGATTAAAATTTGCAATAGGATGACTCACTGAATCTCCAGTATCTTGAAATAAATCCATATTTCCTCAAACATATGCAGATAATAGAAATGTATATATTAAGTGAGATAAAGTATGAATTTATTTTAATGGAGAAGATGTTCCAGTTCAACAAGTATGAGTTGAAAATATTGATATAGTCCATACTTCTGAAAATTATAAAGTTTATTTTAGCACTAATAATTATTTGGAGTGAGATAAAGAACAACTTATGTTTGCTAGTCCAACAGCAAGTTGCAAAAGAATTTTTGAAACCACAAGTAATTATTCTTGAAATGGAGAATACATAATAAATCCACGCTGAGAAGATCAATATGTTTATTGTCATAGTGATTTTCTTGAAACAAATTTTTATGATTATATTGTAGATTGAGATTTTGAAGTGAATACATCTGAGAATTGGGATACTACAAAAATAATTTCTGATGCAGCAATGACTGGTGATTATGGTTTTCGCCAGGTAAGTAGGTTAGTTATAACATCAAATAATTATACTTACGTGGATCCATCTAAGAATTATAATATATCTGTTTGGTTACGTTCTTCGTGAGAAGAGCTTAGCAGTGCACATGTTTGATTTATAGAGTATGATAAAAATTTTGTACAAATAAGACCCTATGATGTATGAGCCGTACCAAATACTGAAACGCAACTCATGCAAGATGTAAATTCAAATGATACTTCTTTGGTATTTAATAATATTGATTCTCAAATGTGTGAAGTATGGGAAAATCATTCTAGATTTCTGACACATGGAAAAGTAGCTTTTGATGTTGACATCAGTGGAAGTTACAATGATTTACCGAATAGAAATCTCTCTAAAAATATACCTCAATCAAGTACTGAAAATCCAAATAATACTATCTGAATGAACTTTACTGGATTAGAAAATAATGGTGATACTTGCATATTATTTTTCTGATGAGAAATCTGACAGGAATATCCAGCATGAACTAATATTAGAATGCATCTTCCAGGAGGCTGATTTAATTATAGAGCAACAAATGGATGAGTAACGGTACCGAATCAATGGACATTATATGAATGATGAGTGTCTTGAGAGTCACTCTATGGTATTAGTAACTTAAATTTTCGTAGGGGAACTCGTTTTATAAAACCGCTTATTCTTGCAAATCATGCAAACTCAACATCTGATGATCCAAATCATTGGAAAAATGCATTAATGGAATTAGATATTGATGATATAAAACTTGAAAAATTTTAAATATTAATATCCGCCAAAAAAAATAATCTCTTGTCAAAGTCATTTTTTTGCCAAGAGATTTTTTTTATGTTACGATATTCTTGTACTTTATTTTTAACCAATCGAATATGACTTGGAAAAATGCCTTTCATAGAGCTGTAAAAAAAGAAATGCAACCTATGAGACAATTGACTTACTGGGTACTCTTTCTTGCTTGTGGTCTTATGTACGTAATGGGGACTGTTTCAGGTGCTGCAGCAGCATCTTACGCTCTTATAGTTGCAAATCCAGAAATTGCATCAAATTCTTGGCTTGTAACGGGAATGTTTTAAGAAAATATCTTAAAAATTTCTTTGAAATAATAACTTTGCTCGTATATTAGAGTGAAGTTATTTTTTTATGTATACACTATGTCGGATTTTCCAAAAAAATATAATCCAAAAGACTTTGAATCATCGATTTACAAGTCGTGGGAAGATAAGGGATGTTTCAAACCTCAAGAATCAACCACTTGAAAGAGTTTTTATATTCCTATGCCACCACCGAATGTCACCAGTGTTTTACATGTAGGGCACTCTGTAATGTTGACGCTTGAAGATCTCATGACAAGGTATCACAGAATGAAGTGAGATGCAACGCTTCTGCTTCCTGGAACTGATCATGCGGGAATTTCGACACAGGTAAAAGTAGAAGAAAGACTCGCAAAAGCATGAATCAATAAGTCTGATCTTTCAAGAGATGAATTTCTTGCTGAGTGCTGGAAATGGAATACAGAATTTGGAGGAAAAATCCAAGACCAATTTCGTAAAATGTGAACGAGCTGCGATTGGTCAAAAGAAAAATTTACTCTCGATGAGGATATGAACAAGCGTGTTATTAAGGCATTTAATATGCTGTATGAGCGCGGACTGATTTATCAAGGTGAATATATGGTAAACTATGATCCTGTTCTCAAAACCGTTGTATCAGACCAAGAAGTCGTTCATAGGGAAGAGAAATGAAAACTCTATCATGTTACCTATTTTGTTTCTGGAAGTGATAGTGAAGTAGTAGTTGCAACTACAAGACCAGAAACACTTCTATGAGATGTAGCTGTTGCAGTGCATCCAAAAGATAAAAGATACAAAAAACTCCTGAAAGCAGGCAAAAAGCTTATTCTCCCTATAGTAAATAGAGAGATTCCTCTTATAGCTGATGAAATGTGTGATATGGAGTTTGGAACTTGAGCTGTAAAAATTACTCCAGCTCATGATGCAAATGATTTTGAAGTAGCAAAACGCCATGAATTACCACTTGATTATATAGTTGTTGAAAAAGATGGTACTATGAGCAACGTTGCTGGAATATTCGCTGGTCAAGACTTTATGACAGCAAGGTCAAATATCGTTGAACTTTTAAAAACAAAATGAAATCTTCTTAAAATAGAGGATCATGTATCAAAAGTATGATATGGTGAAAGAACGGGAGCAAAAATAGAAACCATCATTTCAAAACAGTGGTTTGTGAAGATTGATCCAATTGCGAAAAAAGTAATATCAGGATACAAGAAGAAAGAATTTGAAATTATTCCTTCACGGTATAACAAAACATTTGAAGATTGGATTTATAACCTCAGAGATTGGTGTATTTCTCGCCAACTCCAATGGGGACATCAAATTCCAGTATGGTATACTCCAGATGGAGATATAATTGTAGCTGAAAATGCAGACGAGGCGCAAGAAAGAGCATGAAAATGAGTCACTCTGACACAAGATGCTGATGTACTTGATACTTGGTTTTCAAGCGCTTTATGGCCATTTGCTACTCTCTGATTTGATATGTGGTGAGGAGAACAACCAGATTTATTTAAAGAGTTTTATCCAGCTCAAGTTTTAGAAACAGGACATGATATCATATTTTTCTGGGTGATCAGAATGCTTCTTTTCTGATACGAATTTACAGAGCAAACACCATTTAAAACAGTGTATCTTCATGGACTCGTAAAAGACAAAATTGGGAGAAAAATGAGTAAGTCTCTCTGAAACGGTGTAAATCCAATAGATATGATTGATATGTATGGAACAGATGCTCTGAGAATGACTCTCTCAATTGGAAATACACCATGAAATGATCTCAAGTTTGATGAAGAGAATGTAAAAAATAATATGCTCTTTGTAAACAAACTGTGGAATGCTTCACGATTTGTACATGCAAATACAGCGCCTCAAGATTTTTCTTTTGAAGAAACACAAAAGGTACTTGTAGAAAACTACGACAGTTTACTGCTTCATGAGAAATGGATTTTATCTAAACTCTCAGGGCTCATTGGTCTTGTAACTGAATCTATGGAAAACTATAGTTTTTCAGAAGCAGGGCAAGAACTCTATGTATTTACAAAAAATAGATTCTGTGATTATTACATAGAAGAATTTAAGCTTTCAAAAGATGTGTCTGAGTATGGAGAGCAAGTAATTCTCTACTGAATGAATGTACTGCTTAGACTCTGGCATCCATATATTCCATTTGTGACAGAGCAGCTGTATAATAAACTTTGATTCACAGGAGAGCTTATTGTCTCATCTTGGCCAGAAAAACATATAGACGTAGATAAAGAAGCTGAAAAAGCTCATACACTTTTTGTAGAAGTTGTAAAAGAAATCAGAAAACTCAGAGCTGAAAATAATATCATGCCAAATAAGACCATCAAGCTTCAAATTTATGCAAAAAATAATAATGCTGAAATACTCTCTTGAGCATTAGAACTTATTTCTTGAATCGTTAAATCAGAAGAAACTATCATTATAGATAAGAAACTTACAGACCCTAATCTCGTATATTCTGTGATAAAATCTGGTGTTGAGGTATACATTGATACTTCAAATGCAATCGATGTAGAATCTGAGAAATTGCGTCTCAAAGAACAAATCAGTGATACAAGAGAATATATTTCAATCCTTGATAAGAAACTTCTCAATGAATCATTTGTAAGAAATGCACCAAAAGATCTCGTACATGCTGAAATGGCGAAAAAAGAGCAAGCAAAACAAAAACTCAAAAAACTCGAAGAAAAATATAAAAGCTTAAAATAATTGGTAAAATATGATGTTTCTCAAAGTTATATCTACGCTCATACTATTTTTTTCATTTTTTCAAATAAGTTATGCAGATACTCAGAGAGTCGATTCTATCCTAAATAGAATCGACTCTCTTATTTCTCAAAAAACTGATGAAGAAAAGAGAATAAATTATGATTTCTTATTTTCACAGATTCACTCGCAGCTTATTGGAGATATTACTGGTAAAAATATAGATACTCTTTTGGAGTTCAAGAAAGAATTAGAGAATCAAAAATCTCAGTATTTTACAGAGAATACATGAATCGAAGTATCGACTCATAATACTCTCTCACTGACTTTTATACATGGGCAAGATCCACTTCCAATTATTCGGAATAATGCTGAGAGAATAAGAAATACTAGGAGTGTATTTCTCTTTCGATGAACTGAGAATCTTTTGGGAGACGAAATGATGAGCATTACCAAGGAGATTAAAAAAATAAATAGCAATATTTTATTATTTACAGACCAAGAAGGAGGAGAGATAACAAGATATGTAGACTTTCCTACTATGGATGAGCTTCAGAGTTTACTAGAAAGTGATTTTGTAACATATCGACTTCAATCGATGTCCTGAGAGAGTAGAAAAGTTTTGTTTTCAGTTTTTGATACATATAAACTATATTATTACCCAAGTTTAGAGTCTATTTGAAACGCATATAACTCTATAAGTGATGAGGACTCTAAAAAGTATTTTTTAGAAATATCTGCATATATTAGACTCGCATCAATAAGAAGTGTTTGACTGAATACTTATGGCCTCATTTTAGATTTGGATTATGGAAATCCTGTTATTTCCTGATATGCAAGAAGTTTTAGTAAGGATCTCTGAGAGTATCAAAAGCTTGTAGATGCCTTTATTCTGGCAAGTGAAGTAACGAGCGTAAGTGTATACGCAAAACATTTTCCGTGACATTGAAAATGAGCGGTAGACTCTCATAAAGCAGTACTAGATATTTCTTCATTTCCTGAATATACACAAGCAAATATGAACTTGTTTGAGTATTTTCTCTGACGAGTAAGTTCGGTAAAAAAATGAATCATGGTAGGACATATGTATGTCTGAGATGATTTTTTAGAAGCATTTAATCGAATTCTCGATACTGCTGACTATATTCTCACAGATGATCTTTCTATGCAGTGATACCAGCTGGCAACTGGAAATGATAAAAATAATAGTTTTTTTACGACTGATACAATTATAAATAGAAAGAATCTTATTAAGCTCTGAAATACTCAGAGTGACGATATAAAATAGAGAATATTGTTTTTTTACTTTATTATGTTGTAAAAATCACTATACTCCGCGCAATTATTACCATTATTTAAAACGCATGAAAATAGGTATCGTATGACTGCCAAATGTTGGAAAATCTACACTCTTTAATGCTCTCACGAAGAACTATGGAGCAGATGCACAAAACTTTCCATTTTGTACTATTGAACCAAATGTCTGAATTGTAAATGTAAACGATGAAAGGCTTGAAAAAATTAGAGCAGCGGTAAATGGAGCAAAAATTATTCCTGCAAGCTGCGAATTTACTGATATTGCTGGTATCGTAAAATGAGCCAGTGAAGGGGAGTGAATGGGGAATAAATTTCTCGCAAATATCAGAGAAGCTGATGCTATCTTGCAAGTAGTCCGAATTTTTGAAAATTCTGATATTATACACGTACATGGACAAGTTGATCCAAAAAGTGATATTGAAGTTATAAATGCTGAGCTGATTATTGCTGATCTTGAAACACTCACAAAACGAATTCAAAATGAAGCAAAAAAAGCTCGATCTGATAAAGACTTATTGGAAAAGGTAAAAACACTCGAACTTGCACTCGAATGACTTGAATCTTGAAAACTCGTTTCTTCAATGGATTGGAGCGATGAGCAAAAAAGTCACTTGCGAGATTCACACCTGCTTACAAATAAAAAGTTTGTCTATGCATGTAATGTCTCAGAAGAAATGATGGACGCAACGTCTGATGAACTGAAAAAAATTATCTGAGTAGAAGATACTCATACTCAGGTTGTTCCTATCTGCGCAAAACTTGAAGAAGATATGCTTGAAATGTCAGATGACGAAAAGAAAGAATTTCTCGATGAGATGTGACTCACTTCAACCGGGCTTGATAATCTTATCAAAGCTAGCTATGATGCACTTGGACTTCAGTATTATTTCACCGCAGGTGAGCAAGAAGTGCGAGCATGGACTATCAAAAAATGATCGAGTGCTCCTCAAGCAGCTGGTGTTATTCATACAGATTTTGAAAAATGATTTATTAAAGCAGATGTTGTAAAAGCTTCTGACATAATAGAGCAAGGAGGATGGTCAAAAGCAAGAGAAGCTGGAAAAGTAAAACTTGAAGGAAAAGACTATATCGTACAAGACGGAGATGTTATGCTCTTTAAATTCAGTAAATAATAAGACATAAAAAAAAGCAGCCTAGGCTGCTTTTTTTTCATAAAATCCACTTGGAACACATTCTTCAATTCAAGTAACTCTAAAACTCTCAGCATTTCACTCAAACGTTACGAATGCATCTGGCTTTATTTGAAACAGTAGTGCATCTCATCTATCAATATATACTTGAGGGACTATCACATCATATACTCAATTTGAAACCTTTGATACAAATTCTAATATTTTAGCCGCTAGCTTTGGTTCAGTTTTTAATGGTATTACTTGAAAATCATCTATTTCTGGTCATCTGTTATGTCCTATAGAGCTCATTTTATTAATTTACTGATAAAGAATCATTCTGAATATTCAGAAGGGATAACTCTGATACAATGCTCTGAAATTTCATTTTTAAAATGATATTTTTCAAATTGCTTGAGTCATTTTTTTATCTTTATATATTTATTTTCTTCTAAGTCAATATTTTTGAGTTGTAAATTTTGATTATTACATAAGAGATAGTGAACGATTCATTCATTTTCTTCTGGAGCTATAGTGCAGGTAGAATATATAAGCTCACCTCATTGCTTCAAATAGGGAATGAGGGCTGCACAAATTGATTTTTGCAGGCTATAGTACTTCTTTATTTGTCAGAGAGACCAATTTTGTAAATATTTTTCATTTCAAAGGGTGATAGAGCCTTCTCCACTACAGGGAGCATCTATGAGTATCATATCAAAGTACGATTCATCTGGAACATAGGATGAAATATTTCGCACATCATCATGAATAGTCTGTATATTTTCGTATCACAACTTTGAAAAATTATGCTGCATTTTTTCATGACGTATTTTCGATGGCTCAAAAGCCCATATCTCAGCATTTGGATAGAGCTCTCTGAGTTGACCTGTCTTTCATCCAGGAGCTGCGCAAGCATCTAAAATTCTTAGATTTTCTGACTCTTTTTCCATCGAGAAAAAATTTGCAGGAATCTGACTCGAAATTCCTTGAAGATAAATTTTTCCAGCTTTATATATTTTAAGTTTCCAAAGATCTTTTTCGCTGACTCATGTATCAAATATATAAGCTCAAGCTGGAGAATCTAGCTTTGTATATCATAAAGAAGCTTTCTGAAAAGCTTCTTCTATTTCGTTCTGTGTTGATTTTAGTGTATTAACTCTACAGCTGACATTTCTTTTTTCTTGTGAAATCGAAGTTTTGAGAAGAGTGATTTCTTCTTTGGTAAAAATTCTCTCAAGTCGTAATGTAAGATCTTTAGGAAGTGCGTTCATATAATTTGTCGGTAATGGATAACTCTATCATGGATAAAGATGAACCTATCATAGTCAGGTCTGCTTCTTTTCCAAAGAATATCTTTAATTTTATTGGCATAATACCTCGTTCCTCATTCTGGATGTATCATTCTGTATACCGTCATTATGAGAATGACCTGAATGAATATTTCATTGGTTATACCACTTATTGATCAAATAAAAATATTATACACAAGCCACAGTGAAGAATTGAGCATCATCATGAGTCTGAGTTTAATTTTTTCTAGGAAAAAATATGAATAGGCACCACTCATAGAAGTGAGAATAGGAATGAGTGAATACAATCCATCAAACGTAAATACTCATGTAATCATGGTAATACCAATAATTAGCATAAATGCTTTTATATTTTTTTGAAATTTAATTGAGAGTATCACTCTCATTACAGAAATTACTGTCGCAGCTAGACCAGAGTAAACTCATAAAAAGTAAAAATGAGTTCCCCAAAAAAATGCAGATAAAAGCATGAGTTTCTTGACATTATTATCATCTTTCTGCATATATGCAGTGATAATGGTAATCATACCAAGAAATCAATAAATTTGCGCAAAATTATCTTGCGTAAAATACTTGATTAAGATTTGGAAGATATCATCAAATAACATAAAAATAGTAACTTTTTAAATATAAATCAATATAATTAAAACACACTATTTATTAATAGTCAAATATTATTCAAATCTATCTTTGTCTCTGTAGAAGATATATCGTCAAAAATTGAGTCTTGCAGGAGCTTTTCATATTTTTCTTTTGAGTCTGATAAGAATTTTTTCTTTCTTTTCTGCTCAAATCATAAATTTATAGATAGAGTAAATTATAGTTCCTTGAACAATAATTTCATTTGTTACTCCACTCATTGACCCCGTATTTAAGTGGTAAAAGAGCCATATAAGCGATACTCCTGCGAGAAGTATTCTGAGTCTTACTTTCTCTAAAAAGAAAAATCAGTAACTTGAAATTGCCGTTGCAATAAGTGGAAGGGTCGAGAGGAGTTTTCCATCAAAACTATATATTCAAAATGCAATGCTTATAGCCAAAATAGCTACGAAAACAGAAACACTTTTCTTATATTTAAGAGAGAGTATGAGCCTAATAAGTCATATTATTGTAGCGAGAAGTGCTCAATAATTTCACATAAAAATAAAATGCAACAACCAAAAAAGTGTGGATGCAATAAATATTTTTATGGTTTTAGTATCATCTGTAACGATAAATCCAGAAATTCACACAAACATGGCAATAAAACCAAATAATTGTCCTATTGGATTTTCTAAAAATAAAGAAACAATCCCATTCAGGATTGAAGAAATAAGCTCCATATATATGTGAAAAATGAATAAATTTTTTTTTGAAGTATAAAAAAAATATAAACTTCTCAAAATTTATATTTTTTTTCTTTAAAACACCTGGAATATACTGTAAATATTTAAGTTGTTTTTCAGTATTGTTCATAATTATAAAGCAGCTGCTTTAGTTGTTCATTTTCTTCTTTTGATAAATTTTTTGGAGCAATATTTTCATGTACTACTTCAATTATTTTTGCGTGTATATTATGAATATCACTTGCATCTCATACAGGAGAACTTATGCAAAGATACATTCCAGTCATACAACCAAAGGTACCAACTATAACGATAGAATTTTCAAGTTTTAAAGGGAGCTTTTCTTCTATGATATGTGATATCTTATAACTAAAATTTGGAGTAAACATAATGAGTCAATCATTTGAGCTAACTTTTGGTTTTAAAAACCTCAAATCACATACATATGCGCTGGTATGTGTTGTAGAAATTTTTGTCTCATAGATATTTAATTTTCTGTCTTGTGATGCCCTCAGATCTCGTATAGCTTTTTGTTTATCGTGAAAATCAAATTGACCACATGATATTGCTCTTGCAAAAGGAATTCCCATATAATCATCTGTATTTTCTGCAACTCAATGTTCTAAAAAATCTATAGCTCTAGAAATTGATAATTGTACAAATTTTTCAACTTGATTTATGTCTAGTTGAATCATTGAGGTAATTCTAAATCAAAAGGTTTCACTTCCTGTTTTATATGGTGAGATATCAAGGATGACCTTTCAATCTATTTCTGAGTTTGAAACTTCCTCCAAAGAATTTCTAACACTTCCAGTATCTTTTTTATACGCAAGCAAATGCTCGGCTGTATGGACTCATTTATGAAACGTTTCATCAAAGATTCATGTATAGAGTGGAATGCTATACTGGAAAAATGTAATTCCATCATCACAGTGAACTATCTTATCTACACTGAGTGTTCCTCATGTCATATTTGTATGGTCTTTATCTGCAGAGTGTACTCAAGCTTCAATACTATATTTTTTCATTATATTACTTTATTTAAAGTCTAAAAGATTTTACATATTATTTTCGTGCGTTGTATTTTTCTTGCATTTCTAGGTTTTTTTCATTCCAATATTCCATAAGTTTTTCTCTTTTGAAAAACCAGAAATATGCGAGAACCAGAAGAAGAATACCAGTGATAAACCAACCAATATATTTAAGAATTGTTTCATAATACTCTGCAAAAAATATACCGATAGTAATAAATACTATAGCCCAAAGAGAAGAAGCGATAATGTTATAAAACCAGAATTTTTTATTGGTAAATCCCATACTTCCAGCAATAAACGGAAGAAATGCTCTGAAATGTGGATGAAATTTTGAGAGGATTATTCACCATGCTCACCAAGTATTTACTCATTTTTTAAGATATTTTAGTTCTGTTTTTTCTATTCATACCCATACTCAATACGTAGAAAAAAATCATTCTCCATAGTATTTTCATAGATAATACCCAATAGCATTTGATAATACTGACCCAGCAATAGCGCACGTGAGAACTCCAAAAAATTCACTGTATCCTAGTCATCCATAGAATCCTCATACAGATAGCATCACTACTTGTCATGGTATGATTGTTCCAATAATCGGAAGAGATTCTGCGAGAGCTGATACAAATGCAAGCAGATAGTTCCATTTTCAGAGGTTTTCAATTTGAACTTTAATCCATTCAATAACTGGAAGAAGTATATCAGGCTTAAAGAGTGTAACAATAAGAAATAACATCATCAGACTGAGAAGTCATAGTATGAGATAGTGAAAAATTTTTTTCATAATTTTTTTTGCCAGTAAATATGTGTGACAAAAGTATAAACGCAGGATGAGAATTACAAGTTTATTTTGAAATTCAGACATTTTCTATACACTTACTGCATTATTTTTTTTAGAAAATTATGCAATTAGATATTATAAAAAACAGAAGTGTATATTTTGTTATTTCTGGAATTTTATTTCTTATTTCTTTAGTGTTTATTTTCTTTGGTCAACTGAATCTTGGTATCGATATGACTGGAGGAACACAGATGGAATTTGGATACGATGAATATACATATAATGCTGAGGAAGTACAGCAAACAGCAGAGGAAATCTCACAGCAAATTAATAGTTCTTGAAGTATTATAAATACGATTTCAACGTATAAAGTTACATGAGAAAGTATATTTGTTGTGGAAGCAGGTTTTACAAGAAATATCGATGAAGCTCAATTAGAAGGATATAAAACACAGTATAGAGATGCTCTAGAGTCAGAGTATGCTAGTATGGGGGATATAGAACTCACTCAGTATACAAATATTGGGGCAAGTTTTGGTGACTATATTAAAAGCACAGCGAGACTTACGCTTTTACTTGCGATTATTGGTATTGCATTTTATATTGCATATGCATTCTCTGGTTCAGTAGGATGAATTAGTTCAGTGAGTTTTGCACTTATTACTATTGTGACACTTTTCCATGATGTAGTGATTTCTGCGGGACTCTTTATTCTCACTTCTATGGTTTTTCCTCAATTCCAGATTGATACATTCTTTATCACAGCGCTGCTTACAATTCTGTGATACTCAATCAATGATACGATTGTAATATTTGATAGAATTCGCTCTAACTTGCAAGAATTTGGATGAAAAACTCAATCATTGACTCAAATCATAAATAATTCAGTGAACGAAACCATGACTCGTAGTATTTATACAAGTATGACGATTGCATTTGTACTGATGTGTATTATCGTATTTGGTCCGAAGAGTATTACTGGATTTACGCTTACTATGCTCTATGGAACAATTATAGGTACATTTTCTTCAATATTTATAGCATCTCCACTCCTCTACGAATTACATAAAAAAACAGTTCTTACAGTGTATCAGAAAAAAGAAGATAGAAGTGATGAAGATAAAATGGTTGTATAACATCACAATATTTGATGAATAAGACTATAAAAAGAATTTTCAGCAGCTACTTTAGAACAACATGAATATTGAAAAGTATTTGTGTTGTTATTTTTTGAATATTCATTGCAATCCTTGCATCTATTGAGCCACTAATTTTCACAGAATTTATTAAAAAAATTGAGATCTATATCTCAACTGGAACGATAGATATGAATGAAATCATATCACTATCTCTCATATGGTGAGTATTTGCAGTGGTATATATTATCGGTTCATACTGCTTTGATTATTTTTTTCTTGCAAAGACTATTATTGCACATTATCACAAAAATACACTCATACTTGTTGAAAGAATTTCCCATATGTCCTATGGGAATTATTTATGAAGACAAATATGATCTTTATATAAAGTCTTGGACAGAGGTACAGAAAGCCAATTATTTTTCTTATATTCTACTCTCTTAGGAGTATTGAGAAGCTTTGTAAGTATCATATTTATTTCTACTATACTGTTCATAGTAGATTGGAGAATGGCAATTGCTACCTTAATTCTAGTTCCAGTTGCTATATCGATAGGATATTATATTTACGCAAAGCTTGCTGAGACGCAAAAGAATTTGGATTTAGAATATATTAAAGGATTTTGAATTTTATGAAATTCCCTTACTAATTTTTGACTCACAAAAACTCTTCATCTTGAAGATGCTTTTTATAAAAAAATAAAAAATGTATTTGATACTGCATATACTAAACAACTCAAAATTAATAGATGATGGAGTATTGGTCATGGCTATACAGCGGCCATTGTAATTATTGCACGAATTATAGTTATTTGAGTATGACTGAGTTTGATTGTAAAAGGAGAAATAGATTTTGCTACCCTCTTTTTATTTTTTAGTTATATTGGTTGGATATATTTTCCAATTGGGTTTATATTTGAGCAACTCAGGCAATTTCAAAAATATTTGAGTGCAGTAGAGGTTATGTATGATGAGGTAGATGCCATAGAATTTGAAAATACAAATGAATGAAAAAATCTAACTACAGTTACGTGAAATATACAATTCAGCAATATCTCCTTTGATTATTGAGATTGAAATAAAATTCTCAGAGAGGTGGATTTTGAAATAAAACCATGACAAAAAATTGCATTTGTAGGTAATACCTGAGCAGGGAAGAGTACTATAGTAAATCTACTTCTTCGTTTCTGGGATGTCACAAAATGAGAAATCCTCCTAGATGGGGTAGATATAACAACTCTCAAAAAATCTTCACTAAGAAAGCATATATGAATGGTATCTCAAGATAACAGTTTATTTAATCTTTCAATAGAAGAGAATCTTAAGCTGGCAAATCCGAAAGCAACAAAGAGTGATATAGAAGCTGCGCTTAAAAATGCTGAAGCAGAATTTGTTTATAATTTGCCAAACGGAATTAAAACAGTTATTTGAGAACGTTGATTAAAGCTCTCATGATGAGAAAAGCAGAGAGTCTCAATAGCAAGACTCTTCCTGAAGAATCCTTCTATTTTAATACTTGATGAAGCTACATCTGCGCTGGATAATGTAACAGAAAAAAAGATTGAATGAGCTCTCAGAAAACTGATGAAGTGAAAAACAAGTATAATAATTGCTCATAGGCTCTCGACAATAAAAAATGTGGATACCATTTTTGTTCTTGAACAAGGGAGGATAATCGAATCATGAAACTATGAAGAACTTATAAAAAAGAAATGAAAATTTTATACTTTAGCAAATCCTGATAAACTTGTATTATGATAAAAACGAACATACAACATCTCTGAATAATAATGGATGGAAACAGACGCTGGGCTCGCTCTAAAATGCTTCCAGCAATAGCTGGTCATAAGGCATGAGCAGATAATGTTGTTTCTATAACACAACTTTGCTCTGACTATGGAATATCGCATCTCACACTTTGGGCTTTATCTACTGAGAATCTTCAAAAAAGAGATCCAGATGAAATAGAGTGAATTATAAAGCTGGTAAACTCTATAGAAAAATATCTCAAAAAAATGAAACTCGAGAATTTAAAATTTTCAGTGATAGGAGATATTTCAAGACTTCCTGAAGAATCTCAAATTGTTCTACATCGAGTTATCTCTGATACAAAAGATAATAATTGAATTGTCCTAACCTTGGCTCTAATATATGGGGGACAAGATGAAATTGTCAGAGCCACAAAAAAGATAATAAAAGCAGGAATTGATCCTGAGAGCTTAGATGAAAAAGAGTTTAGAAAATATCTAGATACATCTCACTTACCTCATCCAGATGTAATCGTACGAACATGATGAGATATTCGTCACTCTTGATTTTTACTCTTTGATAGTGCTTACTCTGAGTATTATTTTACAGACAAACGATGGCCTGAATTTGATAAAAATGAACTAAAAAAAGTAATTGATTTTTTTAATAATTCAAAAAGAAATTTTTGAAAATAAATATACATTATGAATAATAAAACAACTCCAGATTGGTATAATGAGTATAAAGACTTTATAGAAAGCTCTATTGAAAAATACCTTGATACTTATTTGGCAATTCCTATGTCCGCTCCACTTGAGCAGTTCAAAGAAATGATACGATATGCCTTTTCTTGAGGAAAAAAACTTCGCTCTATTTTGGCTTTAGAGTTCTATCTCCAACTCTCAGGAGATAGCTTTTCTGATTTACGTTTTGATAGTGATATTGTCAGACTGTGTATTGCTCTTGAAGCAGTTCATGCCTATTCCCTTGTTCATGATGATTTGCCCTGTATGGATAATGATGAGCTCAGACGATGAGAACTTACTGTTTGGAAAAAATATGGTGAATCTAATGCTGTTTTAGTTGGAGACTTATTAAATTCACTGTGTTTTGAAGTGATTTCAGATATACGTGATGCTCATAAGTCTCAAAAAATCCAAAAACTTATTTCCCATGCAGTTTGATACTATGGTATGCTTTGAGGACAAGTAGAAGATATTTATTATGAAAACAATATCAACGATTTAGATTTAGGATTACTCAGAGGACTTCATAGTAAAAAGACAGGAAAACTTATTGAAGCCTCGGTTCTCGGTGGGGTTATATTATCCTCAGAAACAGCGAATATAGATATTTTTTGAGATTTTTGAAAAAAGCTATGACTTGCTTTCCAAATTAAAGATGATTTACTTGATGTAGAATGAACAGCGGAAGAAACAGGGAAGAGTGTTTGAGGTGAAGAAAAATGATTTGTATATCTGATATGAGTTGAGGCTACTAAAAAAATACTCCATGAGAGTATCGAAGAATGCAAAAAGATTGCAAAAAATCTAAATTCAGACAAAATAGACTTTATCGTATGATATGTAGAAAATAGAAAAAAATAATTCATAAATTCGTAATCTATGGCTCCGAGAGATAGAATTTCAGAGATTCTCGATGAGATAAAAAATAAAAAAGATGAACTGTATTGAGAGTATGAAAAACTCAGAAAAAAATATGACTTTTCGTTTAAGTGAGGAAGAATAGTTTTTTCAAAAAAAGCAAAAGAGCATCAAAAAGAATACAAAACACCTCTTAAAAAATATGCAGTTCCTAAAAGTGTGCGTCACTTTCTTTCCATGCCATTTATCTATGGTATGATATTTCCAGGTATGTTTTTAGATATCTGTTTATTTATCTATCAACAAACTGCTTTTCGCTTGTATAGAATTCCACTTGTAAAGCGCTCTGATTATATACTTTTTGATAGAAAGCATCTCAGCTATTTGAACCTTATTCAAAAAATAAATTGTTTGTATTGCTCATATATGAACTGATTATTTTCGTATGCTGTAGAAGTATGAGGAAGGACAGAAAAATATTGGTGCCCAATAAAAGCAGCAAGAAGAAAAAAATGATGACACGATTGGGAAGAATTTTTTGCTGACTACTGAGATCCAGAAGGTTTTAAAGTGGCATTTAATTCAAACAAAGAATTTTTTGAAAAGAACATCAATAAAAAAAAGAAGTCTTAGACTTCTTTTTTTATTCCAAAAAATTTTAGAGAATTTTCAAATATCTGATTTTCAATAGTCCCAAAATCCTCGCTTCGAATGTCTGAGATATGATCCAAAACATATCGAGTAAAGAGGGGTTCGTTTTCCTCTTTTCATCGAAAGGGCATAGGGGTTAGGTATGGACTATCCGTTTCTATCATAATATTTGTGAGTGGTATTTCTGATGCTACTGTTCTTGTAGTTTCAGCATTTTTAAATGTCAGAACGCCTCAAAATCAGAGCATGCAATTTGGAGCAAATTCAAGTAATTTTTTTGCGTAATGTATATCCTCGCTAAAACAGTGAAAGACAAAATGAGTACAATTTTCTTCCTTCAAGATGGTAAATACATCTTCACTTGAGTCTCTGTTGTGAATGACAATAGGAAGTCAGAGTTTTTGTGCTAATTGTATATGCGCTTTGAAAAATTCTTTTTGTATTTCACGAATATTGCTTTGCGAAATTCATGATTGCTCTGAGAGTTTTTCAAGCCAATAGTAATCAAGACCTGTTTCTCAGATACCAACTACGCTCTTGGGATTTTCTCTATAGAGTCTTTCAAGCTCTTTCATCACATCATCAATACAATCTTTGTACTCTAAAATATGGGTTGGATGTATTCCTATGACACTCAGTATCCTTTTATCCTGTCTTGAAAGCTCTATATTGCTCCGAGATGTATCTAAATCTACAGAGATGCTATTTAAATATTCTCAACCTCATGAAAAAAAATTCTCAAGTATATCATTTTGAGATTTTTTTTGTGCGAGATAGGGATGACAGTGAGTATCGTAGAGCATTAGAATATAATTCCTTGTGTTGTGAGTTGATAAATGTTTCAAGTTGTATCACTAAAGTTTACGTTAACGATATTGATAATTCCTGTAGTGTCCTGAGTCGCTTTTTTGACTTCTTGCTGTAGTAATATTTCTCCAGCAGATACAGTGACTGGTGAGCTTGGAGTAAATAGCACAGTTGCAAATCATGGAGTATCTCAAAATTCTGTAATTTCTCAAGATATTTTGGAACTGAGTTCTCATAGAGTGATTTCCTCAGGATTATATGCGAGAGAATATGAGAATTCTGTAATATTTTCCATAGTTTTATTACTCGAATAATCGATGTTACTGTCGCTCACTTGAGCAAAAAAATCAGTTGTATCAGAGTTCGTATCTGCAGTTTCTAATATACTTGCCTTAAGCATATTTCCGCTCTCTCATGTAAACATAAATGTATTTATACTTATAGCTAGCACGACACTGAGAGAAAGTAATCCCATTTTTGTAAGTAATTTTTGTCTCTTATAATCTTGAAAAATGTCATGCATATTTCTATTTTTAGAATTATTTCTTTGATTGTACGATAATTTTATTACAATGCAACGAAGTACAGTTGACTAATAATATTATTTAATTTTAGTTAAATATGAAATATATATCAGAATTTGAAAGTTGTAAAATAGTTGAATCTACAAAGAAGAATCAATGAGAAATTATGACAGCTTTAGATTCAATATTTTCACATTATAAAACTCAACCAATAATACATATCGTATTAGATGATATAAATCATAGAGCATTGATATGTCTTTTTAGAGAACCACTAGAAAATGAATGACATGAAGAAATAGTAACTCTTGCAAGACATAATCGTAGTGAATGGAAACCAAAAATTGATATTTGATTAGTAGAAAGAAAACTTATATCAGGCCGTGATTCTCGAGATTCTCAGTAACTGATTTTCATAGAATCTCTATTATTTCTTCTTTTGGACTTTCTGAGAGCTTTGCAACACTTCAAAAATGTTTGAGAATTTTTTTTCGAGTGACCGGTCAGACTCATGGAATAGATTCAAGAACATTCTTTTTTTGGCTTTTGATTCGAGAGTCTCTATTGAAACTAATAGCAAATCTATGTGCTTCATCACGAAGAGCTTGGATGAGTCTGAGTTCTGCTGAATCTCTCTCAAGCATAACTGGAATACTATTTCATGGAAGAAAGAGCTCTTCATCTCGTTTTGCAAGTGATACCATTTGGAGCTTTTCTTGTACTTCAGGATATTGCTCCAAGATTTCCATGACGGCTCAGAGCTGTCATTTTCACCCATCTATGACTACTAAGTCAGGATAGTTTCAGATTTTTTGTAATTCTGCAATTCTGCGCGTCATGATTTCTCGCATAGAATTAAAATCATCTATTTTTCATTGTTCTAGGGTTTTTACCCTAAATTTTTTATATTTTTTAGGATTTTTCTTTCCGTTTTCTATAACACTTCTACTAGCAACTGTATGAGTTCCAGAGAGGTGAGAAATATCATTACATTCAAACACAATATCATTATTTATTGCATCATATCAGAGCAATTCTAAAATATGCTGCATATTTCCTTTTGTAAAACTTTTGGTTGAGAGTCCATCAATATATTTTTTGTGAGCATACTCATATATGTTTTTATAACAAAGCTTTAAAAGCTCAAATTTTGGTCATAATTGAGGTATTTCATAGCTGATAACTTCTGGAATTGTGTTAATTGCCTCTGGAATGATAAAAGTGATCTGCTGTTTATTTTCATCTTCAGCCCATTTTTGTTCTATGATACTTTGCATGATTTCTGACTTTTCTTCTCAGAGTCTGTTTTCAATCTCAAAATTCTCATAGGCTGAAATTTTTCCTTCTATGATATGGATTCATCCAATAAATATCTTGTCATATTTTTCTAACACTTGGAGAATATAATAATTTCATTTTACACCATCTCTCACTATTTGATTTGTATCAAGCGATTCAAGGGCTTCAAGTGAAATCTTACATTTTTGTGCTTGCTCAAATTCTAGATTTTTTGCATATAAGTGCATTTGCTGCGTGATACTTTCTTTCACAGATTTTGTGTCTCAACTCAGAAATTTTCATATTTCTGAAATTTTTTGCATATAATAGGCTTGAGTTTCTATCTCATCTGCTTTTATATTTCCTGAAAAAATATATTTATCAAGATTATAGGATCATTTTTTCATAAAAAAATTATGATTTCATACTCAATATCAAAATATTTTTTTGAGAATTTTAAATATCTGTGAGACATGATATCCAGAAATATATGGGCCATAGTATTTTCCATCAGACTTTTTTATATTACTGGGAGAAATACGGGTTTTGATAATTTTTGGATAGTTTCCCTTTGTTATTTTTATATAGAGAAAATTTTTATCATCTTTGAGTAAAATATTATATTTTGGCTGATATTTCTTAACGAGATCATTTTCAAGTATGAGTGATTCTGTTTCATTATTGGTGACTATATATTTGATATCACAGATATATCATACCATTTTTTTCTTGGCAAAATTGAGTTTTTGTTGCCCAGAAAAATAGCTATTAACTCGTGATTTTAAATTCTTTGATTTTCACAAATATATAATTTCTCAATCAGCATTAAAAAACTGATAAATACCAGGAGAATGGGGAAGGGAAGAAAGTATATCTTGTAACTTTTTGTTCACGTTATTAATTTCTTAGATCTATTGCATATTCATCATGGTATTCTTCGTTTGAATCATCTTCATTTGAGTGTTCATGATGTTTGTCTGGGACTCAGTGTTTTTGTAAATACTCACTTACGACTCATGAGAGCGTATCCATAATCATATCAAATTTATCAGTTTCCTCATCATCTTGTATAGGATGAATATAATACTCAAGTCTATCAACTGCTTTATACGGAGAATACGCGTTATACATAGCTATTTCTTCTTCTCAAAACTTGTGAATGATAATATCTCATTTATTAAATATATTATCCCAAATACGGTGTTTATCTATTTCAACTCATTCTATATTTGCATGGTGAATACTCTCCACTCTGGTTTTAAGCAGTGACCACTCAACATCGTATACAGCATCATCGGTTATAACCCACACGTCATTGTACCAATTAAAGAGCTCATAGACTATCTTGAGAAATACACAAAATAGCAGAGTTTCCAGTGCTACAAAGGGAATGAGTTCTCTGAGTCTTTCGGATTGATAATAAATAAACGCTGGAATTACTGCTCAAAATCATAGCCACAAAATAAAACTATCCATGACCGTGAGCCAATGTTGGTGGATTATTACCTCAATTTTTTGAGATTCAGGAATATATTTTTTATAGTTCATTTAGAATTTTATTTCAATACTCACAGGACAATGATCACTTCATAGTACATCGTCCCGAACATGTGCGTCAATAAGATTATCCTTGAGTGAAGCAGATATGAGAAAATAATCTATTCTCCAGCCTACATTCCGAGCTCTTGCTCCAGCTCTATAACTCCACCACGAATACGTATCAGTCTTATCTGGATATTTTTCCCTGAAGGTATCAATATATCAAGCATCTATATAGTCGCTCATGCGTTCTCTTTCTTCTTTGGTAAATCAGGCACTCATGGTATTTTGTTTTGGTCTTGCAAGGTCAATCTCTTTATGCGCAACATTGAGATCTCAGCAAACAATAACTGGTTTTTTTTCTTGCAGCCAATTCATATATTGGAGAAAAGCCTTATCCCATACCTCATATCTATAACTCAGTCTTGAGAGGTCATCTTTAGAATTTGGGGTGTACACTGTCACATAATAGTGATCTTCAAATTCAAGTGTTACCACTCTTCATTCGTGATTTTCTATAAGCGTTTCATCTACAAACTCAACACTTTCATGATCAAAACTTTCAGGATTAATACCGTAGTAATAACTGATTGGATCGATTTTAGTGAGCGCAGCAGTTCCAGAGTATCCTGGTCTTGTAGCTGCATTCCAATAAATATGATATCACAAATCTTCAAGTGCAGCTTGGTCTTTTTTCGTAAGCTGCTCAAAACTTCACTTCGTCTCTTGCAATCAAATGATATCAGGATTTTCACTTTTGAGTATTTCTAAAAAGTCTTTTTTCAGAATAGCTCGTATCCCATTTACATTCCAGGAAAAATATTTCATAGATTTTACATTGAATAAATATATTACTCCAATAATATAGACAGGCACAGGAATGTAAAGTTTCGCTCACATTAGAAAATAATTATAAAAAAGATGAAAAAAATATGATGGATAGGACTTGGTGTTATGGGAAATCCAATGGCTGAAAATCTTATAAATGCCTGATACGAACTCAATGTTTATAACAGAACTCCTAAAAAAGCTGACAATCTCATAAAGTTATGAGCTCATTTATGTGAAGATATTTCTACTCTCGTAGAAAACTCAGACGTTATATGTACGATTGTATGAGATCCGAGCAGTGTTGAAAAAATATATTTCGGAGATTCTTGAGTATTCTCAAAAATATCATCAGATAAAATGATAATCGATTTTACTACCACTAAACCTTCACTTGCTCAAAAAATATATGATTGTGCTAACGAACATGGTTGCTGAGCGCTCGACGCTCCTGTTTCTTGAGGAGATGTATGAGCACAAAATGGAACTCTTTCTATCATGGTTGGAGGAGATGAAAGTGATTATACTCAGATGCTTCCTGTATTTGAAATATTAGGAAAAACAGTTGTCTATACTTGATCTGCTTGAAATGGTCAACATACAAAAATGGCAAATCAGATTTCTATAGCAGGAAATACCATCGCTCTATGTGAATCACTGGTATATGCTCAGAAAGCTGGTCTTAATATAGAAAAGACAATTTCTGTAGTATCTTGATGAGCTGCTGGAAGTTGGGGGTGGACAAACTTAGCTCCACGTATCCAAAGATGAGAACTGGATACATGTTTTTTTATTAAACATTTCGTGAAAGATATGCGAATAGCACTTGAAGAATGTGAAAGAATGAATATTGCACTTCCATGACTCGCTTTAGTTCATCAACTCTATACCTCTCTTGTTGCTCTATGAGACGAAGATTTGTGAACCCAGGCTCTCATTAAAATACTTAGAAAAATGAATAATTTACCTGAAGCTTAAGCCTTGCAAATAAAATGAATTAGGTTAAAATGCCGCCTACAAAATACAATTTAATACTACAAATATGTCACAACATCATGAAAAAGAAGAATTACTAGAAGATGAGCTTATACAGGAGGCTGAGGAAGCTGCAGAAGAATATGAAGCGCAAGAGGAGATTATCGAAGAGTATCAAGAAGAAATTTCCAAAGATGAAAACAAAATTGCAAAGCTTCAAGACGCACTTGCTCGTAGCCAAGCAGACTTTGATAACTTCAAAAAAAGAACAGAGAGAGATAAAGATGATATGGTATTTTTTCTCAAAGCAGACATCTTTAAAAAAATTCTTCCAAGACTTGATGATTTAGAAAGAATCATCAAAAATACTCCTGCAGAAATGCAAGAATGAGCACTCTTTGAATGAGTAGTAACACTTCAAAAATCTCTCCTTAAAGATTTGAATAAGCTGTGAGTAGAAGCATTTGAAAGTGTATGACATGAAGTTGATCCAGAAAAACACGAAGTTATGACGCAAGTTCCAGGAGAAGAGTGAGTCATAATAGATGAGTTTGAAAAATGATATATGATTTCTGGAAGAGTGCTGAGAGTTGCAAAAGTTGTCGTTTGAAATGGTCAATAAAAAAATCCCTGAAGGGATTTTTTTATTCTTCAAATTTAATTTTTGCAGCAACGATAAATATTTCTTTTGCAAATTTTGGAAGCATGGGATTTGGTATTTTTTCTACTCACCTTAAGAGATTTTTTTCAAATGCATCAATATTTTTATAGTAAAATTTTTGTTTGTAGAGTATTTCCTCTAAAAAAATATGAAATTGTTTTAAATGTTCTACCTGTCTTAAAAATGTTTTATCAAAGACATTAGTTTTAGGGAGAAAATCAAGATAGAATAAATAAATATCTTTAACACTTTCTATTTTTCTTTCTTCTGCCTGTTTCGTAAAATTCATCCAAAATACTTCATCATTATGTGCAAGTTTGTATCATATAATAGCGCTTGATACACATAGAGGTATAAATATTCATTTATTATCAATATTTTGATAAAATTTTTTCAGTATATTTTCTAGATGTTCCATATGTTAGATTAGTTGTATTTTTTCTTCTACACTCACGCTGTCATTATTTTCTACTACTTCTTCTCATAGTATATATCGGAGATACAAATCCTCTGATTCAAGCTGCAATATTTTTTCCAGAAGAAGCATAGAAGCGATATCTTGTTCCAGTTGGATTCTTGTTTGTGGTCAAAATATTCCTGCTCACTGAGCATCAGAATCACTAATTATATTATTTTGTGTTTGATAATGAATCAGTGAATTTTGTGTTTTTACTCAAAATATAGCGGTATCTTTATAATCAAAATATCATAGCTGAGACATAATTTTTTGAAACTCTCTAACCTGAGTACTTATATCTCCATAGGAAATATTTCATAGTGATTCTATTATAGTTTCTGATTGAGCTTTTGCTTCTCCTTGCAGTTTTTTATAATTTTCAATATAGGCTTCTTTTTTCTCTTCTTCTTCTCTGTAGGTTTCATATATATTTTGGAGTTCTTTTCTCGTTTTAGGTCCATAACTTCCAGCTCAAGCATCTGTATGCGTATTTAAAATTTGAGTTTCTATTTGAAGATTATAAATTGAATCAATAGTAGCTGTGTCATACTCTCATAGAGCATAGCTATCTTTATCAAGATATCAGAGTACTTCTAAAATTTCTTGTAGTTTTGAGACCAGTTTTGTGTCACTTCATTTTCAGAGAGATACTGAAAAAATATCTATTTCTTCAGGAGCAATTGCTTGAAGGGCTGTTACTGTTTTTCCATATATTTTTGTGACTTTTGGTACAGCCCAAGTTGGTGCAGGAACTGTATTATAGTCAAGATTTGTAGCGCTTATATTTGATACTATATTTCCTTTTACCTTTCTTTTTCCCCAGTACATTGCTCTTCTGAGTCATTCATCTCCAAATCACATCCACACATCAATTCTATCATGCGAATATCATCTTTGTCCCGCTGGTACAATGGCTCCACCTCTATCTTCAACTGATCAAATACCGAGTCACTCTAAATATATTTTTGTACCAAAACTATAACTTTTTGGTGCTGCTAGCATTCAAGAAAAAACTCATTTTCAAGAAGCTCATGCAATTCCTTGTCCATTTAAGATAACTTCATCCTCATAATTTCCAGTAATGTAATACTGCTGATTTGGGAGGGGAGAATAATAGGCAGTAACTATAAAATAACTTTCCTCATCCATAGCGTAACTTGGAAACATAGGAAAAAATATAGAAAAAAGTACAAGCAAAGAAAATATTTGTTTCAAAACGTGCTAACTAAAAAATAATATGTATTTAGTGTATCATGAATCGAGCTTGTGAGCATTATGATAACAAAAAATATGTCAATAAAACTTATTGACATATTTTTTCTGTATTTTTTAAATTAGATTAATTCTCTTAAGTATTCTAATTTGAGTTTTAATTGTGTATCTTTCACCGTTGGAAGAACTTCATTCACCTGTTTTTCTAGATTTTGTAATCTGAGTAGAGCTGCTGGAGCTCATTTTTTTTCATCATTTTGAAGTTTTATAACAATCTTATCAAATGCAAGCTTCATTCTGTCTTTTTCAGATTGTGATAATCAAACTTTTGTAACTGCATTGATTGCATTTCACTGATTGTTTTCATAGTAATTCCAGAGTGCTGAACGAGTTTTGTTCCCAAAATAGCCAGCTGCCCAAGTATCATTTTTAGATCTAATAAGTCCAATCTTAATTTGTAACTCTATTAATTCATCTTCAACGCTTCTGTAATTTCCATCAATTGGACCATTATATTCTCAAAGTTCAGTGAGAAGTTTTTGTAGGTTTTCTACATCTTCTGAATCAGAGTCAGGTTCAACAATCAAGTCTCAATATTCTAGGATAATTTTATACTTTTCTGATGCAACTTTATGATTAAACTGTGAAAATAAGTCAATAGGTTCTTCATTTAATATAGTAGTATCAGCTCAATATCGCTCTCTGAGGGCTGCTATAGTTCTTTGTCCATACCAACCTGCATGAGAATGTTCTGGCGAATCAATAATTCACGCTTTTATTTGAAAATCGATAAGTTCATTTTTGATACTTTCAAATTCTCCATTAATTTCACCTGAATAAAGTTCAGCTTTTGTAAAAATTTCTTGTAGTTTTTTTACGTCTTGCGCAAGACTCTCTTCTGGATTTACAGTTAGCTTCGTAAGAGGACCGAGTGCTGATTCAGGAAATGAGATTGATACCTCTGAACTAGGAACAACTATTTTTCACTTAATGGTTCTTTTTCCCCATCTAAGGGCTCTTTCAAGTCACTCATCTCCGTATCACATCCAAATATCGATTCTATCATAGCTGTGTCCTCTCTCACCAGCCTTTACAATAGCACCTCATCTATCTGCAATTTCTCAGATTCCATATCATTCAAAATATATTTTTGTTCAAAATGGATAGTTTCTTGGTCCAGCAAGTAATCACTGAAACACTCATCAACCTGATGCAGTGTTCACTCATTCACCATTGAGCCTTACGTCTCCAGCATAACTTCCTGTAACATATCTACTTTGTCATGGAAGAGGAGAATAGTAAGCTGTTGTTACGAAATACGTTTCTTCGTTCGCGTATACTTGTATATCAAAAAGGAAAAATTGTGATATCATCGCGATTGCGGCTCATAATATTACGAGCCTCTTCGTGGGTCACATAGAATATTTTTAGTGGTAAAAACCTGCTGATTATATAGAAAAAATTTTACAGGCAAGTTTATTATAACATACTTCACTGATTCTTCACGATATAATTATATTGACATCCTATGAATAAAATATTTAATAGAGGTTCATTAAAATATTAATATAATGGAAAATATACTCTATTTTTCTTGATTTAAAGAGGAAAATACACTCAAAGAGGCTTGAGGAAAGTTAGGAGATTTTGCTCAAAGCACTCACATACATTTTTCAAGAATTATACTTCCAGGGAGTCCTGAGTGTCATCAAGATACTCAGTTTTCACTTACTGAATCTAGAATATTATTTTCAGAAAAGCTCTCTGAAATACAAACTGTTACAAGATTGTTTGTATATTCTCTTTCAGCATGGCCAGTAATTCAAGCACTTACTGAAGAACTGGGTACAAATCCTGAATTAGCAGAACTTATCCAATCGGTAGTATTATTACATCCAGCAAAAGATCCTCTACACGCAGTACGAATAATGGATTGGATAATGAGATGATGAGAAAGTGAAGTTCAGTCAAGAGAATATTTTTTACACTGACCATATGAAGAGGTCTATAATACGCTCATAGATTGATGGAATTGAAACTGACTCCAGTTTCAAACGGACTTACAACATGAACATACTGCTGATGTGTTTGACTTATGTTTGCAAGATTTACGTGAGCAATATGCAATACAAATTACTCAATTATTGCACCCAAAAGATTTTGTTACAAATTGAGAAATACCGAGTGAAAATTCAAGAATGAATGCTGCTAAAGCTATGGCGGCTCATAGACCAAAACTGGCATGAAAGGACTTGTTTAAACTTGGACTCTAAAACAAGATTTTATCACCATCTTTGAAGAGTTTCATACTGCGAATCTCTTTTTTTGTTTTATTATTTTTTCATGAAATAAAACGTAGTACCTCTGCAATATTTGATTCGCTCAGTCCTATGGTAGAGTGATTATTAGATTCAAAATATATGTTTCTGATTATTTCCTTTTGAAGAAGAGGGGAGAGCAACTGAAACTCTGAATTGAGAAAATATGATGTATCTCATAGAAACTGTGTTACTTGATTCTCTAAGTTTTCTTTTATTTCTTCAAAATACCCTAAAAGATTACTGAGATTTTTTTTATGTTCTGGATGTACCTTTCACAAGAGTGGCAGTACTTCATTTCGCAGATAATTTCTCGTATATGACGAATCTGAGTTTGTTTCATCTTCAAAATATCTAAGCTTATTTTTCTCAAGATATTCATATATCTCTGATTTCTCTGTTTTGAGAAGTGGTCTGATAATTCATCCTGATTCCTCAGTCATATTTATAAGTCCAGTAAGCTTACTTCCTCTGAGCATATTAAAAAAGAACGTCTCTAGTTTGTCATCCAGATGATGCGCTGTTATAACTTTATTTGTGTCATGTATATGACAGACAGCATCAAAAAATTGATATCTTTTTTCTCTTGCAAGTTCTTCAAAACTTTTACTTGGATAGAGTTTTTTTATTTTCTCAAAATCACACTCTCAAATCTCAACCTCAAATCCTTCTTTTTTTCCTAGTTCCAGCAAAAAATCTTCTTCATCCTTACACTGCTCTCTTGTGTTGTGATTAAAATAACAGGCAACTAGATTATACTTAAAAGGTGTTTGAAGTATATGATACAGGAGATACATACTATCAGCTCATGCTGAACAAGCAAGAATGATTTTTTCATCTTGCAGATAATATTTTTGTAGGAAAGTATGTATATCGAGGCTCATAATATCTGATTATTTGAAATTGAGTATAAAGTATAGTAGTATATTGGCAAGATATTATTTCTATATTTTCACATGTCGAAAGAAAAGGAACTTTTTAGAGAAATTATGAGACTTTTTGTCTCAGGATCTATGTACATACATATGTTCATAGTAGCCAGTTATATTTTTTATATGACTCTATTTCTTTGTTACAAAGTCATTACAGCTGTCGTCATACATGTTACACATCTGTGAGTATATACTCAAGAATGACTACAACAAGCAAGTAAAATGAGTATCATGCTTACAGAAGAAATTCTCTCAGTTGTTACAATTATTCTTGTACTTGTAAAATCATTTAAAATTTTAGTTTGGTATTCAAAACATCAGCATATTGAGATAAAAGACCTTGTAGAAATTGCTATTATTGCGCTTCTCATGGAAGTTGTTTTTAATTTTTGAATTCATTCAATCGCAATAAATTGGTTATTTGCCGTATTAGGTACCGTATTACTAGTGATTTATGCAGTCTTTCCGTATTTTAGAAAAGAAGTACATAAATAGCTTGCTATTTTATATATATAAATTATAAATAACTCTAATATTTAATGAGAGTTATTTTTGAATCAAGAATTTAAAACACACAGTATTGCAGCTTGAGTTTCTGTTGATCCAGAGACTTGAGAAGTATTGTCTGTTTTAGAAGAAGAGACAAATTCAGGAATTGTAAGACCTGGAAGTTTTAGTCCACCAATGTATTCTCAGCTTGCGATAGACCAAGCCAGATCCGTAACATCAGAATTGTGTGAAAGAATTATCGCACATATAACAGATTGAAAAAGAATAAAACGATGAAATA
>Ga0100402_1000052_pt1 | contig 155212 bp, 146 predicted proteins | sample CryGeyme20150102_FD_80419 | JGI IMG/M metagenome (GOLD analysis project Ga0100402, IMG submission 80419) | Groundwater microbial communities from Crystal Geyser aquifers in Utah, USA - Crystal Geyser metaG 2015-0102 | ecosystem: Environmental > Aquatic > Deep subsurface > Groundwater | place... | reverse complement strand
TGCTGGTCAGCGCAATCCGCACCGCCTCTCGCTTGAACTCTTCGGAATGCTTCATCATCTAATCGGTCTCCTAATGCGAGCTTTAAACGCTCAGGTGACCGGCGCAAAACCGTTACAAGTCCACTCATGGCTTGCGCCTGACAGACCAGATGAGAGCTGAAATTGCGGTAACGAGCACAGGGCAGCGATGGCCGCCGGATCGAATATCAACATAAGAACCTCCGATTCGCTTGGATGCCCCAGTGTTCGCATTATGTTCCATGTAGGACAGCCCTAATTTGGCTGTGAGCCTGGCTGACCATGAATAGGGATAAGGCCGGTTCTCAGCTGCGAGTAACGGCTCTCAACCGCCCGCCATAAGGCAACACCCTCAGGCTCTCCCTCGGTTTCGAGTGACACAATGCGATCGGCGATAAAGTCACGGCCATTAGCTTCGTGGTGCTTCTCCACCCAAATTGCCATGGCCCAGATTTCATGCTCACGCGTCACCGTCATCAGTTTCGCCCAGGCAACTCCTGGATGGCCGCAAGATCGATGGCATGCATCTTATTCGCAGGCCTTCCCATCATTATCCCTGTCAAGATGACGGCCGTATCCCGGTTGGCCGCGATAGAGCGGTGCAGCACCGGCCGCTCGCGCTGCGGCGCAATTGGGGTACTTTCGATTCCGGCGAAAATAATACAATTGCTTAGCGAAAAAAGACGCAGTCTTACAAGGTCTTAGATACGCAATCATTTTCGATCGTTCGCCACGATTTCCGCTTGCGTGATTACCCGGTGATTATCCGGTGATTGCCAGATAGGGACACGAGGTTTCGGATGACGACAGGAAAAATCAACAAACGCGCGATCGATGCGCTGCGACCGAAGGCGAGAAATGAGCTCGTCTGGGATACCGATCTGAGAGGCTTCGGCGCCAAAATCACACCAGTTGGATTCATTTCCTATGTCATTCAGTTCCGGATGGGTGGGCGAGAAGCAAGCACCCGGCGCTACACCATTGGTCCACACGGTTCGCCTTGGACGCCAGCGACTGCTTGTGTCGAAGCTGAGCGGCTCCTGATCCACGTCGCGCAAGGCGTGGATCCGGTCGAAGCAAACAAGCAGCGGCGGCGTGAAGCTGTCGATCTTGCCTTTGCCAGTTATGCCGGCATGTCCGAGAGGTCATGCAAGGGTGAAGGCTGGAAGCGCCTCGTCGAGCGCGTAATCCGTCTTCACCTCAAACCTGTCCTGCGGAAAAAGCCACTGCCCTCGATTACTCGAGCTGATATCGTTTCAATCCTTGACCGGATGCCGGACGATCAGGTTGCCAATAAACGCAATGTCTTCGCAGTGATGCGCAGAATGTTCCGATGGGCCGTGTCGCGCGGCGATATTGATCGCAGCCCGATGGAAGGTATGGAAACCCCGCCGGCAGTCAGACCGAGGGAACGATGGCTGCAAGACAGTGAGCTTCGATTGATCTGGAAGGCGGCACCGGCATGCCACCGCTGTTTCGGTCCGATCGTCCGCCTGCTCATTGTGACCGGGCAGCGGCGCGAAGAAGTCTCCGGCATCCGCTGGGAGGAGCTCGATCGCGAAGAGCGGATGTGGACCCTGCCGGGTGACCTCGCGCCTCACTGCCTTGGTTGAACACGGCATTCTCGAGCGCGATCCACCCGGCGCGCGACGGGCCGAATATCGCCTGACGCCCGCGGGACGCGAACTCGCTCCGCTGATGGCTGCGATGCGCCAATGGGGAGAAAATTGGTTGTTCGACAAACATAAATCGCCGGTTAGACCGGCTGGAAAGCCTGCACCTCGGCCGCATACATCCGGTTAAGGTGCACCAGAGTTGTTTGGCCAGCGCCTGTTCGTGGGTCCGAAGCTCAAAAATGCAGTCTGTGTCAGCCTGAACCTGAGCGGTTATGCTTAACGCTGTTCGCCGCCTATATTTCGGACGCCTGCTTCTGGACCTTTGCGCGGTTGGCGCTTCCGCAGCGATGGTCGACTGCCAGTCGAACGCGCGGTCGCTGAGGATCCGGCGTGATGCAGTCAGTGGCTCGGCCCCGCCGCCATCTACCTGTTGAGCATTTGGACGCTTTGCAGACAAGATGCGATATACCGCCTTTGCTCGCGGGCAAAAATCAGTGTCTCACGGGCCTACACATGACATATCATCCCTATTTGCATAATCTCGCATGATATGTCATTTACTAATTATGCCACGTGCCTCACGAGCCGCCAGCGGACTGCCGCCCCAGAGCCAGCGTGCAATTGCACGACTGGGCAAGGACATCGCCCTTGCGCGTCGCCGCCGGAAACTGCCCCAGCGCCTGATGGCCGAACGCATGCTCGTGTCGGTGCAGACCCTTCAGCGGCTTGAGGCTGGCGATCCCACCGTGGGGCTCGCCGTGCTTGCGAGCGCGTTGCATGTGTTCGGCATGACCGAACGGCTTGCCGAATTGGTTGCGCCCGACCGCGACCGGGCAGGAATTAGCGAAGACCTTTCGCGTCTCCCGAAGACGACCCATGCGGTCAGCAATGACGAGCTGGATTTCTAGTCCGCCATGTCGACGATCCGCACCTACGTCTTCGTGCACCTTGCTGAAGGCCCGGTCCCTGCCGGGCTTTTGACGATGACTGAGGAGCCGCGCAATAAATACGCGACCTTCGCTTATGGCCGCCGTTACCTCGAGCGGCCTGACCGGGTTGCGGTCGATCCGGTCTCCCTTCCGCTGCACGACACGGGAACCACCCGAGCATACCAGACAGAGGAGGGCTTTGCAGTCTTCAATGGTATTCGCGATGCGGCACCGGACGGGTGGGGTCAGTACCTCATGTACAAGGCGATGGGAGACCGCCTGCCTGGCGATGCCGATCTCATCCTCGCCTCGGGAGACCACCGCGTCGGCGCTCTCGCATTCGGACCGACCCCCGAACGACCCGAAAGAATCACTCCCTGGGGCGAAGGCACAGCTCCGGGAGAAGAGTTCACACTGGCCGAACTTGCCGAAGCAGCTGAACGCGCCCAGCATGTCGAGGAACTCGACGATAATTTGCGAACGCTGTTGTCCGCGGGCTCCTCGCTTGGCGGCGCAAGGCCCAAGGCGGTAACCACTATCGATGACAATGCATGGATCGCCAAGTTCCAGAAGCGCGGGGATACTTTTCCGGAGTGTCGGGTGGAGCTAGCGACAATGCGTCTCGCATCCGAATGCGGCCTCGACGTCCCCGCGCTCGATTTCCGCTGCGTACTTGATCGTGATATTTACCTGATCGAGCGGTTCGACAGAGGTCTCCGAGGCAACCAGATGGAGCGGCGATCATTCGCCTCAGGGCTAACCATGCTCGGCGCACACGAAAGTGAGGTCAGTCGCTACAGCTACGCCGATCTGGCAGGTGCGATCCGTCAGTACGGCACACAAGTGAGAAAGGACCTTCGCGAGTTGTTCCGCCGTATGGTGTTCAACATTCTCGTCACCAATGACGACGACCATCTACGCAATCACGGATTCCTGTTTGACGGCACCGGCTGGCGGCTATCTCCGCTCTATGATGTCGTGCCGAAGCCTCAAGTGGGCCTTGAACGAAAGCAGGTCCTTGGCGTCGGTCCTGAGGGCCGCAACGCAACAATTGGGAACGCACTTGCCGGGGCGGCAGTCTTCGACCTCGGCGGCGAAGAAGCAACAGAAATCGCAAATGAATTGAAGCAGGCCGTTAGCGCCAAATGGGAGGCCCATTTCGAGGTAGCCGGGATCAGCATCGCAGATCGCAAGCGTTTTGCCACCTGTTTCAGGTTGGCGAAGGCGGATACCTAATGCCGCTTCCGTCGTAACAAAGGACAATCAGTCGATCATTTTGCTTTGTTGGTGCGGCGATTGCCAGACGAAATTGGGGTACGAAGAGGTGCTTTCTTCTAATTTCAATCCAGAATGATTAGTGCGCGTGCGCTCCATCCAGAAGTTGAACGATGTGTTCGCTGACTGCCGTTGCAGCAGCGCGAAGCGGCCCGTCGATATGAATGTAACGTTGAGTGACACCGCGCGAGGCATGCCCGAGCAGCGCAGCTATCGTCAGCTCGGAATATCCAAGGCCGCCCGCAATGCTGGCAAAGGTATGACGCAGCACATGCGGGGTTACGCCTTCAAGGCCCGCGCGCTGGCAGATGCGATCAAGGACCCTGACGAGGCCGATAAAGTGTCCGTCTCCCCAATCGGCAGGAAAGAAGTAGGCGGAATCCGAGTCAGGCTGACTTTGCAGCAATTTCAATGCAGCGGCACCGATAACCCTCCGTTGCGGACCAGTCTTCGTCATGGGAAAGTGGATTGCGTGCTCTTCGTCGAGCACCCATGAGCGCTCCAGACTGAGTGCTTCAAGCCGGCGAAATCCTGTCAGAAGAAGAAAGCGGATGACTGCGAGGCCCTTTGGGTGCTCGAAATCCGCCTCCGCGTCCCGCATGGCCCGGCCGAGCTTACGCAACTCTGCGTGGGAGAGCCATCGCATCTTTGGCGCGCTTGCAAGGCGGCGAATACCGCGTGCCGGATTCTTCTCGATCTCGCCGAGGCGAACGGCATGCTCGAGTATTGAGTGGAGCGTCGACATGGCGCGCGCCGCGACGCCCTCCCCTCCTTTGGTTGCGCCACCCCTCGAACCCTTTCTTGGCTTCGCTGTAACGCCAGCAGCAATCTGGGCTTGTGCCGCTTCGATTTCGCCAAGCTTCAACTTCTCGATTGGCCAGTCACCCAGGAGCGGACGAATATGTGCATCTATTCGGCTCCGGTCCATCGCGATGGTCGAGGGCTTGATCGGTCTGCGACTGCGGCCGATCAGCTGACGGCTCTCGGCGCGTTCGAGGTACCAGTCGCAGATGCTGCTGACGGTATGACCGGGCTTTTCGGTTTGTGATTGGGCTGGATCGTCGCCGCGGGCAACGTCGCCGAGGAGACTTCGGGCAATCCGCCGCGCCTCTTCTGCAGTTATAAACCCGAAGCGGCCAATCACTTTTCGGCGCGAACGGCCATCTGCGTTCCGGTACTGGACAATGAAGCTTTTGGCCCCCGTCCTACCGACTGCGACCCCAAAGCCTCGGAGTTCGCTGTCCCAGGTCATTAGGGTGGCGGGTCCTTTGTGATCCGGATCAGGTTTCAATGAGCTGACAAGCTGCTTGGTGATTTTTGGCATCTTCTCATCTCCCTGAGTGGCAAGCATTTGCTTCCATGAAATTTGCAAAGGGTTGGTACTCAGCCGGTGCGCAATCCAGTTCAGATTCACCCGCAAACTGCCCTGTCATTGCCCGAAATCTGCTTACAAGAAAGCAATGGGTGGCAAAAGTAAGCAATTTGTAAGCAGATTGGATCAAAGTGTGGCGTAGGACAGGCTACTCAATTAGCCCGGCGCGTCAACAAAAAACCTGTAAAACCGGATATTTACGGTGAAGTAGCGTAGGATCGGCTAGAATCGAAATGGTGCCTCGGGCGAATTGCCAAGGTTGGGGTCGAGGGTTCGAGTCCCTTCGCCCGCTCCAGTTTCTTGCATAATCTGCATCCTTCCAGCCTGTCGCTTCAGCGGCACGGCTGGATGATGCGCGCGCAGACCCACTTCGCCACTGCCAGAGCCGCGCCGACGCCCTGAACAGTTTTGTCGCGATACCGATCCCAGATTGGGCATAGTTGCGTCGAGCGTAACGGCTGGCAGCCCGGTTTCCTCTTGCAATTGCGCACAATCGCATTACGTGCGTGTTACGTTATCTCATAAATAAAGCGGGACATCCGATGTGCATCAAAATGGCGCGCTGCACTTCTTCTCACCTTGCGCTTGCTGCCGTGCTGGGGCTGACCTTTGCTGGCACCTCCGCGCTGGCCCAAACCGCTAGATCGAATGACGTCAAGTCAGCGGCTCAGCCCGCCACAGGCGCAGAGCCGGTTGAAGACGACCTCCATAACCGCCAGACCGACGGCATCGGCACCATCATCGTCAGCGCCGCGGGCCTCAACGAGCTTGACGTGCTCGCGGGCACCAGCGTGCTTGAGATCGCCGATATCCAGCGCGATGCCGTGACCGGTCAGCTGGGCGACCTGCTCACCAAAATCCCCGGCGTTTCCGCGACCAGCTTCGCCCCCGGTTCCTCGCGCCCTGTGCTGCGCGGCCAGCAGGGTGAGCGTGTGCGCGTGCTGGTTGACGGGGTCGGCACGGCGGATGTCTCGAACACATCGGTCGACCATGCCACCTCGATCGATCCGATCACGGTTGAGCGGATCGAAGTGCTGCGCGGCCCTGCCGTGCTGCTCTACGGCAGTCAGGCGATCGGCGGCGCGGTCAATGTGATCGACAAGCGCATCCCCACGCGGATGCCCGATCACGACATTCACATTGATGCCCTCGCCGGTGTCGACAGCGCCGCCAACATGCGAACCGGTGCGGCGAGCCTCGATGTCGCGCTCAGTTCGAACCTGGTTGCCCATGTCGATGGCTCGTGGCGCAAGGCCGACGATTTTGAGATCGGCGGGTTTCAGCTCGCCCCAGACTTGCGCGCCGATCTGCTCGCCGACGCGGCGGAGGAAGAGGAAGAAGGCGAGTTGGGTGAAGCCGCCGAACTGCGCGAAGCGGCCAACCGGCGCGGCACTGTGCCCAATTCGGCGATGGAAAGCTGGACGGTCAATGCCGGGCTCGGCCTGATTCTCGGCGAGAGCACCTTTGGCGCCTCGCTCGGCTGGTATGACACCGATTACGGAGTGCCCACCCGGCCCGGCGCCGGCCACCACCATCATGGTGAGGAAGGCGAAGAAGAAGGCGGCGAGGAAGAGGGCGAGGAACTCGTCACCATCGGCCTCCAGCAGTTCCGCGCCGACTTCAAAGGCAATGTCTATCTGGGCGAAGGTGCGTTTGAGCGGCTGAAGCTGCGGTTCGGCTATTCGGATTACACCCACACCGAATTCGAAGGGGCCGAGGTGGGCACGGTGTTCGATTCCACCAGCCTCGAAGCGCGCGCCGAACTGGTGCAGAACGGCGGAGGAGTGCTGCGCGGATCGAGCGGGGTGCAGTTCCTCCACCGCGATTTCTTTGCCGAAGGCGCCGAAGCCTATGTGCCGCCCAACCTGACCGACCAGCTTGCGGTCTTCACGCTTCAGGAATTCGGCACCGGCCCGATCCAGATCGAAGCGGCCGCGCGCGGTGAATTCACCAAGGTCGAAGCCCAGACACTCGGGATCGAACGCGATTTCGATACCTTTTCGGGCGCGCTCGGTGTGGTCTATGCCGGTGTCCCCGGCATTCGCATCGGCATCAACGGTTCGCGCGCGGAACGTGCGCCGAGCGCGGAGGAGCTGTTCTCCAATGGCCCGCACATCGCCACGCAGGCGTTCGAGATCGGCGACGCAAACCTGCGGACGGAAAACGCGTGGGGTCTCGAAGCCTATGCCCGCGGCAGTGTCGGGGACGGCACCTTCAGCCTCACCGCTTTCAAGCAGTGGTTCGGCAACTACATCTTCCTTGAGGAAACCGGTGGGGAAGAGGATGATCTGCCGGTCTTCCAATATCTTCAGCAGGATGCCGACTTCTTCGGGATCGAGGCGGATTTCAACTATCCGCTGATCGACACCGATGGCTTCCGCCTGCTGACCGATCTGCGCGCGTCTTACGTCGAGGCGGAACTGGCCGATGGCACCGCCGTGCCGCGCATCCCGCCGCTGAGCCTACTGGGCGCGCTTGAGGCCCAGACGGGGGCCTTCGACGTGCGCGGCGAAGTGCAGTGGTTTGACGGGCAAGACCGTGTCACCACCTTCGAGACGCCCACCGACAGCTTCACGCTGGTCAACGCGCTGATCGCGTGGCGCCCGCTGGTCGATAACCAGAACGTCACGCTGCAAGTCGCGGCCGACAATATCTTCGATGTGAACGGACGGCGCCATGCCAGCTTCACCAAGGACTTCGTGCCGCTGGTGGGCCGCAACTTCCGGGCGAGCATCCGGATGAGCTTCTGATCCGTAATAAACCGTAGGCCTTGCAACAGAGGGTCGCAATCAGGGGCAGCCGGAACGCACTGGCTGCCCCTTTTTCGTGGGTTCTTACGCCTCCAGTGCGAAGGTCAATTCGGCGTTCTCCTCCAGCCGCTTGACCAGATCTTCACCAAGGAAGCTGCCCGGCGTCCCGATTCCGCCCGGCTTGTCGCAGGAAAGAAGCGCGATGCCCGTTTCGGACAGCATCCGGCAGGTGGAGCCGTAGCCCGGATCGAACCGGCCCTTGACCGCGAATTGCAGCCGCTTTCCATCGGCCATGTCGGCCACGAAGACGACATCGTAAAAGCCGTTTTCACGTTCGTCCTTGGTGGGGCCTTCACCGGGCTTCGGCGGTTTGCTGCCGAAAGGGTTCTTCATGAACTCCAGCGCCGCATTGGCCGCCGCCTTGCCCGCATCGCCGGGGCTGGTCAGCGTCATCTCGTCATACTTGAAGTCCGTGCCATAAGGGTGGCCGAGCAGGAAGTTGGTGCGGTGCACGTTCTTTGTGTTGATCGGCGCCATCACGAAGGGGGCGGACCACTTGCCCAGATCCTCTTCGTAGGACGGGATCATGCCCGAAGGCTGATCCGGCCCGTCAAAGCCGGGGGTCAGGGCAAAGGGATTGCGCAGCACGTTGATGAGCGAGGGGCTTCTCGCTGCCGCCTTCATCGTCGCACCAAGGCTGGCGGCGGTGCCACCCGAGAAAGTGCCCTGCATTGCGCGCACCCGGCCCCGGATGCGCGGTGCAGGTGTGCCGAAGCGTTCGCGCGCCGCCTTCTGGGTCATCATGACGCCCAGATCGAAGGGGATCGAATCGAACCCGCTCGAAAAACAGATGCGCGCGCCGCTGGCCTTGGCCGTGGCTTCATGCTCGGCGATCTTTTCGGCCATCCACGCAGGCTCGCCGCACAGGTCGGCATAATCCGTGCCGGTCTTGACGCAGGCGGCGAGCAGCTTGTCGCCGTAAAGCTGATAGGGGCCGACGGTCGTCAGCACGACGCGGGTGCGCAGGCACATCGCCTCAAGATCGGCGCTGCTGTCGGCATCGGCGACCACCAGCGGCGTGGAGGCGGGCGCGCCGATCAGGTCACGCACGTCTTCCAGCTTCGTCAGACTGCGCCCGGCCATCGCCCATTTGGGGCCGTCCTTGCGGCTGCCATAATGGTTGGCGAGATATTCTGCCACCAGCCGTCCGGTGTAGCCGGTGGCGCCATAGACGATGATATCGAATTCGCGAGGTGTGGTCATGTGATCCAATCTCCGTTCGCCCTGAGCTTGTCGAAGGGCCGTCCTGCTTCTTCAGATGTTGTGCTAAAAGAAATTACGGTGCTTCGACAAGCTCGGTACGAACGGGACAGGGTCAAAGCCGCGGCAGCGTCACCCCGCGCTGGCCCATGTATTTGCCGGCACGGTCCTTGTAGCTCGTCTCGCAGCGTTCGTTGCCCTTGAGGAACAGGAACTGGCACGCGCCTTCATTGGCGTAGATCTTGGCCGGCAGCGGCGTGGTGTTGCTGAATTCCAGCGTGACGTGGCCCTCCCAGCCCGGCTCCAGCGGGGTGACGTTCACGATGATCCCGCAACGCGCATAGGTGCTTTTGCCCAGGCAGATCACCAGAACATCTTCGGGCACGCGGAAATATTCGACCGTGCGGGCCAGCGCGAAGCTGTTGGGTGGGATGATGCAGCAATCGGTTTCGCGGTCGACGAAGCTTTTGGGGTCGAACTGCTTGGGATCGACCACCGAGCTATCGACATTGGTGAAAATCTTGAACTCGGGCGCAACCCGCGCGTCATAGCCGTAGGACGAAAGGCCATAGGAGATCACCCCGTCGCGCCGCTGGGCTTCGACGAAAGGTTCGATCATGCCGTGCTGCTGCGCCTGCGCGCGGATCCATTTGTCGGAGAGAATCGCCATGCGCCTGTGATTCCCGACCCAGCCGGAGGCAGCAAGTGGCAGAGCCGAATTATCCGGAGAGTTCTGCCATCCCGTGATCAACCCATTGATGCCCGCACCCGCCATCCCGGCTCGAATTGTAAGTTTATGTCAGGTCCGGCGCATTTCACTGACAAAATGCTACTGGCCTCGGTTGCATCCTTGCTTCGACCTTACGGCGTGTTTACCGGATGGACCGCGCGCCGTCATGGCGACAGGATGCCAAAAACGTGCTGACCACCGCCAATATTTCTTCAGAAGCGCTGGCGAATGTGATCGACCAGAGTGTCGACTGTGTGAAGCTGCTCAACACCCGGGGTGATGTCCTCTGGATGAACTCCAACGGCCTGTGCGCCATGGAGATCGACGACCCGACCGCCGTTTATGGCCGCCAATGGGCCGCGCTGTGGCCCGAAGACAATCGCGGCGTTGTGGCCGATTCGCTCGCCGCGGCGCAGAAGGGCGAGACGGTCCGCTTCGAAGCGTTCTGCCCCACCGCCAAGGGATCGCCGCGCTGGTGGAATGTGACGGTGTCCCGCGTAACCGCGCCCTGCGGCGAGGATATCGGCTATCTTTCGATTTCGCGGGATGTGACCGAAGCCGAAATGCAGCGCCGCGCGCTGGCAATTGCGGCGGACGAGTTACGGCACCGCCTCAAGAACACCTATGCGATGGTGTGTGGACTGCTCAGCAGCCTTGCGATGGGCAACTCTGAAAACGAGGCCTTTGCCCGGCAGATGAACACGCGGCTGATGGCGCTGAGCACCGCGCAATCGTTTTTTATGGCGCCCGATGTGCCGCGCGATCTGACCGATCTGGTGCCAGCTCTCATCAACCCCTTTGTCACCCCGGCGAGCACTGTCGGCATTCACGCGATCGAACGGGTCATGGTATCTCGCGCGGAGGCAGACGCGATTGCCCTGATCGTGGGCGAGCTGGCGATGAATTCCTCGAAACACGGCGCGCTGGCGCACGGCGGGACGATTGCGATTGCGGCAAAGGAAAGCGATGGATTGCTTTCCCTCGCCTGGACCGAAGCCAGCGTGCAGCCGGTCGCCGCTCATTCGCGTGAAGGCGGGCAGGGGCTTAATCTGATCGAACTGATGGTCGAGGCGCACCGCGGCGTGATTGTCACGCAATGGGGCACACACGGTCCCGAGGTCCGGGTCAGCTTGCCGATCAGCGGTTGACCGGTTCCCCGGCTGCATCCCGGCTTTGGTCATACCGGTCGTCCCAACGATAGCGGTCAGGAATAGCGCTGGCGGGTCTTCAGGGATGGCAAACCGTCCGGCAGCGGAAGGGTGTATAGCGCCGCCCACGGCGACAAAGGGTATCGAACCGCGCGTCGCCTGCGGCTATGGCGTCCCGCATGAGTTTTTCCTTCGATCTCACCGGGCGCACGGCGCTCATCACCGGCGCGTCTTCGGGCCTCGGTAGCCGCTTCGGGCAGATATTGGCGGCAAGCGGCGCGAAGGTCGCGCTGGGCGCACGGCGAGCGGACCGGCTGGCGGCGCTGGCGAACCCGATCGGCCCCTGCGCGGCGGCGGTGCAGATGGATGTGGCGCGCGAGGCCGATATCATCGCCGGGTTCGACGCTGCCGAGGCGGCGTTTGGCCCGGTTGACACCGTCGTCGCCAATGCCGGGGTCGATGGCGCAGGCATGGCAACCACCATCAGCGAAGCGGACATCGAATCCACCCTCGCGATCAACCTGAAGGGCGCAATCCTGACTGCGCGTGAAGGCGCCAAGCGGATGATGGCGCACGGCGTAACCAGAGGCCGGATCGTGATGATCGCCTCGATCACCGCGTTTGAGCCATCGCCTGGCCTGGTTGCCTATGCCGCTAGCAAGGCGGGCGTCGTGCAGGCCGGCCGTACGCTGGGACGGGAATGGGCGCGGGCAGGGATCAACGTCAACACCGTCTCGCCCGGCTATATCCGCACCGCCATCAACGACGCCTGGTTCGATACCGAACCCGGTCAGAAGCAGATCGCGAAGTTTCCCAAGCGCCGGTTGATGGGGGAAGAGGGTTTGGACGCGATGGTGCTGTTTTTGTGTTCGGACGCATCGGAATTCGTGACCGGCACCAATTTCGTGCTCGACGACGGGCAAACCTTGTGAGGCATCGCCCGCTTTAAAGCAGCGCAAACTCCGCCCACACCGGCAGGTGATCCGACGCGGTGGTCGCCAGTGCGCTGCGGTGTACACCGCAGTCTTTTGCCTCCATCCGGTCGCAATGCATGATCCGGTCGAGCCGTCCGACGGGGCGCTTGCTGTGGAAACTGGGGCCGGGATCGAGAATGGCAAAATGCTTGCCGAATTCGCGGAAACACCCGGCATTCGCCCGCCATTCGTTGATGTCGCCCATCAGCACGGTCGGCCGCTCTGCCCGCGCGGCAGTGGCCAGTGCGGCAATCGCACGGGCCTGGCGCACCCGCCACAGGCCTGACAGATCGAGGTGCATCCCGAACACGCTGACCTGCGTGCCGCCGATCCCCAGTGTCGCTGTCACCACCCCGCGTGGCTCCAGACAGGGGATGTGGATGATATCGTGGTGCTCTACCGTGATCCCGTTTTTCACCAGGATCGCATTGCCGTGCCAGCCCATCGAATCGTGCTGCACGTCAAGCGGGACGGGGGCGTAATCGGTGTGGCTGGCAATCAGGAACGGTGGCAACACGCTGGTCCGCTTTCCGAAGCGCAGGTCGGCTTCCTGCAAGCAGACGATATCGGCGTCCACCTCCTGCAAGACCTTGAGAATGCGCGCCGGATCGCGTTGACGATCCGTGCCGATGCCCTTGTGGATGTTGTAGCTGGCGACCCTGATGCGCTGCGCCATCCGCCGCCTATCCTGCCGCCAGCAGGCTGGCATTGCCGCCCGCTGCCGTGGTGTCGATCGTCGTAACGCGTTCGGTCGCAAAGCGCGCAAGGTAATGCGGGCCGCCGGCTTTCGGCCCCGTGCCTGACAGGCCCTCGCCGCCGAACGGCTGGCTTTCTACCACCGCGCCGATCTGGTTGCGGTTGACGTAGAAATTGCCTACCCGCGCCCGCGCCTGCACCAGCCGCCGCGTTTCGGCGATGCGGCTGTGGAGGCCCAGCGTCAGGCCGTAGCCCACGCTGTTGATGTCATCGACAACCTGGCCCAGATCGCTTGCGGCAAACCGCACGACATGCAGCACCGGGCCGAAATGCTCGCGCGCCAGATCGCGGATCGAGCCGAGTTCGACGATGGTGGGTGCGACAAAGCAGCCCTTTGCCGTTTCCGGCGGCAGCGGGAGGCGCGTGACCCTGCGCCCGCTCACCTCGCAGCGCCGCACATGGCGTTCCAGCGCTGCCTTGGCGTCTTCGTCGATCACGGGGCCGACATCGGTGGCGAGATTGGCCGGATCGCCCACGTGCAGGGCTTCGAACCCGCCGCGGATCATCTCCAGCATCGGCCCGGCGATATCGTCCTGCAGATAGAGCACCCGCAGCGCCGAACAGCGTTGCCCGGCGCTCTGGAAGGCACTGGCCAGCACATCGCGCACCACCTGTTCGGGCAGGGCCGAACTGTCGACGATCATCGCGTTCTGTCCGCCGGTTTCCGCAATCAGCGTCGCAATCGGCCCGTCACGGTTGGCAAGCGTGCGGTTGATGGCGCGCGCGGTGTCGGTCGATCCGGTGAAGGCGACGCCTGCCAGACGCGGATCGGAGGTGATCAACTGACCGACCGTGCCCGCGCCCGGAAGCAGTTGCAGCGCTTCGGGCGGAATGCCGGCTTCATGGCACAGCTTGACTGCCAGCGCGGCGATCAGCGGGGTCTGTTCGGCGGGCTTGGCGATCACGCTGTTGCCTGCCGCCAGCGCGGCGGCCGCCATGCCGATGAAGATCGCCAGCGGGAAGTTCCACGGGCTGATCGTGGCGAACACCCCGCGTCCGTGCAGCGAGAGCGTGTTTTCCTCCCCCGTCGGCCCCGGCAGAACCGTGGGTGCGCCGAATTGCTGGCGGGCGCCTTGTGCATAAAAGCGCAGAAAATCGACCGCCTCGCGCAGTTCGAGCACCGAATCGAGCAGCGTTTTGCCCGCTTCGCGCTGGCACAGGCTGAGGAATTCGGCGCTGTGGGCCTCGAACAGGTCGGCGGCTTCTTCCAGCAGCAACGCGCGGGCCTCGCCGCCCAGCGCGTCCCAGCCGGGCTGGATCTTGGCGGCGCGGGTGAAGGCGGCCTCAACTTCTTCGGCGGTCGCATCGCGGCGGGTGCCGACCACTTCGGACAGGCTGTGCGGCATGGTGATCGGCGCGATTTCCCCCGCCGTTGCCGCCGGGAAGGTCGGATCGGCGCGCCAGTGGGTGCTTTCCAGCTCTTTCAGACGCGCCATCAGCGGGTCACGCACCAGCGGATCGCTGAGGTCGATCCCGGCGCTGTTCCGGCGGTCTGCGAAGATGTCGGCAGGCAAGGGGATCGCCGGATTGCGGCGCGGGTTCAGTGCGGCAAGTTCGGCCACCGGATCGCCCACCAACGCCGCTGCGGGAATATCGGCATCGCCCATGCGGTTGACGAAGCTGGTGTTCGCCCCGTTTTCGAGCAGACGGCGCACCAGATAGGCGAGCAATTCCTTGTGCCCGCCCACCGGCGCGTAGATGCGGACCGGCGTGCGCTGGTTGCCTTCGAGCGCATGGAGCGCGTCGTAGACTTCCTCGCCCATGCCGTGCAGGCGCTGGAATTCAAACGGCTTGCCCTCGCTCAGATGTTTGATCGCGGCAATCGTATAGGCGTTGTGCGTGGCGAAGGCGGGGTGCAGCACATCGGCGTGCGCGAACAGGCGCGCGGCGCAGGCGAGGTAGCTGACATCGGTGGCGACCTTGCGGGTGAAGACGGGATAATCGCTGTAACCGCCTACCTGCGCGAGCTTCACTTCGCTGTCCCAGTATGCGCCCTTCACCAGTCGCACGAACAGTTTGCGCCCGTGCCGCCGCGCCAGCTTGCCCGCCCAGTCGCACACCGCAAGCCCGCGCTTCTGATAGGCCTGGATGGCGAGGCCGAAACCCTCCCATTCGCTGCCATCGGGCCGGCGGAACAGATCGTCATCCGCAACCAGTCCCTCGATGATGTCCATGCTGAGTTCCAGCCGTTCGGCTTCCTCGGCATCGATGGTGAAATGGATGTCGGCATCGCGCGCCCGGATCGCGAGTGCCTTGACCACCGGCACCATCGCCGCGCGGGCCTCGTCCGCATGGAAGAAGGTGTATTGCGGATAGAGCGCCGACAGCTTGACCGAAATCCCCGGCGATCCGCCAACGCCCGCCCCCGATTCGCGCGCCAGACGGATGAGCGCGGCTTCATAGGCCAGCCGGTATTTCTCGGCATCGCCGAAGGTCATGGCCGCTTCGCCCAGCATATCGAAGCTGTGCGTGATGCCGCGTGCGCGCTCCGGCGCGGCACGCTTGAGCGCCTCGTCGATGGTGCGGCCGAACACGAACTGGCCGCCAAGGATCTTCATCGCCTGGCCCGTCGCAGTGCGGATCACCGGCTCGCCCAGCCGGTTCATCGCGCGCTTGAGCACCCCGCCCATGCCGCGCTGGCGGGCATCGGGCGGATCGAGCACTTCGCCCGTCAGCATCAGCGAGAATGTCGCGGCGTTGACGAAGGTGGAGGAGCTTTCGCCCAGATGCTCGCCCCATTCGATCGCGCCGATCTTGTCACGGATCAGCGCATCGGCAGTGGCGGCATCGGGCACGCGCAGCAATGCTTCGGCCAGACACATCAACGCGATGCCTTCTTCGGTGTCGAGGCCGTATTGCTGAAGGAAGGCGTCGATGCCGCTGGCCTTCTTGCCGCGCGCACCTTCAATCAGGTCGATCGCGAGGCGGGCAGACGCTGCGTGAACCTGCGCTGCGGGCGCGGCCTGCGTGAGCCGCTCGGCAATGCAGGCTTCCTCTTCCTGCCGATAGGCACGGCGCAGGTCGCTGCGGTCAAGGGAAGGGGCGGCGGAGACATCGGCCATCTGGGTACACCTGAAACGATTCGGAGGGCAATTCCCGGCGCTCTGAACCCCGCGAGGCTGCGCTTCAAGTTCAGTCTTTGCAACAGGTGCCAAGCGTTCGCCTTGATCGACCAGCCGCGCAGCGTTAGCCTGCACCGCCAGCAACGGGGGCCTCACCATCATGCGGATGTTCTGCTTTCACTGCCGCGATGGCGAAGACGGCGGACGGCTGCGCGCGATCCACCGGCCCGCGCATCTCGAATTCGTCCACGCCAATGCCGAACATTTCGTGATCGTCGGCCCGCTGAAGCGCAGCGACGGGTTGATCATCGGATCGTTGCTGATCGTGAAGGCAGCTGACGAAGCCGCCGCGCGCGCGATTCTGGCGGATGATCCCTACCTTACCGGCGGGGTGTGGCAGTTGATCCGGGTAGACGAATTCACCCCCTTGCTGGGCGATTGGGCCTGAGCCTCACCGGAACGGGTCGGTATCGCTGTATCGGCGGCTGATGAAGGCCGCGTTGCTGGAAAAGGCATCCAGATCGTGCTGCGCCAGATTGCGGGCGATCTCGTCGATTCGGGCCTGCACCGCATCCAGGCTTTCTTCCAGAATAAAGCTGGCGGATTTGCCGGTCTTGCGGAAGATTTCGGCGCGGTGGGCGCTGGGGATGTCGATGTAGCTCTTGACCAGTTTGGGCAGGTGTTCGTCGCGCATCAGTTCGATCTCGGTGCGGCTGACGGCCTGCACCTGTTCGCGGTCCATCATGCCTTCGACTTGGGTCAGACATGCGAGAATGGTGCGGATCTTGGTGCGCGCGCCGGTAGGAATGCGCTGATCCTCGTAATCGAACGCGGGCTTGCGCGGCGCGGGCGGCGGCGGCGCGGCGGGCGCGGGGCCCGGCGCAGCCTCTGGCGCGGCGAACATCTTCCGGATCGAATCAAACAGGCCCACGAACCTTCACGTCTCCAATGACCGGCGCGTGTCCGGCGATGTGTCCTAACACCGCGCCAAGCCCAGCGCCACCAGCAGCTTAACCGCCGGGATCAAGGATGCGCGCGGGGCTCGCAGCGCGCTCGGTCTCCAGCCGGTCGAGCGTATCGTAGAGCTTCGCAAAGGCCGACTGCAAGGCTTCGGCGCTATCGACCTTATCCTCTGGTTCGTCCTCCGCGATGAGATTGCTCGCCGCACGGTTAAGACTGGCGATGCCGTCCAGCACCAGTTCCTGCTGCGCCATCAGCCGCGCTGCCTCGATTGCAGTGCGCAGGACAAGGAGCATGGTCGCGGTGGCCAGTTCGATGCCGTCTATCAGGCGGGCATTGGTTTGAATGACGATCTGACGCAGGGCAACAGCCTGCTGCGCCAGCGCACGCGCCTCGGCCAGATCGCGAAGCCGGGTCTGGACGGTATGGAGCGCATCCGATTGCAACTTGCGCGCCTTCATCGGTTCCCGCGTGGCAATGGCCTCGGCGCGGGCCACCAGCGTCAGGGCGAGTTCTTCGGCAAACAGCGCGTGTTCTTCCAGCGCGGCGAGCGATGGTGCCAGGCCCGATTGCTCGGCCTCCAACGACACGTTGGCGCGGATCAGCGCATCCCGCTCACGGGTGAGAGCGACCAGCGCGGCCTCGATTTCGCTCTGCGCGGCGCGGTAGCGGCGGAAATAGGCCTTGGGATCGGGCGTTACCGGGATCAGGCCGAAACGTTTCTTGCCGCCCGCCAGATTGCCGCGCCGCAGCGGCTCAAGGCTTTCGGCAAGGCTGCGAAGTCCCGCAATCGCGCGGGCGATCCCGCCCGTCGGCGGCGGCGCGACATGGGCGAGGCTGCCGGCATGGCGCGCAGAAAGCTGCGCGATTTCGCTCCGCCCCAGTGCCTCGACCTGTTCGAGCTTGTGATCGAAGGCTGGGCTCAGCGGCTCGATCAGCAGCAATTCGGCGACGTATTTCAGCGCCTGCCCGGCCAGCTCGGCGTGGCGGCGTTTGGTGATTGCGGTCACGCGGCCTGCGTCGGTTGCGCAGGCACGCCGGGCGCGGCGCCGCGCAGCCCGTGAACGGCCGCGCGGTCAAGCACGCCTGCGGCCCAGCGCGCATGGGTGGTGGGTTCGCACATGCTGCCGCCATGACCGAACACCGCCCGTGCTTCACGCGCAAGGATGGCGCGGGCCTCGTCCGTCTCGCTGGCAGAAGGGCGCAACGCGTCGTGGATGATGCCGACCTGCATCGGATGGATCGCGGTTTTGGTCAGCAGGCCATGGTCGATATCGCGCGCGACTTCCTCGCGCAGCAGATCGCTTTGGGCGTAGTGCTCGAACACCGGGGCGGACAGCGCCATGCCTTCTGGAAGAAACACCGATGCCATGGTGGCAATCGCGAGGCCGAGCGGCCCGTCATAGGCGGTCCGCTCCCGCGAACGCCGCACGCCGAGCAGGTTGAGGATATCATTGCCCCCGATCCTGACTGCATGAACGCGTTCGCCAAAGGGCTGCAGCACGGCGGCCATACGCGCCAGCGCCATCCGATCGAAGGCTTCGGCGCTTTCGATGGTGGGCATGATGCCGTGCGTGAAGGTCTCCAGCCGCGCCAACCAGTCGGGCAGGTTGCCGGTGGTGATCTTGGGCAAGACGAAACCCGCCAATCGCTCGATCCCCGGCTGGGCCTGCATCCAGGTCAGCATCGCCGGGTTGCGCGGGCGGGCATAGGCGATGAGCTGCGGCGGGGCCTCCGTCAGCGATTGCAAGGTGGCGCTGAACACCTCCTGCGCCGCGCCGACATCGGCTTCGTGCAGAGAGTCCTCAAGGCAGATCACCACCGAACGCAAATCGGGGTTGGCCCCGGCTAGCACGTCGGCCAGCCGCGGATGCTGCACCGGGATATAGAGCGTCGCGCCCAGCTCGACTGCCTTGGTCATCACAGGTCTCCTGCCTTGGCAATCACAGTTACCGCGCGGTAGTTGCCAAGTTTCCGCTGATGCACATTTACGCCCGATTGTGCGGCAAGATGAAGAAGGTGCGCGACTTCCGCATCCCCCCTGTCGCGCACGAACACCGCGTCGGGCACCCGGCGCAGCACCGCGCGGGTCGCTTCGGCGATGCCGGGTTTGATACGGTTGCGATCCGACACACTGCGTTCGGCCATCAGACCATCGAGCAGCGCCTCGCAGGCAAGACGGCTCTGGCGGGCACCGGCGCGACTCCAGAAGGGGGCTGGCAGAGCCGGGAGCGGGGCTGCCTCAACCGCAGCGATAAAGGCGCGCGACTGGTCGGCATCGGTGAATTCGGTGAGGTGGCGGCAGGCATGGAAATCGTCCGGCCCCACCAGATCATCCGACAGGACCGAGCGGCTGACCAGCCCTGACACGATGCCGCCGAGGATGCCGGACGGGATCAGGTAATCCTCCGGGGTTGCTGCCAGCGAAGCGCAGCCTGCCGGATCGGCAATCACGGCAATGAACGGGGCAAAGCCGGTGCTGCCATCGCCCAGGCTGGCGTTCAACTCGCAGGTGATCGCGCCCTTGCCGGTCCAGCCGTCGACGAACACCGCGTCGCGGGTGCCGCGCGCGGCGGCGATGTGGGCGAGCGCCACGCCGTCGATCCCGCGCCCACGAATGATGCTGACGGAGTAATGCGCCACATTCAGCCCCCGCCGGACCAGCGCCCGCCGCAGCAGGACGCCGATGGGGGTGCCTGCGCGGGCCAGCGAGATGATGGTGCAGCTTTGCGCTGTCTCCGGCCTCGCAATGATCGCATTTGCCAGCGCCTCGACATCGCGCCGCAACCGTCCGCCGTTCCGCGCCAGCGCGGCGCGATAGAGATCGAGATAGCGCGCATCGGGCAGGCGCTCTGCCGACAGCATTTCCGAATAGTGCCGCGCGCCCGACTGGATCAGCGCCTCCTTGGCGCGCACGTCGGTCAGGCCGATGGTCGCGGGCTTGAGCAGGAAGGTCACGTCCTCGGGGGCGTAAGAGCCGTGGAAGGGGGGCATCAGTCGACCCATTCGTTCCCGCGCGCAATGTGCTGCCACAACTGCGCCTGCGTCGGGATCATCGCCATGTCGGCCAGATCGAGAAAGCCCGTGTCCGACCACGAATCGCCGATGCCGATCACCAGCCGCTCGGGCGTCTCGGCCCGCACCGCGCCGAGCATGTATCGAACGGCCGCGCGCTTGCTCAGCCACGGCGGCAGGAACGCGAGGTTGTTGCCATTGGCATGGATGCGCCAGTCTTGGGGAAGGCGCGGGGCCAGCGCCTCGGCCACGGTAGCCAGCGCGGGCTCATCGCCGTGATTGCTCTTGATGACGATGTACAGATCGAGCCCGCCTTCGCTGACGATCCAGTGGCGGAAAGCCTCCGTGTCCAGCCCGCCGGTGAGTTCGGGATAGAGCGCGGATGGCGCGGCGGCGCCTTGCGCCAGCGTTGCGAGATGTCCGTGCCACACCGGGTCCGGCGTTCCCTCAGCGGTCAGGATGCAGCCGCCATTGGCACAGATCGCCGGGGCCTGTGCAATATCGACCCGCGCCATCACCGCGCGGCTGCGCGCTGTCACAGGCACCAGTTCGCCCCGCGCCAGCCATGCCAGCAGCGCCTGCTGCGGCGGGGTGGCGTAGCCGCTGGGACTGCCATCGACGAGGCGGCTCATGGGCTTGAGTGAACTGTCCGGCCAGTCGCCGCACTTGGCCCGCGTCTGGAACAGGCTGTCATCAAGATCGGCAAGGATCAGCGGGCGCGTGGTCATGGCTGCGGCCCGTAGCGGCATAGGGCGCGTTCCACCACCGCGCTGCTGCCCGCGTCCGCCAACCAGCGAGCCAAGGCCTCCGCCTGCCCGCCCGCAATCTCGGCGGCGATGACGATCCGGTGGGGTTCGTGCGCGAGCAGATTATACACATGGCAGGCCGCGCCCGAGCCATAGGCGTCCTCCAGCGTCGCCACGCTTTGCATCGCGTGGCCGATCATCGCAGGCGTGCGGGTGATCGACTGGACGGCGGTGATGGCGCCCTTTGCGGCGAGATCCTCGGCGATCCGCAGTGCTTCATAGGCGTGTTCCCCGTCGCCCAGCACCAGCACCCGCTCCCCCGGTGCGGCGATCAATGGTGCACGGTGGGCGGCCTCGGGCGCAAGCAAGCCGGTGCGGCTGCGCATCCCCCACGCAGGCGCTGTGCCGTGATGGCCTGCGGCGGGGGCGAGGGTGGCAGCGGCCTGCCCCGCGCCCGGCGTCCATTCGAGCGTGCCCGCGATCAGCGCATAAGCGGCGGCAGGACGCGGCATCCGGCCAAGGAAGCCGCCCGCGCTCCAGTCGGTCAGGCTGGCGCAGTGCACCGCCTCGATCTGCGGGAGCGCCGCGACCAACGCCTCGGACGCCTCGACGAAGGTGTTGCCGGTGCTGCATTCGTCATCGACGATCACAAGGCTGCGGGCGGCGGCGAGCGTGGGCTCGATATCGGCGCTCACCTGCACCATGTGCGAGGCGGCGTGGCTGTGGCCTTCCTCGAAGCGGCATAGGGCACGCGCACCGGGCGCGATCTGGCGACTGCTCTGGATATAGGCGCTAACGCTGCCCGGATGCTGCGCGCGCCATGCCGCCCATGCGCTTTGCGCAAGGCCGGTGGCCGTCTCGGCCATGCCGCAGAAGAGGACTGGTTCCGCCAGGCTTCCCGGTATTTGCGCCGCGAGGGCATCGGCGGCTGCGCGCATGGCGTGAGGCGCTGCGGGCAAATGCCGCCCCAGCACCTTCGAGACGATCAGGAACCCGCGTTTGGGATTGGCCCGTGCGGCGAAATCGCACAACTGCGCCACCCGCTCAGGCGCGACGCCGCGCAGCACCAACCGCCCGGTCGGCAGGTCAACCGTCAGCGTGTCGCGTGCCGTGTCAGGCATGGATGATGATGCTGACCACACCGCCCCGCGCGCGGGCCACCACATTGCGGCGCAGATTGTCGGTCGCGATCGCCAGCGGCGGCACATCCGCCCCCGCTGCCGCTGCCATTTCGTATACCAGCGCGGCGCGGATGCCGAAGTTCACGTTCTCCGAGATCGAGCCGCGATGGCGCATATTGTCGTGCGCGAGGCTGGCCGAGGTGATGCCCACGAGATTGCCAAATTCGTCGATGATCGCGCCGCCCGACGATCCCGACCCGATCGGCGCGCTGAACTGGAAGCGCGACACATCGCCGCCGCCGCCCGTCAGGCCCGAGACGTTTCCGGTCGTCACCTTGAGGTCCGCCCCCAGCACATCGATCAGCGGGAAGCCGGCAGCCATGATATCCTCGCCCAGAAACAGCGGCGATCCGATCCTGAGCGGCAGCGGCGTGCCCGCAGTCTGGCAGCGAAGCAGCGCCAGATCGTGCTGCACGTCCACCGCCAGCACCACCGCCTTGTCACGCGCCGGGCCGATTTCGAACCGCTGCCCATCTTCGACCACATGGGCGTTGGTGACGATCAGATCGGGCGCGATCAGCACGCCGCTGCCCGATCCGATCAATTGGCCGGGTGCAGGCTTGGGACGATTATGACCGCGCCCGTCAGGGTGGGGGACGGGACCATTCCCCGGCAGCGGCACATCGGGCGCATTGCGGAACGGAACCGTCACTCCGCCCAGATTGCGCGCCCTCACATAGGCATCGATCCCGAAGGTGAAGCCTTCGTTCGACAGCTTCATCCGCCGCTCGCCATTGCGGGTATAAACCTCGGCGAGGATGACGGCGGCAAGCTGTTCGGTCGGCGCGGGCATTATGTGGGTGGTGCCGTCCACCTCCATGTGGATCGGAAAAACTGCATTCACGAAGCCGCCGTGGCGGTCATCCATGACATAGGCGACGATCTCGAAATCGCCGTCCAGTTCGGCCATGCCGTCGAGGTGCCAGTGCTGCGGGTCGATCCGATCGAAGGCGAGCACGCGGCCGCCCTCACTGCCGGCGTGACCGATCGCGGCAATCGCGATGCGCGGGGCTTCTGTCCCCTGCATCGCGATGCGGCAATCCGCCTTGGGGCTGACGGGAAGGCGCTGACCGGGTCGGGCAGGCTGCATGAGGGCGCGGGTTTGCCGGGTCAGCCGATGTTGACGCCCATCGCGCCCGCGAGGCCCGCAAGCCCGCTGCGCCAGCCTTCGCCAATCGCCTTGACCTTGATGTCGCCCGCCGGGCCGCGATAGAGTTCGACGAAGATCATGGCGACATTCATCGAGGCGTCTTCGGACAGGTCGTAGCGCGCGAGTTCCTTGCCATCGGCGCGGTTGGTGACGCGGGCAAAAGCGTTCTGGACCGAGCCGAAGTTCTGGCCGTTGATCTCGCCATCATGGATGGTGACCGCGATCACGACCTTCTTGGCATCGGGGGTCAATTTGCCGAAATCGATGTGGATCGTCTCGTCGTCGCCATCACCTTCCCCGGTGCGGTTGTCGCCGCTGTACACCACGGCACCATCGGGCGAGGTCTTGTTGTTGTAGAAGATGAAATGCGCGTCCGAGAGCACCTTGTCATCCGCGCCGACGACGAAAGCCGAGGCGTCGAGATCGAAATCCGTGCCGTCGGTCCGCCGTACATCCCAGCCGAGACCGACCGTGACGGCGTTGAGCCCCGGTGCTTCCTTGGACAGCGACACATTGCCGCCCTTGCTGAGCGAAACCGCCATAGTCTGTGCTCCCCTTTTGAAGTGCGGCGCGCCGTCTGCACGGCGCGCCGCCACGCCTTAGCCGACGTTGACGCCGAAGTGACTGGCAAGCGGACCGAGGCCGCCCTTGAAGCCCTGACCGACCGCGCGGAACTTCCATTCCGCGCCGTGACGATAGACTTCGCCAAGGATCATCGCGGTTTCGACCGAGGCGTCTTCCGACAGGTCGAAGCGCACGACTTCGTTGTTGTTGTTGGTATCGACCAGCCGGATGAAGGCGTTGGACACCTGACCGAAGGTCTGCCCCTTGCTGTCGCCATCGTGGATGGTCACGACCACCGCGACCTTGTCGACATCGGCGGGCATCTTGGACAGCGTGATTTCGACCTGCTCGTCGTCGCCGTCACCTTCGCCAGTGCGGTTGTCGCCCTGGTGAATCACCGCGCCGCCGCCTGCGTTCTTGTTGTTGTAGAACACGAAATCGGCGTCATTGCGGACCTTGCCATCGGCCTTGCACAGGAACGCGGACGCATCGAGGTCGAAATCCTGACCATCGGTCGCGCGCACGTCCCAGCCGAGGCCGACCATGATGCGGTCAAGCCCGGGGGCTTCCTTCGACAGGCTGACATTGCCACCCTTTGACAGTGAGATCGCCATAGTAAGTCTTCCTTCTCTCAAGTCTGGCGGCCGCTTGGGTTCCGGCCGCCGTTCGTGGTGAAATGGTGCGCCGCCCTTAGGCCAGCGCGTCTTCGGGCGCCCCGTCGGGGTTGCTCTTGTTCCAGCGCACCGAGGACCAGAACGCCAACCCGATCAGCACCGCGCCGATCAGGCCGGTGATGACTTCGGGGATGTGCGCGAAGGTGTTGATGAACATGATGATCGCCAGCGCCATGATCGCATAGAAGGCGCCGTGTTCGAGGTAGCGATATTCCGACATCGTGCCCTTGCGCACGAGGAAGATCGTCATCGAACGCACGAACATCGCGCCGATGCCAAGGCCGATGGCGATGATGATGAGGTTGTTGGTCAGCGCAAACGCCCCGATCACCCCGTCGAAGCTGAAGCTGGCATCGAGCACTTCGAGATAGAGGAACGCGCCGAAGCCTGCCTTGGCGACCCCGACGCCATTTGGGCCGGTGGTGGGCGTGGGCGGTTCGAGCAGGTGGTTGACGATCTCGACCGCGAGATAGACCAGCAGGCCGGCAATCGCGGCGATGATGAAGGTCAGCGCGTCGGCATCGGCCAGCATTGTCGACGTGCCCCAGATCGCGGCCAGCACCAGCCCGATCGCAATTGCCTCGATCTCGGCGACCTTCGACAGCGGCCGTTCGATCGCGGCGATCCAGTCGACCTCCTTTTCGGAATCGAAGAAGTACTTGAGCCCCACCATCCCCAGGAACGCGCCGCCAAAGCCCATCAGCCCGATATGCGCATCGCTGACGATCCGCTGATATTCGGCCGGCGAGTTGAGCGCGAGATTGATCGCTTCGATGGGGCCAAGCTGGGCAGCGACCATCACGATCACCAGCGGGAAGACGATCCGCATCCCGAACACCGCAATCGCGATCCCCCAGGTGAGGAAGCGTTGCTGCCAGACCGGCGACATGTCCTTCAGCACCGAGGCGTTGACCGCCGCATTGTCGAAGGACAGCGACACTTCGAGTACCGCCAGCACTGCGCAGATCCACACGATGCCCAGCATGCCGTCAAGCGTGCCGGTCAGCTCCCAGCCGTACCATGCGCCCAGAAGAAGACCCGCAGCCGTGAACAGCAGCGAACCGCCGAAATGTTTGAACATCGATGCGTCTTTCCTTCTGGCCGCACGATGCGGCGTCTCGTGGCTTTAGTCCTTACTGCCGCGGGTCCATTGAAGATAGACACCGATATCCTCGGAAAAAGGTTTCTGGCTCGAATAAAAGCGCATCAGGCGGCTCATCTTCAATTCGCCGCCGACATTGTCGATCGTCGCGATCCCGCACAGGCGATCGCGACTGCCGGTTTCGTCCATCCGCACCTCGATCTCCGGCTGGCCGGGAATGTTCAGTCTGACCACGCCATCGGTCTCCGCCCAGTTGGGCGCACCTTCATAGATCAGCGCGAACACACCGATGCGGCGGATGTGATCGAAATACTGGCCGTTGACCCGGATCGTCTCCCCGGCCGCGACCGCGCCGGTGCGGTCATCGCCCGACAATTCGATGAAGGGCGGCTGGTGGAAGGACCCGAAGCTGCGGCCCAGTGCCTGGATGCAGCCTGCGCCGGCCCCATTGGCCAGTTCGAAGATCACGCCCAGATCGAGGTCGAGTTGCTGCGATCCGCCGAAAAACCCCTTCTTCTGGGTGCGCGCCGTCCAATTGAGGTTGAGCACGATCTCCCCGAAGCTGCTGCCCTGCTTTTTCAGGCTGACCGAGGCATTGCCCTTGTCGAGGCTGATCTTCTTCAGGCTCACCGGCGCAGCAGGCGGCGGCGGCGGCGGTGGCGGCGGCGGTGGCGGCGGAGGGGGTGGTGGCGCAGGGGGCGGTGGCGGCGCGTCGACTTCGCCGCCGAAATGGCCGATCAGGGCTGCCAGACCGCCCGCAAACCCAGCCGCAATCGTGCCCAGCTTCCAGCCCGAGGCGTGGCGGTAGATTTCCGCCAGCATCACCGCCTTTTCGTTGGTGAGCGCGGCCGCTGCATCGAAGCTCGCCTTGCCGCCGTCGATGCTCACCGTCAGCGGGCGGCTTTCCCCCACCGCGCGCGTGTCATGCGTGGCGGTGAAGACGATCCGGTCGATGCTGGCGGGCAGGCGGTCGAGATCGAGCGTGAAGCTGGCGGTGTTGCCGGCGCTGGTCATCCGCACTTCGCCGCCGGGGGTGGCGGGGTTCGAAAACAGCACGACATAGCGGTCATCGCCGATCTTTTGCCCGGCTTCGAGGCCGAAGGCGGCAATGTCGATGCCGTCCATCCCGAAGGCGACCGTGACCTCGCATTGCGAGCCGATGCCAAGATCGGCAAGGGCGCGTTTTTCACCGCGTTGCAGCTGCATGGGTTGGCTCCCGCTTTTTGGTGTCGCCGCCGCGTCGCCGCGCGCGGTGTCAGGGTCAGAGAATGGCGCGCGCTGGTGCGGTCAAATCCTGCACTGTGCGTCCGCCGGTGCGTTCGCCAATGGCCTTGAAATCCCATTGTCCGCCATTGCGCGACAGGCTGGCGAGGATCAGGCCGGTGTGCGAGCCGGAGTCCGAAATATCGAACCGCGCCAATTCCTTGCCGCTGCGCTTGTCCACCACCCGGCCGAACGCATTGGCGACCTTGTCAAAGGTCTGCCCGCGGAAGCTGTTCACGGTGAGGACGATGTATTCGACCTTGGCGTCGAGCCTGTCGAGCTCGATAGCGATGCTTTCGTCATCCCCGTCGCCTTCGCCGGTCAGATTGTCGCCGCTGTGACGGATCGTGCCCGATGCATTGGTGAGTTTTCCGAACCACACCGATTCCAGCACGGTCTTGTCGGCATCGAAGGTGAGGCATGAGGCATCAAGATCAATGTCCCCGCTCCCGCCCAGCAAGGCCCCGAAGAAGCCCTTCTTGGCCACGTCCCAGCCCACGCCGAGGCTGATCTGGGACAGCCCGTTCTGCGCCGCCTTGGCGAGGCTGACCGACTGGCTCTTCTGAAGCGAAACTCCCACTGATTTCCTCGCGTTCCTGCACATAATGCGCCCGAGGGGTATCCCTGATGTGCGAAGGGGTGTCAAGCCTGCCCACAGGGCTATCGCGCGGCCTTTCCTCTGATTTCATTACTAAAATATTAACGTGTGACAGACCAGCGGTAAGCCTCAGATTGCAAAGCTGCCCTTCAGCCCGTCAATCACATATTGCGCGGCCAAGGCTGCCAGCAACACGCCGAGCAGGCGGGTGATCACCGCCTCGACCTTGTCGCCCAGCAGGCGGATCAGCGGCCCTGCGGCCACCAGCGCGGCGGCAGTGATGGCGAGCACCAGACCCAGCGCGGCGAGTACCTCGAGCATCTCGGGCCAGCCATCGGCCTCGTTCATCAGCAGCATGATGGCCGCAATCGCGCCGGGACCGGCCAGCATCGGCATGGCCATGGGGAAAACCGACACGTCTTCCACCTCGGGCGTGGCCGCAATCTTTTCCGCCCGCTCCTCGCGGCGCTGGGTGCGCTTTTCGAACACCATGTCAAAGGCGATGAAGAACAGCATCAGTCCGCCTGCGATGCGGAACGAATCGAGTTCGATATGCAGCGCGCCCAGCAGTTCCTGCCCGAACAGCGCAAAGATGAGCAGGATGATGGTGGCGATGAACGTGGCCCGCAGCGCCATGCTGCGCGCCTGTTCGCGCGTCGCACCCTTGGTGAGTCCGGCATAGATCGGCGCGCAGCCGGGCGGATCGATCACCACGAACAGCGTGACAAAAGCGGAGATGAAGAGTTCGGTCAGCACGATGGCAGGCTTTTCTGAGGTCGCATCGGGAAAGTCGCTGCGCCCCTCACATCAATCGCCGGTCGGCACAAGGCTTTGTTCGATCGCGGTCAGCCAGCGGCCCTGATAGAAGTACTCCGCCGCGATAAAGCGCGTGCCGTCGGCGCCGTGTTCCCAGCGCCAGCGCAGCGTGCCGTCGCGCGACAATCTGGCATCGGCTTTCCCGTCCTCGCCGATGGGCATGGCAGGCGGGGGCGGGGTTGTGGCACCGCCGCGCGGGCATGTGGCCACAAGGCCCGTCACCGCGTCGATTTCGGTCACGACGATATCGCCCTCTTCGATCTGCGGCCTGGGTGGGGGCTGTGGCACATCATCGCCGCCGACATCGAAGACGTAGCGATATTCGCCGTTCGACTGGCGTTCCCATACGGTGACGAACCCGCCAACCTTGCCTTCGGGATCGCGGTAGCGGCCCTTGCTGACGGCGGTGGCGCCATCGCAGCTCATCGCGATCACCCGCGGCTCCCACTGCACGGCCTCGGCCGGGTCGGTCTGCGTGGCAAGCCAGGGTTCGATCGCAAAGGGGCCATCCTTGCCGTGGAGCAGGGCGCCGGGGGCGGCAAACCGGCGAAAGGCGGTCCACTGCCCGCGTTCACGCGCCTCGCGGGAGAAGGCCAGTTCGGTGGCGACGATCGTGCTCGGCTGCGCGGCGCCTTGGGCCGTCTTGAGCGCACGGTCGATCACGGCGCGCGGCGGTCCCTTGGTGCGCGGTCCGCCGGAACAGGCCGCAAGGGCCAGCGATAGAACGGCAATTCCGATGATAGCGGGGGCGGATCTGGTCATGGGCGGCACTCTATCCTCTCATCCCGCGCTTGTCGAAGAGCGTCAGCACGCAGTCTATATGTCTTCGGGCAGCTCCAACCCGGCATGGCCATGCGCCGCGACGAGGGTGTTGCGCAGCAGCACCGCAATCGTCATCGGCCCGACCCCGCCCGGAACTGGCGTGATGGCGCCCGCCACCGCGCTGACTTCGGCAAAGGCGACGTCGCCCACCAGCCGGCCCTTTTCTTTCCCCTCTTCGGGGGGCAGGCGGTTGATGCCGACGTCGATCACGCTCGCGCCAGGCTTGATCCAGTCGGCGCGCACCATTTCCGGGCGGCCAACGGCGGCCACCACGATATCGGCGCGGCGCACCACTTCGGCGAGGTTTCTGGTCCGGCTGTGCGCCACGGTGACGGTGGCATTGGCCTCCACCAGTAGCTGCGCCATCGGCTTGCCGACGATGTTCGACCGGCCGATCACCACCGCCTCCAGCCCCGACAGGTCGCCCAGCCGGTCTTTCAGCAGCATGATGCAGCCCAGCGGCGTGCAGGGCACGAAGCCCGGCTGGCCCACGCTGAGGCGTCCGGCATTGATGACATGGAAACCGTCGACATCCTTGTCCGGGCTGATCGCGGCGATGACGGCCTGTTCGTCAAGCCCGCCGGGCAGTGGCATCTGCACCAGAATGCCGTCGACCGCGTCATCCCGGTTGAGCCGCTCGATCAGGGCCAGCAGTTCCGCTTCGCTGGTTCCGGCCGAAAGGCGATGCTCGAAGCTGGCGATCCCGGCTTCCTCGCAGGCCCGCGCCTTCGCGCCGACATAGACCTGGCTGGCCGGGTCTTCGCCCACCAGCACCACCGCAAGGCCCGGCCGCCGCCCGGTAACCTGCGCAAACGCGGCCGCCAGCGCGCCGATCCGGCCGCGCAGGCCCGCTGCAAACGCCTTGCCGTCGATCAGAGTGGCTCGCGCCATTAGTACGAGTTCGCGAGACTTTGGAGGACCAATATGACCGCCCTTAAACCAAAAATTAGTACAAGCGGAGAAAAGTCAATCGCTCCGGTGTCAGGCAAGATTTTACGAACCGGACGCAGGACTGGCCCGAGTAGCTTATCGATTGAATCGTAGACCTGCCTTAGGAATTCAGTGCTGGGACTGACAACGTTAAAGGCAAACAGCAGCCCAATGATGAATTGGACGATGATCAGCATGATCAGAACGGTAGAGAGCATCTCTAGTAGTCTGATTAATAGATATAGTATTTCCATTGTGATCAGTTCCGTTGCTCGGGAGCGAGTCAGTGCCGCGTGCCCGTTTTTGTCCCTGCGAGGCGTATTAGCTGGTTAATACGCCCCGCGCCATATCTCAGTTCCCGCACGCGCGATCAGGCGCGCACCAGCGTGCCGGCGCCGCGAGCGGTGAAGAACTCCAGCAGCATCGCGTGGCCCACCCGCCCATCGAGCACCACGGCCGCCTCGCAACCCGATTGCACCGCGGCAACGCAGGTTTCCAGCTTGGGCACCATGCCGCCGCGGATCACACCATCCTCGCGCAGCCTGGCGATGTCGGCGGGGGTGAGATCGGACAGCAGATTGCCGTCACCATCCAGCACGCCGGTCACGTCGGTCAGCAGGAACAGCCGCGCCGCGCCCAGTGCCGCTGCGATCGCGCCGGCCATGGTGTCGGCATTGATGTTGTAGGTCGCCCCGTCCTCGCCGGGAGCAATCGGGGCGATCACCGGGATCATGCCGGCGGCCACCATCGTGTCGATCACGGTGGTGTCCACCATGGCAGGCTCGCCCACGAAGCCCAGATCGACCACCTGTTCGATCTGGCTGTCGGGATCGCGGGTGGTGCGGTTGACCTTGCGCGCCGTCACCATGCCGCCGTCCTTGCCCGAGATGCCGATCGCCTTGCCACCGGCGGCTGCGATCCAGCCGACCAGCTCCTTGTTGATCGCGCCCGACAGCACCATCTCGGCAACCTTGGCGGTGGCTTCGTCAGTGACGCGCAGCCCATCGACAAAGGTGCTCTCCACGCCCAGCCGCTTGAGCATCTGCCCGATCTGCGGCCCGCCGCCATGCACCACCACCGGGTTGATGCCGACCGCGCGCAGCAGCACGATATCCTCGGCAAAATCGCGCGCCGCTTCGGGATCGCCCATCGCGTGTCCGCCGTACTTCACCACGAAGGTGCGCCCGGCGTAACGCTGGAAGTAGGGCAGCGCCTCGATCAGCACTTCGGCCTTCGACAGATCGAGCGGCAGGTCGGGCGTAGCGGCCCCGGAACGGGGCGCGGTGTGGTTCAGCTTTTCGGTCACCGGTGGTTTGATCCCTCACGCAAGGCGCAGGCCGCGTTTTCGGCTTCGCGCCCTAGCGCCTTGCATGCGCCGGGCCAAGCGGCTTGCTGTGACGGCCCACGGATTAGGGATTTGCTAACCCTGATGGTATCTCATGCCGTGAGGGGGGGTGAGATCATGGGTGACAAGGACAGCGAGACGCCGGCAACGGACCCAGCAGGCGGCGGGCGCCGACAGGCCGGGCGGCGCGAGGCGCAGGTGCCCTTTGCCGGGCCGGACCGCCGCAAGGCCGACCGCCGCGCCGGCACCGACCGCCGCACCACCCCGCGCTCCGGAGACGACGGCGATGCCGGAGACGATAGCTACGATAGCGGCTGACAACCCGGCGCGAATCGGGCAACCCTTCGCCGCATGACCATTCCCATACCCCCCCAACCGACGCGCCTCTGGCCCGTCGCCGCCACAGCCGTCCTGCTGCTCGCCGGATGCGCGACACCGCAAGCGCAACCCGCCCCGCAGGACGCCTTCTGGGCCGCGCTCTCCAGCCATTGCGGCAAGGCCTATGCGGGCCGCATGACCAGCAGCGATGCCGCCGATGCCGACATGGCCGGCGCGGCGATGGTGATGGCGGTGCGCGATTGCAGCGAGACGCGCATCGCGGTGCCGTTCCACGTCCAGACCGCCGACGGCACCTGGGACCGCTCGCGCACCTGGCTCATCACGCGCACCGGCACTGGCACCGCTGCGGGCCTGCGCCTCAAGCACGACCACCGCCATCAGGACGGCACAGCCGACCCCGTGACCTTCTATGGCGGCGACACCGCCACCCCCGGCACGGCGCGGGTCCAGGCCTTCCCCGTCGATGCCGAAAGCATCGCGATGTTCCGGCGCGAGGGGCTGACCGCCTCGCTCACGAACGTCTGGTCGGTCGCAGTCGATCCTGCGGGCACACCGGAGGCCACCTTCGCCTACACCTTGCGCCGCACCATCGCGGGCGGCGCGCCGGCAGAGCGGCAGTTCCGCGTCGCCTTCGACCTCACCCGGCCCATCGCCCCGCCCCCGCCCGCCTGGGGCTGGTAGGACCGCCGCATCTCTTGCGCCCTCACGTTCAGCTTCGCCCCTGTTGGAGACACAGGAGACACTGTCCAGAAACGAAAATCCGGCCCCTGCGCACGCGGGGGCGGGCCAGCGGACGGGCCGGTGGGGATGCGCAGACGGGGAGCGGATAGGCCGGCATGACGCGGACGCGATACCGGCGCGCGATGGTGTAGGAAAGCGGGGGCGGGGGTGGGCCTGTCTTGTTCCATCGCCTGATTTTCCGTAAGCCCCTGAAATGCCGGAATGGAAGCCCCGCGACACCCCCCGCGCCCGCACGTTGCGGCGCGAAGCGACCCCGGCCGAGCGCGCCTTGTGGGCGCATCTGTCCCTCAGCCAGCTTGGCGCAAAGTTCAGCCGCCAGATGCCGGTGGGCCCTTTCTTTGCCGACTTCCTGTGCCGCGATCTGGCGCTGGTGGTGGAGCTCGACGGGTTAAGCCACGATGTTGCGCCCGAGCGGGACGTTTCGCGCGACCGCTGGATGGCCGCCCACGGCTTCACCGTCCTGCGCTTCACCAACGCCGATGTGCATGGCAATCTGGAGGGCGTGGTGACGGCGATCCGATGCGAGGTCGAGCGGCTGCGGTGGTTGAAAGGAAGTGCTGATCAACCCTCGCTCCTGCGCTGAAGCTTCGGATCGCACTGATGACCCTTCCCGCCTGCGGGAAGGGAGCGAGACTTGGCGGCTTTGCCGCCTAGTCGCAGCGGGTTGGGCCTACGCCGAGGCTTAGGAACAGAACCCTGACTGCTGTGGCTTCGCGCCCACCCCTAACCCCTCCCGCAAGCGGGAGGGGGACGCGCTTAGTTCTCCCCTCCCGCTTGCGGGAGGGGCCGGGGGTGGGCGCGGCAAAGGGCAGAAGTCAGCGGGCGGACGCGATCCTCCGGCTCAACCGCGCACGGCGTCAGGCCGCAAAGCCAAGCCCCAGCGCGTCCCCGAACAGCGCATAGGCGATCAGCGCCGTCACCGCGAACCCCTGTAGCTGGGCAATCGCGCGCAGATTATCGCCAAACGGCTGTTTGCGGGTCTTGTGCCGGAACAGCGCGCGCCCGGCATAAGCGATGGCAAGACGGGCGTTTACGCCCGGCGGCTCGGACATCGCGCGCTAAGGGCTCCGCCGGGGGTGCCGCCGAAGAACGCCAGCTTGAGCAGCGTGGCTTCCGAAATGCGCCACGCCCCCTGCTCGGCCTGTGCCCATTAAATTGAGAGGGGGTCGATCCCGAAGGCGGCAAAGGCGAAGAAGTTCATCGCGATGATCGCGGTGACGATATTGGCGGGCGTGACAAGCGCGAGCGGATCCATGACGCAGCGGCTAGCACCGGCGGGGTTGCGGAAGGGTTGATGCAGGTTGGCGATCGGCTACCTTCGTCATCCCGGCGCAGGCCGGGACCCAGAGCGGCCCTGCGCGCGCGTCAGCGGAAGAAAGCTGGACCCCGGCCTGCGCCGGGGTGACGGGGTGGGTTATAGCTGGTGATGCGCGACAACAAGGTGGCACAAGGCGACGAATTCCGTGTGGTTCATGTCGCTTTTTCGGCATCGTTGGTTCGCCATGCGCAGATGACGAAGCGCCAAGAGCCGTCAGGTTCGAACACATGATCGACCGTGGGCAGGAGCGCGAAGCCGAGTTTGTAGGCGGTCGTGCCGGCCTTAGGTTTGTCGTTGTCGTAGGTGCTGACCAGCGAACAATCGAGCGCCTCGCCGGTCTAGAGATCATATGGGCCGCGATTGCAGACGGAATGATAAGTTTGCCAAGGTGCAAAGTTTGTTGGGTAGATCGCGCAATCAGATTCAGGCAGCCTAGTCTACAGCGGATTCCCTTTTAGCGCGATTGCGCGCAACTAAGTTTGGCAGGGTGAAAGAGTAACGCAGGAAAGCCTCTGCAAATTTTTGCATAGAGTTTGCGTCATCGGCAGTCTCCGGCTCCTCATCGTGCACAGCTTCATTTCCATCAATTCTAAGCTCGTGAGACCACTCCCCCAGCGCCGGTGTGAAGTGGCCTATATCAACAAGGTGATTAATTCTTTGAAAGAGGCTTTTATCTTTTAGTTCTGGAGCAATTATCTTTGTCGCCACATCTAGTGATTTGCGAAACATCGCTCCGGCAGCATCCCAGTTTCCTCCTGCAAGATTTATTAGACCTTGCACATAAAATTTCTGCACGCTTTCTGGACAATCTTCTGGAGTATTTAATGTAGTGTTGGGGTAGGCTCGCAGAACCCTTTCATCAGAGTCTAAGAATTCAATATTACTTTGCGAGTAACTTTTAACTGGCATGCCTCTTAAATTGCGGATCGTCAGCACCAAACCGCTATTGCAGATGCCGCAAATTCCCAAAACAGAGGCAATCGCATTATTTCCTCGCTCACTCCATTGATAGACGACCTTGAATCCCGCATTTTTTGAGGTGCAGTGGGGGCAGTCTCGTTGAAATTGGCTTGCCATGGTCTACACCGAGTTGAATAAATATAAAAATATTTGTTGCATATCGTTTAAAATCGACAGCTAATCGCTCGTCAGCAATATTTATTTATAGTTTCACGGTAATTCTGCTGCCTTAGTCAATGAAACAAGAATTTCTTGAGTACCGTCGCGCCCAAGAACCAACATGAATTGATGCTCGGCACCAGCGTCGTGATGAATGCTTCCAGTTAGAACATAGTCGTCAACATCACCAAATATACTCGCCGCGCGATCATCATGTCGCTTGATGCGGACTGAGACAGGCCATGAAGCGCCGACCTTCTCGCCAATGGCACCAAGATAAAGAAAGCCACTGTCACCGCCAAGAATACGGCCGGTCTCAATCACCACGACTCCGCTCAGGATGCCGAGGGGTTCCGGTGGCGGTGCAACAAATCGAGTGATCCAAAGGCCTTCAAGCATACTCCCTACTCCGCAGCCTGAACCCCAAACAGCCCAACTTCCGGCAGCGCAATGCCGTCCTCGTTGACCGCCTTGGCCTTCTGACGGTTATCGAACGACGACCACACGGTGTTCCAATCACCCCGCGTCGCGCCCTTGGAATACTCCGTCGCGCGCTGTTCGAAGAAGTTGGCGTGCTCCACCCCGTTGAGCAGCGGCGCGAGCCACGGCAGGGGGTGTTCCTCGATCATGTAGATTTCCTGCAGGCCAAGCTGCTTCAGGCGCCAGTCGGCGATGTAGCGGATGTAGCGCTTGATTTCCTTGGCGCTCATGCCGTTGATCGGGCCCATTTCGAAGGCGAGGTCGATGAAGTTGTCTTCCAGCCGCACGGTCTTCTGGCAGATGTCGATCAGGTCTTCCTTGACCGCCTTGGTGAGGCACTGGCGTTCCTCGCAGAAGGTGTGGAACAGCTTGATGATGCCTTCGCAGTGCAAGCTTTCGTCGCGCACCGACCAGCTGACGATCTGGCCCATGCCCTTCATTTTGTTGAAGCGCGGGAAGTTCATCAGCATCGCGAAGCTGGCGAACAGCTGCAGGCCTTCGGTGAAGCCGCCGAACACCGCGAGCGTGCGGGCGATATCCTCGTCGCTCTCGACGTTGAAGGTCTGCAGGAAATCGTGCTTGTCCTTCATTTCCTCGTATTCGAGGAAGGCGGAATATTCGCTCTCGGGCATCCCGATGGTGTCGAGCAGGTGCGAATAGGCGGCGATGTGGACGGTTTCCATGTTGGAGAACGCGGCGAGCATCATCTTGATCTCGGTCGGCTTGAACACCCGGCCGTAGTTTTCGTGATAGCAGTTCTGCACCTCGACATCGGCCTGGGTGAAGAAGCGGAAGATCTGGGTGAGCAGGTTGCGCTCGTTCTCGGTGATCTTCTGCGCCCAGTCGCGGCAATCCTCGCCCAGGGGCACCTCTTCGGGCATCCAGTGGATCTGCTGCTGGCGCTTCCAGAAGTCATAGGCCCAGGGGTACTGGAACGGCTTGTAGGTGGAGCGGGCTTCGAGCAGCGACATGGGCGGGTCTCCTTGGTCAGTCAGGATCTTATATACGAAGCGCGAGGGGCGGTGGATTCAGCCCCTCGCGCGGAACTTTCAGGGCGCGTAAGCGACCACGACATAGAGGCAGAACGGCACGAACATCACCAGCATCGCGGTGTGGATCAGCGCGGCGTTGCGGGCATGGCCTTCGACATTGCGGCGCAGTTCGCGCCAGGCGTTGAAGGCGAAAACGGCACACACGATGAGGCCGAAAACCCCCATCCCAAACGGCAAGTTCATTGATACTGCATCCTTGTTAACGGTCCGGGCCGCGCGTGGTGCGCGAGGCTTTGCGCCAAGATACGCAAAGCCGCGCAGGCTGGATTGCGGGCGGGGGCGCGCAAGGCGGCAAAAATTGCCCCCGCGCCCCCGCCTGTCCGGCCTATTGGCAACTCAGGCATTCTTCGTAATCGGTCGGCCCTTCGGCGGCGCTGAGTTCGATCTTGGCGAGTTCGGAGGTGTTGTCCGCCTCCACCCCGCCGACGAAACCGGCGCGCTGCACAGACTTGGACCGCAGGTAATACAGCGACTTGATGCCGCGCTCCCACGCCTGGTAATGCAGCATCATCAGATCCCACTTGTCGACATCAGCCGGGATGAACAGGTTCAGCGACTGGGCCTGATCGATATAGGGCGTGCGGTCCGCCGCGAATTCGAGCAGCCAGCGCTGGTCGATTTCGAAGCTGGTCTTGTAAATGCCCTTTTCTTCGGGCGTCAGGAAATCGAGGTGCTGGACGCTGCCGCCGCGTTCGAGGATCGAGTTCCAGACGTTGGTCGAGTTCTTGGACTTCTTGTCGAGCAGCTTTTCCAGATAGGGATTGCGCACGATGAAGCTGCCCGACAGCGTCTTGTGGGTGTAGATATTGGCCGGGATCGGCTCGATGCAGGCGCTGGTGCCGCCGCAGATGATGCTGATCGACGCGGTCGGCGCGATCGCCATCTTGCAGCTGAACCGCTCCATTGCGCCCATGTCGGCGGCATCGGGGCAGGGCCCGCGTTCCTGTGCGAGCAGCATCGAGGCTTCGGACGCCTTGGCCTGAATGTGCTTGAACATCTGCAGATTCAGCGCCTTGGCCATCGCGCTTTCGAAGGCGATGCCCTTTTGCTGAAGGAAAGAGTGGAAGCCCATGACGCCCAGGCCCACGCTGCGCTCGCGCTCGGCGGAGTACTTGGCGCGGGCCATCTCGTCGGGCGCGCGGTCGATGTAGTCCTGCAGGACGTTGTCGAGGAAGCGCATCACGTCTTCGATGAACTGCTTGTCGCCCTTCCACTCGTCCCAGGTTTCCAGGTTGAGCGAGGAGAGGCAGCACACCGCCGTGCGGTCATTGCCGAGGTGGTCGATGCCGGTGGGCAGCGTGATTTCCGAACACAGGTTCGAGGTCGAAACTTTGAGGCCCAGATCGCGGTGATGCTTGGGCATCATGCGGTTCACGGTGTCGTTGAAGACGATGTAGGGCTCACCCGTGGCAAGGCGCGTCTCGACCAGCTTCTGGAACAGCGAACGCGCATCGACGGTCTGGCGCACCGAACCATCGCGGGGTGAGCGCAGCTGGAACTCAGCGCCATCGCGCACCGCTTCCATGAATTCGTCGGTCAGCAGCACGCCGTGGTGCAGGTTCAGCGCCTTGCGGTTGAAATCGCCCGAAGGCTTGCGGATTTCGAGGAACTCCTCGATTTCCGGGTGGCTGACATCGAGATAGCACGCCGCCGAGCCGCGCCGCAGCGAGCCTTGCGAAATGGCCAGCGTCAGCGAGTCCATCACGCGCACGAAGGGAATGATCCCGCTGGTCTTGCCGTTCAGGCCGACCGGCTCGCCAATCCCGCGGACATTGCCCCAATAGGTGCCGATCCCGCCGCCCTTGCTGGCGAGCCAGACGTTTTCGTTCCAGGTATCGACAATCCCTTCGAGGCTGTCGGACACCGAGTTGAGATAGCACGAAATCGGCAGGCCCCGCGCGGTCCCGCCGTTCGACAGCACCGGGGTGGCGGGCATGAACCACAGGTTCGAAATATAGGTGTACAGCCGCTGCGCGTGGGCATCGTCATCGGCGTAGGCATCGGCCACGCGGGCGAACAGATCCTGATAGCTCTCGCCGGGCAAAAGATAGCGATCGGTCAGCGTTTCCTTGCCGAAATCCGTGAGGCGCGCATCGCGGCTGGGATCGGTGTGGATCGTGAAGCGGCGATCGTTGACCTTCTTGCTGTCGACCCCCCCGGCTTTTTCGGCAGCCGATTTGGCAACTTCGGCCATGGCACCGGCCAGCGCCTCACCGGCCTTGGCGGCAATCAGCACATCGGAGCCAGTATCAGTCATCTTCATGGTCACAGCCTTTTCATCCTTCGCGGACATCTCGGCACCTGCGCCTGCATCCAACCCGTTCGTCACATCATCATTTACCGCAGTATTGGGCACGTTTTCGCTCGCCTTGAAATCCATCTGAAGCCCCACTTGTCCCCCGAATCGGACCATCGGCACAAGGGGCGATGTTCTGATTCTGTTCTATACCGGGTGGTCCACAGACTTGCCAACAGGGTGCCCGGTCAGCGGGCGTGCAGGCAGGTCGGTCGACCCCATTTGCGACGCCGCGCGGACCTTGGGGCCGGGGCGAATCGTCCTGCGTTGACCCTTTGCAGGGCGGCGGGCGTTTCACCAAGGCTTGGGGGTCCGATCAACATCGAACCACTAGATGATGAATCACCCAGGGACTCCCGTCAACGGGCGTTTAAGCACTTAGTTACCACGCCGGCGTGCTTTCGGGGTTGGGTCAGACCCGCGACGCGTGGACCAAGCTTGAGTCGCGCGGCCCGCAAGCCCCTAATTGAATCTGTGAAGAAAAAAATAAGCGCGGGCTTAATCGAATCCCCGCGTGAATCTTTTGCACGCACAAGGACATGATTGTTGCGCCGGCGGCGGCGCGCGCGCGAAGCGTCAGGCCTGTTCGAAGGCTTCGAGCGCGGTCCCGGCGGCCAGCCAGCGCTGTTCGGCCTCTGCCAGCGAATCGGCGGCGCGTGCGCGTTTGGTCAGCAGCGCCTGCATCGCGCTGCCGCCCTGTCCCCCGGACCTAGCCGAAAGCGCGAGGATATCCTTGTCGAATTGCGCCACCTCGGCATTCAGACGGGCAATGGCGGTTTCGGCCTTGGTGAGATCCGATTGCGCGGCGCGCAGGTCCGCGCCGGAATGGCCGCCGCCGCGTTGTCCCTTGCCCTTGCCGGCGTTGCCCTTGGGCTGGTTGCGGCCGAGGATGAAGTCGATGTAATCCTCCATGCTGCCGGCATATTCGCGCGCGGTGCCGCTATCGACCAGGATCAGGCGATCGGCGGTCAGTTCGACCATGTGGCGATCGTGGCTGATGAGAATCACCGCGCCGGTGTAATTGTTGAGCGCCTGGATCAGCGCCTCACGCGCATCGACGTCAAGGTGGTTGGTCGGCTCGTCGAGGATCAGCAGGTGCGGCGCATCGCGGGTGATCAGCGCCAGCGCGAGGCGCGCACGCTCGCCGCCAGAAAGCTTGTCGACCCGCTGGTTCGCGCGCGGGCCGGAGAAACCGAAGCGCCCCAACTGCGCACGAACTGCGCCGGCCGATTGCCCGTCCATCGCGCGGTTCATCAGATCGAGCGGGGTTTCCTCGCCCGCCAGCTCCTCCACCTGATACTGCGTGAAGTACCCGACCTTCAGCTTGCCGGGCGCGTTGACTTCGCCTTCGGCCGGGACAAGCTGCGAGGCAAGCAGCCGCGCCAGCGTGGTCTTGCCGTTGCCATTGCGGCCCAGCAGCGCGATCCGGTCGTCAGCGTCGATCCGGAAGTTGAGTCGCTTGAGGATCGGCGGCGCCTCGCCATAGCCCACCGCTGCGTGATCAAGCGTGATCATCGGCGATCTGAGTTCGGCGGGATCGGGGAAATCGAAGGTTAGCGAGGGATCTTCCGCCAGCGCGGCAATCGGCTGCATCTTGGCGAGCATCTTGGCCCGCGATTGCGCCTGCTTGGCGGTGGAGGCGCGCGCGGAATTGCGGGCAACGTAATCCTGAAGCCGCGCGCGCTGCGCATCCTGCGAGGCCTTGGCCGATGCCAGCTGCGCAGCGCGCTCGGCTCGCTGCTTTTCAAACGCGTCGTAGCCGCCCGGATACAGCGTCAGCTGCCCGCCCTGCAGGTGCAGGATGTGATCGACCACCTTGTTCAGCAGGTCGCGTTCATGGCTGATGACGACCAGCGTGGCGGGGTAGGATTTGAGGAAGTTCTCCAGCCACAGCGTCGCTTCAAGGTCGAGGTGGTTCGACGGCTCGTCGAGCAGCAGGATGTCGGGTTCGGAAAACAGCAGCGCCCCCAGCGCGATCCGCATTTTCCAGCCGCCCGAAAAGCTGTCCACGGGTCGTTGCTGCATGTCATCGTCGAAGCCCAGACCATTGAGGATCTTGGCGGCGCGCGCGGGCGCGGAATAGGCGTCGATCGCGAGCAGGCGCTCGTGCACGTCGCCCATGCGGTCCATGTCGGTGCAGGTTTCCAGCTCTTCGAGCAGGCTTGCGCGTTCGGTGGCCGATGCCAGCACGACCTCTTCGGGCGTCATATTGCCGCTGGGGGCTTCCTGCGCGATATAGCCGATCTTGGCGCGCGAAGGCTTGCTGATTTCGCCGTCGTCGGGCTCGATTTCCCCGATCAGCGCCTTCATCAGCGTGGACTTGCCCGCGCCGTTGCGGCCGATCAGGCCGACGCGCGCGCCCACCGGCACGGTTGCGCTGGCGCGTTCAAGAATGGCCCGGCCGCCAAGCCGCACTGTGACACCGTCGATTGTAAGCATGGGCGCGCCCTTAACAGGCTATCGGGCGCGTCCCAAAGGAAATCACCCGCCGCGCGCGTGGGCCGTGATTTCGCCCGCGATGCGCGGGACCAGCGGGATGGGCAGATCATGGCCCCAGCCGGGAATCGTCACCAGCCGCGCGCCGGAGATGTGCCTGGCGGTATCCTCGCCCGCCTCCAGCTTCACCAGCGGATCATCCTCGCCATGCATCACCAGCGTCGGCACGCGCACATCGGCGAGGCGCGAACGGCGGCAGCCATCGTCGATGATCGCGGCGAGCTGACGCGGAAGCCCTGCGGGATAGACCGAGCGGCGGATGCTGCGCAGCACCCGTTCGCGCTGGGCTTCGGGATCGAAGGGAAAGCCGGGGCTGCCGATATTCTTCACCACGTTGAGGCCGTGGGCGACGATGGTTTCCTCGTCCATCGCCTTCAACGGCGCAACCAGCGCGTCCATCGCGTGTTTTTCGGCCTGGGGCAGCTTGCCGTTGCCGGTGGTCGACATGATCGAGGTCATGGTCAGCAGCCGTTCGGGATGGTGAATCGCCATCAATTGCACGATCATGCCCCCCATCGATGCGCCGACCACATGGGCGCGGTCGATGCCGAGCGCGGTCAGCAGCCCGATCCCGTCATCGGCCATGTCCTTCAGGGTGTAGGGCACCTTGGCGGGGAAGCCGATCTTCTTGCGCAACACCTGCACCGGCAGGCTGGGCGCGCGGGCGCCTTCCATTTTCTGGCTGAGGCCAATGTCGCGGTTGTCGTAGCGAATCACCCGGAACCCGTCGCCCGCCAGCGCCGCCACCAGCTCGTCCGGCCACAGCGTCATCTGCGCGCCCAGGCCCATCACCAGCAGGATCACGTCGGCATCAGGGTTGCCCCCCTGCGGAAGGGTGTCCTCGTAGAAAATCTCGATGCCGGTGTTGGGGGTGGTGACGGTGGGCATGGGCGGTTGATCCTCTGGACTAAGCGATCTTGGCCCGCACGGTCACTTCCATTCGGGTCCGGCGATATCGAAGCCGCGCAACTCCAATTGGTCAAGCACTCCGCCGCTTTCTGCCAACACCCTGAGGGGCACCACGGCAAGCGTTGTGCCGCTGGCGGTGCTGACCTCGGCGATGTTATCGACCCATATGGTCCTCAATTCGCTGCCCAAAGTGTCATCCGCCCAGGGCCAGCACTGGCCGAGCGCGCTTTCCAGCGGGTTCGCCATGACGCCCGGAATATCGTAGCGGCGCCAGTCGGTCGCGCGCTTTTCGACCGTGGCGGGGCCGGCCTCCACCGCGTCCATCGCGGCGGTCAGGCAAGAAATGTGCGCTTGCGGCGGTGCATCGGCGAGGTTGTCGATGATATCCTCACCCCGCAGCGTGGCGGCGCGGGTGGTGGGCACCTTGGCCTTGCCCGCCGCCTTGCGAACCACGTCTGACGGTTCATCGGCGGTGTCGCGGTTGAAGCGCAGCTGCTTGCGCAGCATCTCGAAGGAGGTGAGCAGGAAGGACTGGCGGGTGTAATCTTCCTTGTGCGCCGTGCCCAGCGCCGAGAGCCGCGCCCATTGGTCCGGCGTCAGATATTGGCTTGCCTCGGTCTTGTCGGGCAATTTGGTGAACTTCGATCCGCTGAAGATCAGCCGCAGCACATCGCCCGGAGACACCTTGGGCTTGGCGCCGAGGATCACCCGGTCTGCTGCCCGCGTGGCTTCCTCCAGCCGCGCAGGCTCCCACGGGGTGCTTTTCGGAATCGCCCGGATCTCGCCGACGAGGATGATGGTGCCGGTGGGCGTGTCGATCGTCCACATCGGCGCGCCCGAACGCTGGGCGGTGACGACGATGGCGTTTTCGCTTGGGGCGGGGTCTTGGGCGGCGAGGGGAGCGGCGGTCAGCACGGCAAGGCAGAGGAATGACAAAGGCATCTTCATCGCAGCGCATCCTTGAGAAATGTCCCGCGCCCTTAGCGCCGATCAAATGAACCTCAACCGAACCCCCACCCCCGTTCGTGCTCGATATGCCCTAAGGCACCAACACCGTATCCCGCGGCTCATCCGCCATCTCGGGATAATCCAGCGTATAGTGCAGCCCCCGGCTCTCCTTGCGGTGGAGCGCGCTCTTCACGATCAACTCCGCCGATTGAAGCAGGTTTCTGAGTTCGATCAGGTCGGTCGTCACCCGGAAGGCGCCGTAGTAATCCTCGATCTCGCGCTTCAGCAGGTCGATGCGGCTGGCGGCGCGTTCCAGACGCTTGGTGGTGCGCACGATGCCGACGTAATTCCACATGAAGCGGCGGATTTCGGTCCAGTTCTGCTTGATGACCACCTCTTCGTCGGAATCGGTCACGCGGCTTTCGTCCCATGGCAGGATCGCGGGCGGCGCCTCAAGGCTGTCCCAGCGCGCCAGAATATCCTGCGCCGCCGCCTCGCCGAAGACGAAGCATTCGAGCAGGGAGTTCGACGCCAGCCGGTTCGCGCCGTGCAGACCGCTTTCGGTGCATTCGCCCGCCGCCCACAGGCCGGGAATGTCGGTGGCTGCATCAAGCCCCACCACCACCCCGCCGCAGGTGTAGTGCTGCGCGGGCACCACCGGAATCGGCTGCGTGGTCATGTCGATTCCGATGGTCAGCAGCTTTTCGTGAATGGTCGGGAAATGCCCGCGCACGAATTCGGGCGGTTCATGGCTGATGTCGAGATGCACGTAATCGAGGCCGAACCGCTTGATTTCGGAATCGATGGCGCGCGCCACCACGTCGCGCGGGGCGAGTTCCAGCCGTTCGGGATCGTAGAACTGCATGAACCGCTTGCCGGTGCGCGGGTTGATCAGCCGACCGCCTTCGCCGCGCACGGCTTCGGTGATAAGGAAGTTCTTGATGTCGAGGCTGTAGAGGCAGGTCGGGTGGAACTGCATCATCTCCATGTTGGAAACGCGTGCGCCCGCCCGCCACGCCATCGCGATGCCATCGCCGGTCGCGCCGCGGGGCGCGGTGGAGAACTGGTAGACGCGCCCTGCGCCGCCGGTGGCCAGGATCGTGGCACGCGCAACGTGGCGCTCGACCCGTCCGGTCGCCTCGTCGAGCGCATAGACACCCCATACGTGGCCCGCAGCAGAGAAAGCCTCACGATGGCGATCGGTGATGAGGTCGATGCAGGTGCGGCCCGGCAGCAGGGTGATATTGGGATTGGCTTTTGCTGCGGCGAGCAAGGCGGATTGCACCGCCCAGCCGGTCGCGTCATCGACATGCACGATCCGGCGGTGTGAATGGCCGCCTTCGCGCGTGAGGTGGAGCGCCTGTTCCTCGCGGTTGAACGGCACCCCCAATTCGCACAGGCGGTCAATCGAGGCGGGCGCGCGCTCGATCACGAACTCCACCGTTTCGCGATCATTGAGGCCCGCGCCCGCCACCATCGTATCGCGCACGTGGTTTTCGAAGGTGTCGCCGGTATCGAGCACGGCCGCGATCCCGCCCTGCGCCCAGGCGGTCGATCCGCCGGTCAGCGAACCCTTGGCCAGCACCAGCACGCGGCGCGTTTCCGCGAGCGCCAGGGCCGCCGTAAGGCCGGCCGCACCGGAGCCGATGATCACGACGTCGTGCGCCTGCACGTCACGTTCCGGTGGCAAAGCCTTGTCTGTCGTCATTGCCTAGCCATGCCGCGCAAATCAGCGGTCGGCAAGGGCAAGCGTGTCACACAGCTTTAAGACGAAAGACGTAAGGGTTTGCCCTAGGTTGCAGTGCAGCAAAGTGCTAATCGGATCGCAGGGCACGAGTCAGTGCGAAAAGCAGCGTGGTGGCACGGTCGTAGAACGGGTTTTCGATCGTACGCCCTCTCCGGCGGAGCTCATCGTTCTCATGTCAATTTTTTCCATCATCGGTTGCGCGCTCAACCTGCATCAGCCCAATCGCCGCGACGTCAAGTGGGATGGACGCGCCTATGTTGGGCGATGCCGGCACTGTGATGCGCCGATAGAGCGGCTCAGCCGTCGCAAATGGCGCAAGCGTGATGCGGCGCCCCGCGAACGGCGCGGTGAGAATGGCGAAACCTGAAGGTCCGGCTCAAGCCGCCGCAGCGGTCAACTGGACAAACACATCCTCAAGGTCGGCTTCACGGGTGGTGACATCCTCGATCGTCAGGTTCTGCGCCTGCAGGATGGCGAGCACTTGCCCTGCACTGAGGCGGTCCTTGTCATAGGTGACTTCCACCCCGCGCGCCCCGTCCCATTGCACCCGCACGAACGCGTCATGGGCCGGCGCGGCGGCAAGATCCTGAGCCACGGTAACCGCCACGATCTTCTCACGCGCCATGTCCACCAGCTCGCGGGTCGGCTTGTTGGCGATCAGCTGGCCATGATTGATGATCGCGATCCGGTCACACAGCTGTTCGGCTTCTTCGAGATAGTGGGTGGTCAGCACCACGGTCACACCGTCGCGGTTCAATTCACTCACCAGTTCCCACAATTGGCGCCGCAGATCGACATCGACGCCGGCGGTGGGCTCGTCCAGCACAAGGATCGGCGGGGAGTGGACCATTGCCTTGGCCACCAGCAGCCGCCGCTTCATCCCGCCTGACAGCGTGCGGGCATAGGCATCGCGCTTGTCTGCCAACCGCACCGCCTCCAGCAACGCCTCGCTGCGGCGCAGGGCCGCGGTGATGCCGTAAAAGCCCCCTTGATTCTCCAACACCTCGAACGGCGTAAAGAAGGGGTCGAACACGATTTCCTGCGGCACGATCCCGATCGAACGGCTGGCGTTGCGGCGGTCCCGGTCAATATCAAAGCCCCAGATGTCCACCGCGCCGGAGGTCTTGTTGACGAGGCCCGCCAGGATGTTGATCAGCGTCGATTTGCCCGCGCCATTGGGGCCGAGCAGGCCGAAGATCGATCCTTCGGGCACATCGAAGCTGACGCCGCCCAACGCCAGCTTGCCTTCGGTGACGATGCCGTTCGCGCCCTTTGCCGGGGCGTAGCGTTTCACAAGGTTGTCGATGCGGATGGCGGGCGCTGAGGAGGGCGCTGAGGAGTCTGGGGCAGTCATGCCTCCCGCCTAGGCAAGGCGTCCCGCAAAGGCAATTGAACTCCGGCCCCGCGCCCTGTATCGGCGCAAGCCATGAGCATTCCTCCTCCCGAAGTCCTGCTGGTCGATGCGCGCCGCGTGTCCTGTGATGGCGCAAGCGACATCCGCAGCGGCGCAGGCTATCGCCCCGCTGCGCTGGGTCACCCGCGCGTATTCCTTGAGATTGACGAGCATGGCTATGTCGATTGTGGCTATTGCGACCGACGCTTCGTGCTGCGCGGCGGGCCGGCAGATGGCGCGGATCAGGCGCGCCTGCCCGACATTTCCTCGGGCGCCAGCACCCCGCACACCTGATGCGCTCAGCGCAGGTTCAGGCGCATGGTGGCAGGGTAGTGGGTGAAATTGAACGCGCGCGCCGGAGCACGGGGCCTGCCATTCGGGAGTATTGTCCGATGAGCCGCTATCTCACTGTTTTAACCGCTGGTCTGCCTTTGGTCGTTGCAAGTCTGTGTGTCAGCCCGCTGGCGGCGCAGGACTCGGGCACGCCGGGTCTTGAGGTCGAAACCAGCACCGCTCCCGCGGCGCAGACCAAGGGCGAGCGGCGCCTTGCCAAGCTTCTCGAAGGCCGCGTCGCAGGCGAGCCGGTGCGCTGTATCCGCGCCTTGCCGTCCCAGCGCATGACGACCATCGATGGCACCGCCTATGTCTATGGCTCGGGCAACACGATCTACGTCCAGCGCACCCGCAATCCCGATCAGATCGATGAAAGCGACGCGCTGGTCATGACTCGCTTCAACGGCAGCCAGATGTGCCGGTTGGATCAGACGACCACGGTAAATCCCGTGCTCGGGTACTTCACCGGCGCCGTCTTCTTTGAAGATTTTGTGCCCTATACGCGCGTGCGGTCGGACGACGCCAACGAAGGTTGAGCGGTCGCTTGCACGGGCCGTGACGAGCGATCGGCGGAACCGTGGTTTCCCTGTTCGCCTTGGGCCTTTCGGTCCCCAACCTGTGTGCCAGTTGGCGGGGGTCCGGCGCGATCATTGGAACGGTGTCCCCTCGTGGCCGCCTCAAATGGCTGCAACTGTTGCAGTTGCGCCTGATCCAGTCCGGCCAAAACCCGTTCAGTGCGGCGATAGGCACTGATTTCGGCGTGGATTTCCCCAAGTGAGTCCGTGGCACCAAAGCGTGCGCCTGCTCGGTCGGCCTGCGCGGTCACATGGCATGGTGCGCTTGCATCGTCAGCGGCACCGTTGCCTCTTGGGGCATTCGATGATGGCGAGCCCTCCGTGGCAATCAAGCCGCTGGTGTCTGCCGCCGCAGAAGCGCGGGCGCCCTGCCACCGGCCCAGCAACCAGCCAGCCAATGCCACAGCCGCGACAAGGGTGCCCATCACAGCGGGGCTTGCGAGTAATTCCATCCCAATCTCTCCGCCCCAATCCATTCGAAGAGCCATTAACGAACCGCGCCGGAGCGATCCTCTCCAGAATCGATCACGGCGCGGTCCATAATGGCGCAGCGGCTTATGAGAGGGTATGCGGAGTGTTACCTAGCGCCGGGCGCTTAGAGGTCAGTTTCGGCCCATTGCGTGCATCCGGGCGATGATCTCTTCAGCCTGCAGCATGATGCGGTCGATCAACTCCTGACAGGTCGGGATATCGTGGATCAGCCCGGCGACCATGCCGCAGCTCCACGCGCCGGCATCCATGGTGCCTTCCATCATGATCTTCGGATACACCCCGGCGACTTCGGGCAGGATGTCCTGAATGGTGATCGCATCGCCAAGCTCGCGCTCCTTGACCAGCAGGCGTTCGACCGCGTCATTGGTCAGCACGCGTTCGGTGTTGCGCAGCGGGCGCATGACGAGCCGCGTGTCGAGTTCACTCGCGGCCAGGATCGCCTGCTTGACGTTGTCGTGCACCGGGGCTTCGCGGGTGGCGATAAAGCGCGTGCCCATGTTCATCCCCTGCGCGCCCATGGCGAGGCTGGCGACCAGACTGCGCCCGTCGGCCATCCCCCCGCTGGAGACGAAGGGGATGTCCAGTTCATCGGCGGCGCGCGGCAGCAGGATGAAGTTGGGCACATCGTCCTCGCCCGGATGGCCGCCGCATTCGAACCCGTCGACGCTCACCGCATCGCAGCCGATGTCCTGCGCCTTCAGCGAGTGGCGCACGCTGGTGCACTTGTGGATCACCTTGATCCCGGCATCTTTCAGCGGCGGCAGCAGATCGACCGGGTTGCGTCCGGCTGTCTCCACCACCTTGACCCCGCCATCGATCACCGCCTTGACCAGTCCCGGATAGTCGGGCGGGGTGAGGGTCGGCAAGATGGTCAGGTTCACGCCGAAGGGCTTGTCGGTCATGTCCTTGCAACGCGCGATTTCATTCGCCAGCTTCTCGGGCGTGCCCTGCGTCAGGCCGGTGATGATCCCGAGCCCGCCCGCATTGGACACCGCCGCCGCCATTTCGGCAAACCCGACATAGTGCATTCCCCCCTGAATGATGGGATGCTGGATGCCGAACATTTCGGTGATGGCGGTTTTCATGGCGTGTGTTCTCCCGTGCAATTGCGTGTTTGCGAGCGAGACAAGCCGAGTTTCCGCACAGGTGCAAGCCCGCTTTTACGAGGCCCGCTCGCCGTAGCGTCGGGCATCGCTTAGGAAGCGGCGGCTTTGCGCGGCCTGCCAAGAGTCAGCACGATTCCGCCCAGCACCAGCGCGCCGCCCGCCATCAGACGCCAGCCCAGCGGCTCTGCCAGCCAGACCGCGCCGCCCAGCGCCGCAACCACCGGGGTTGCAAGCTGCACGCTTGCTACGGTTGCCAGCCCAAGGCGGGGGATGACTGTGTACCACGCGACATAGCCCAGCCCGGATGTCACAGCGCCGCTGACGACAGCCAGCGACAGCGCGTCAGAGGTGGCCAACAGCGGGTCCGGCCCGTGGCTCGCCTCCCATAATAACAGCGGCAGCATCAACAACGCGGCTAACAGGAAACTGCGCGCCGTGCGTCCCGTCGCATCTCCGGCGCCGCGCCCGATCAGCGTGTAGGCGCCCCACGCGACCCCCGCTGTCGCCATCAGCCCTGCCGCTGCCGGGTCGACTGCGGCCTCGCCGGGGGCAAGCAGGGTGACAAGCCCCGCCATCGCGAGGGCCAGCCCGGCCCATCCCGCCCGCGTCAATCTTTCGCCCTGCGCATAGCTGACCAGCAGGATCGTCGCCTGGACCGCCGCGAACAGGATCAGCGCGCCTGTGCCGGCGGTGATATCGCGATAGGCGAAGGAAAATCCGGCGACATAGACCGCAAGGGCGATCGCCCCCGGCCAGTCTGCCCGCGCCGGGGGTCGGCCGATGACCGGCAACAGAATCAAAGCGCCCGCCGCAAGCCGCACCGCCGAGAACGCAGCGGCACCCATCGCGTCGTCGCCCAAAGCGGCGCGGGCGAGCAGCGAATTGCCGGCAAATGCCGTAATCGCAAGGCCTGCCAGCGCGAGGGTGACAAGGCCGCTGCGCATCATTCGTCTGCGCGGATCGCGGCGCGGCGCTGCCTTATGACCGCGAGAAAGACAGCGTGAAGGTGACCGGCACCGCCGGCGTGATCGACGGCAGTTCCGCCAGCGCGCGCAACTCGCCCAGTTCATCGGTCAGACCGAACATGTCGGTCGAGATGATGACCGGCGCGGTCGGCACCACGGTCACGCGGTCAGCCGAGGCGCGGGTCACGATCACTTCGGTTTCGACATCGCTGGTCATGCCCTTGATCCCGACGGTGGCTTTCAGGGGGCGAATGATCGACTGTCCCACCGCAAGGCCCACAAAGGCTGCCGGGTCAAGCTTGGCCGTAACCGTCGCTGTCGGGTTATTGGCCACATCGAAAAACATCTCGCGCATCCGTTCATTGCGGATGTCGACCCCGGTGTTGACCGAGCCGAGATCGATGTCGAGGCTTGCCGTGCCGTCGGTCGCAACGGTGCCGGTCATGGCGTCAAAGCGGTTCGCTTCAGCCACTTCGCCCGATTTGATGCTGACATAGCTCAGGCGCGAGCCTGCCGGATCGAGCGTCCAGTTGCCCTCAGTCAACGCGGCAGGCTCGGTCGCAGCACCGGCTGGCGCATCGGCGCCCTGCTCGGCGCAGGCGACAAGCCCCAACGCCAAGGTGGCGGCAAAAGCAAAGGGGCGCAGGCTGATCACAGGCAATTCCCTTGAAACGCACAATCGGAACCGCGGCAGATATGCGATTTGTCGTGCAGCGGGAAGTGGGCGCTGTGCGGCTATTCCCATTCAATCGTGCCCGGTGGCTTGCTGGTGTAATCATAGACCACGCGGTTGATGCCTTTCACCTCGTTGACGATACGGGTGGCAACGCGGATCAGGAACCCGGCGTCATAGGGAAAGACATCTGCCGTCATGCCGTCTGTCGAGGTGACAGCGCGCAGGGCGCAGACCGAATCATAGGTGCGATGATCGCCCATCACCCCCACGGTCTTGACCGGCAGCAGCACCGCGAAGGCCTGCCAGATCGCGTCATACAGCCCCGCATTGCGGATTTCTTCGAGGTAGATCGCATCGGCCTTCCGCAGGATATCGCAGCGTTCCTTGGTGACTTCGCCGGGGATGCGGATGGCAAGGCCGGGGCCGGGGAAGGGGTGGCGGCCGACGAAGGCTTGCGGCAGGCCGAGTTCACGCCCCAGATCGCGCACCTCGTCCTTGAACAATTCGCGTAAAGGCTCGACGAGCTGCATGTTCATGCGTTCGGGCAGGCCGCCGACATTGTGGTGGCTCTTGATGGTGACACTCGGCCCGCCGGTGAAGGAGACAGATTCGATCACATCGGGATAGAGCGTGCCCTGCGCGAGGAAATCCGCCCCGCCGATCTTGCGCGCCTCTTCCTCGAACACATCGATAAAGGTCTTGCCGATGAACTTGCGCTTGGCTTCCGGGTCGGTGAGGCCGGCAAGGCCGCCAAGGAACTGCTCTTCCACATCCACATGGACCAGCGGGATGTTGTAATGGTCGCGGAACAGGGTCACGACCTGCTCGGCCTCGTTCATGCGCATCAACCCGTGGTCGACGAAGACGCAGGTCAGCTGGTCGCCGATCGCTTCGTGGATCAGCACCGCCGCGACCGCCGAATCGACTCCGCCCGAAAGGCCGCAGATCACGCGCTGGTCACCCACCTGCGCGCGGATTTCGGCAATCTTGGTCTTGCGGAATTCGGCCATGGTCCAATCGCCCGCCAGCCCGCAGACATGGCGCACGAAGTTGGCGATCAGCTTGCCGCCATCGGGGGTGTGGACCACTTCGGGATGGAACTGCGTCCCGTAGAATTTGCGGCTTTCGTCCGCGATCACCGCGAAAGGTGCGCCGTCGGATGTGGCAACGATTGCGAAACCGGGCGCAAACTGCGTGACCTTGTCGCCGTGGCTCATCCACACCTGATGGCGTGTCCCCACGTCCCAGAGGCCATCGAACAGCGCGCATTCGGCGGTGACGGTCAGGAAGGCGCGGCCAAACTCGCCGCCTTCGCCGGTTTCATGCCCGGGCCGGACCTCGCCGCCGAGCTGATGGCTCATCACTTGTTGGCCATAGCAGATGCCAAGGATCGGCACACCGGCCTCGAACAGCGCCTGCGGCGCGCGCGGGCTGCCGTCATCGGGAACGCTGGCGGGCGATCCGGACAGGATGATGCCTTTGGGCTTCATGCGCCGGAAAGCGGCTTCGGCCTGGGTGAAAGGCGCAATCTCGGAATAGACCCCGGCCTCGCGCACGCGGCGCGCGATCAACTGCGTCACCTGACTGCCGAAATCGACAATCAGGATGCTTTCGGAAACAGCGGAATCGCCCTTGGTGGGGCTGGAGGGGTGCGCGCTCATGGCGGCGGATTACGAAGCGGGCTGCGCGCTGTCCAGCATCGCGGCATTCAGTGCGCATGATTTTGCAGTGACACGGGGCATTGCGCCCATGATCGTGTGCCGTTAGGCGGCTGGCGCATCACCGATGCCCGGAGCGCCGCCCGCGCGCAAATCGAACGGATGGTAGCGCGACACAGCGCGAGCGGACGTGCCACCATCGCCAATCGGTATACGTAAAGTGATGAAATTATGTGTTAATAGGGCGAAACGGATAGCGACTTTGCGCAAGCTTCGAAACCGAACGGGCTTGCAGAAAATGCAACCAATTGACGTGTTTTCGCATTTGTATTCGGTTCTATCGAACACCACTTCGCCGCTTGAGCGATGCGTTGCCGGGCCCCTCTCTCCTAACCGGCCTTCTCCTTTGATGGAGCCATCGTTCGGGTGCGGCAGCCGAACACGGACCGCTTCCCCGCCTGCGTGACAGGCAGGATCGGCCAGCTTCCCCCCCCTTGCGCGGCCCTTCTGCCTCTTCACTGCCCGGCGCCAAATGCCGGGCGCGCAGCGAAAGAGACGCAGCCACCACTCCCCCCCCGAACAGGTGGCTGCGTCTCAAGCGGGCGTTGATTGCCTTTTTCGATTGCGGTGATGAAGTATTTTCAGTCGTCTTGGTAATTGAATATTGCGCGAAGCTTTGTATATGATGCTCAAGTCCGGGCGATCACCCCTCTCTCCCCCCCTGATCGCCCGGGCCCCCAATCATAACAAAACAGGGAATTGAACCATGCGTATGTTCAGCGAAAAGCTTGTCGCCTTGCTGTTTGCCGTCGTCATCAGCGGCGCCGCGTTTAACACCTTCATCATCTGAGGCCTCCGGCCTCGGGCATCATCTGAGGCCGTAAGCCCCCGAAAAGCGTGAAGAAACAGATCGGTAACGCCACATCATCCGGCCCGGTTGCCCACGGGGGTAGCCGGGCCGTGCTGCATCGGGCGGCATATTATTCCACGCCGCCCAGCCGCGCGGCCTCTTCGCGCAGATCGGTTTTGAGCAGTTTGCCGATATGGCTGCGCGGCATTTCGGCAATCGGATGAAGCGCAGCGAGTCGCTGAGTCTTGCCCAGCCGCTCGTTCACCGCCGCCATGATCGCGGCAGGTTCGCCCGCTCCGTCTTTCAGCACCACGAATCCGACCGGGCTTTCGCCCCACTTGCGCGACGGCATCCCGACCACAGCGGCTTCGACCACGCCGGGTTCCCGGCACAATTCGGCTTCGAGATCGGATGGGTAGATGTTGAACCCGCCCGAGATGATCATGTCCTTGGCGCGGCCCACCAGTTCGACAAAGCCGTCCGCGTCCACCCGCCCGATATCGCCCATCCGCATCCATACGCCATTGTCATTTGGGCCGGCCGCGGGGTCGATCCACTGCGCTTCGGCGGTCTTGTCAGGGCGGTTCTTATAGCCGCTCATCATGGTGAGACTGCGGCCCACCATGTTGCCGGGCGTGCCCGTCGGCACTTCGCGGTCCTCGTCGTCGAGCACCTTCAATTCGCTGCCCGGTGCGGGGCGTCCCACGGTGTGCAGCTTGTCGGGGAATTCGTGGCAGGGCAGCAGGCACACCACGCCGCCTTCGGTCATCGAATAGATCTCGATCAACCCGCCCGGCATCCGCGCCAGCACCTCGCGCTTGAGTTCCGCGGAGAAGGGCGCGGAGGTGCAGTATTTGAGCTTGAGCGCCGACAGGTCGAAGTCGTCGAACCCGGCAAAGTCCATCAACCGCTGATATTGCACCGGCACCAGCATGGTGATGGTCGTGCGATCTTCCTGCGCAAAGCCGAGCCACCTGGCGCAATCGAACTTGCCCATCACCCGCACGCAGCCGCCCGCCAGCAGCATCGGCAGGAAGGCGACCATCGTGGTGTTGGAATAGAGCGGCGTGGAGGCGAGCGAGCGCACCTCCAGCCCTGCACCCAAATAGGACAGCGCGGTCGAGGCAAACTGCCGCCAGCGCATTGCATGCGAATGCACGATGCCCTTGGGGATGCCGGTAGTGCCGCTGGAATAGATGATGTTGAACGCATCCTGCGGCTCGGGCGCGAAGGCAGGGGCGCGGGCACCGGGAGGGGCCATCCACTGATCGATGCTTTCCAGCGGAACGCGGATCAGATCGGCCATGAAGTCCGGGCCAAGCTCCTTCGCCTTGGCCGCGTCGATGAACAGATGGCCTGCGCCCGAATCGCGCGCCATGCCGGCAAGCTGTTCCGCGCTCGCGCTGGTCGTCAGCGGCGCGGCGACCCCGCCCGCGCGCATCGCGGCAAGGAACACCAGCGCGTAATTGACCGTGGACGTGCCGAGGATCGCGACCGATTGCCCGCGCTGCAACCCCGTCTCCACCAGCCGCGCCGCCAGCCGTTCGACCAGCCCGACCAGTTCCGCCCAATACACCTCGCGCTGTTCGTCGATCAGAGCGAGATCATCGCCCTTGATACGTGACCATTCCATCAGGATGTCGGGGAAGCTGCCGAAGGGCTCGGCAAGGCGGACGGTCATCATTTCGGTGCTCATGGCGGATATGCATAATCCGGCGGCGGACTTGCGCAAAGGATTTGCACGATCATCCGCGCAGGCAGCCTTGCCGCCTCCCCGACGTTTGCTCCGCTGGCCGATGATCCGCTGACTCGTGGAAAAGCGTAGCCTGCGGCCCTCCCGCAGTTGGGAATCCGCGCGCGAGCGCCTATATGGCTGCCATGAACGACACCACGCCCCACGCATCTGACCCGGTCTCCGAAGGCTTCCCCGAACGCGTCCGCCAGATGGGCGAATATGGCGCGGATTCGATCAAGGTTCTCAAGGGCCTTGATGCCGTGCGCAAGCGGCCCGGCATGTATATCGGAGATACCGACGATGGATCGGGCCTGCACCACATGGTGTTCGAGGTCAGCGATAACGCGATCGACGAAGCGCTGGCCGGGCACTGCGACCTTGTGTTGATCGAATTGAACCCCGATGGCAGCGTATCCGTGGAAGATAACGGCCGCGGCATTCCCACCGGGATGCACACCGAGGAAGGCGTGTCCGCTGCCGAGGTCATCATGACCCAGCTGCACGCCGGCGGAAAGTTCGACAACACCAACGACGAAAATGCCTACAAGGTATCAGGCGGCCTGCACGGCGTCGGCGTGTCGGTGGTCAACGCGCTGTCCGAATGGCTGGAACTGGTGATCTGGCGCGAAGGCAAGGCGCACTGGATGCGGTTTGAACATGGCGATGCGGTGAACCCGCTCGAAGTCACCGGCGATGCTCCGCCCGTGGCCAGCAATGGCGACAACAACGGCCTCAAGAAAGGCACGCGCGTCACCTTCAAGGCCAGCCACGACACTTTCAAGAACGTCACCGAGTTCGATTTCGACAAGCTTGAGCACCGCTACCGCGAGCTGGCGTTCCTGAACTCCGGCGTGCGCATCAAGCTGCGCGACAAGCGGCACGAGGAAGTGCTGGAGCACGACCTCTATTACGAAGGCGGGATCGCGGCCTTCGTCAAATATCTCGACCGCAACAAGCAGCCGCTGATCCCCGAGCCGATTTCGGTTTCGGCGGAGAAGGACGGCATCGGCATCGACGTCGCGCTGGAATGGAACGATTCCTACTACGAGAACGTCCTCGCCTTCACCAACAACATCCCCCAGCGTGACGGCGGCACGCACCTTGCCGCCTTCCGCGCCGCGCTGACCCGCACGCTGAACAATTATGCCGAACGTTCGGGGATGCTGAAGAAGGAAAAGGTCAGCCTGTCGGGTGAGGACATGCGCGAAGGCCTGACCGCGATTGTTTCGGTCAAGCTGCCAGACCCGAAGTTCTCCAGCCAGACCAAGGACAAGCTGGTCAGCTCCGAAGTGCGCTCGCCGCTCGAATCGCTGATGAGCGACAAGATGAGCGAATGGCTGGAGGAAAACCCCGGCGATGCCAAGTCGATCATCCAGAAGGTGATCGACGCTGCCGCCGCGCGCGAAGCTGCCCGCCGCGCGCGCGAAATGAGCCGCAAGGGCGCGATGAGCATCGCCTCGCTGCCCGGCAAGCTGGCTGATTGCCAGGAACGCGATCCGGCCAAGTCGGAACTGTTCCTGGTCGAAGGCGACTCCGCTGGCGGCTCGGCCAAGCAGGGGCGTGACCGCAAGACGCAGGCGATCCTGCCGCTGAAGGGCAAGATCCTCAACGTGGAACGCGCGCGGTTCGACCGGATCATCTCGTCCAAGGAAGTCGGCACGCTGATTCAGGCGATGGGCACCGGCATCCGCGACGAGTTCAATCTCGACAAGCTGCGCTACCACAAGATCGTCATCATGACCGACGCTGACGTGGACGGCGCGCATATCCGCACGCTGCTGCTGACCTTCTTCCACCGCCAGATGCCCGACATCATTCGCGCAGGGCACCTGTTCATCGCGCAGCCGCCGTTGTTCAAGGTCGCCAAGGGGCGCAGCGAGGTCTATCTCAAGGATCAGCCGGCGCTGGATCGCTATCTGGTGGATGCCGGGCTTCAGGGCCGGGTGATCGAAACCAGTGAAGGCGCGCGCGGCGGCGATGATCTGCGCGCGCTGGTGGATGGCGCCTTGCGACTCAAGAACCTGCTCGCCTTCGTGCCGCGCCGCTATGACAGCGGGATCGTGGAGCAGATGGCGCTGGTCGGCGCGCTGGAACCGGGGCTGACGGGTGAGGCGCTCACCGCTGCGCTGGGCCGCGCCGCCGGGCGGCTGGGTGCGGGCGACCGCGAAGCGCGGTGGAGCGCCTATCAGCGCGACGACGGCACGGTGGTGTTCGAACGCATGTGGCGCGGCGTCAAGGATGTGCACGAGATCGAGGCGCGCTTCCTCTCCAGCACGGAAGCGCACAAGCTCCACAGCCTCGCCGCGGCGCAGGCCGATGCCTATGCCACCCCGGTCCGGCTGGTGCGCGCAGGCAATGTGCCTGACGAGCCGGAACCCGCGCCCGATCAGGATGGGGACGCCGCCGAAGGCGATGCCTTTGCCGGTGAGGCCGAACAGCCCGCCGCCGCCCCGCCGCAGCCGCAGGACGATGGCATCAGCCGCCCCAGCCAACTGCTCGCCGCGATTTTCGCTGCCGGGCGCAAGGGTCTGGCGATTGCGCGCTACAAGGGTCTTGGTGAAATGAACGCCGAACAATTGTGGGAAACCACGCTTGATCCCGAAGCGCGCATCCTGTTGCAGGTGAAGGTCGAAGATGCCGATGTCACTGACGAGATTTTCACGCGGCTGATGGGCGACATCGTCGAACCGCGGCGTGAATTCATTCAGGATAACGCGCTTAACGTGGCCAATCTCGACGTCTAACCGCTCCGAAAGACCCCAATGGCGCATCAGCCCCACCGTACCGAGGATTTGCAACAGGCAAGCTTCCTGATCATCCTTGCGGTGGTCACGCTGCTGATGGCGGTGATTGTCTGGCCGTTTTCGCAGCCCCTGCTGTGGGCGGCGCTGGCGGCGATCATGTTCCAGCCGCTGTACCGCAATATCTTGCGCAACCTTCGCGGGCGGCGCAATCCGGCGGCCGGGCTTTCGCTGCTGGTTATCTTCTTCGTCGTGATGGTGCCCGCCGCATGGATCGGGACGATGGTGTTCCAACAGGCGATCGTGCTGATTGCGACGCTGCAGGAGCAGCCCATCGATCTCGCGGTGGTGTTTGACACGGTTTACAGCAATTTGCCCAGAGTCGCGCGCGAGGCGATGGATCGCAGTGGCTGGTCCAATATCGGGATGGTTCAGACACGGCTTCAGGAATGGCTCACGCAAAGCGTGGGCGTGATTGCTTCGCAAGCTGTTGTGATCGGCAGCGGCGCGCTGGGCGTGGTGCTGTCGTTCGGCGTTGGCCTCTACGTGATGTTTTTCCTGCTGCGCGATGGCGATCGGATCGGGCGCATTGTACTCAGCGCGGTCCCGGTTGAACGGGCGATTGCCGACCGGCTGGCGCACCGCTTCCTCGGCATCGTGCGCGCCACGATCAAGGGCACCGGCGTTGTTGCTTTGGTGCAGGGCGCGTTGGGGACGATCACGCTGATGATCGCAGGCGTGCCTTCGGCGCTGTTGTTCGGAGTGATCATGGCAATCTTCGCGCTGGTGCCGGTGATCGGATCGGGCGCGGTGTGGGTGCCAGCGGGCGTCTGGTTGCTGATTGTTGGCGACACATGGCAGGGCGTGTTTGTGCTGCTGTCGGGCTTCGTCATCATTTCTTCGGCGGACAATGTCCTGCGTCCCATTCTGGTCGGCCGCGATACGGGGATTCCCGACTGGATCATTCTCATCACCACGTTGGGCGGCATCAGCCTTGTCGGCCTGTCGGGGATCGTGCTGGGGCCCCTGGTGGCCGGGCTGTTTCTGGCGAGCTGGTCGATCCTGCGCGAACAGCGCGAGGAAGACGAAGCCCTGAGCCACGATGAGGGCGACGGGATCAGGGTCGATGCCTCGGGCCATACGCCCGATAGCCCCGTGGCGGCCGGCTGAGCCATGCAGCCGCTTGTCACACCCGGCTCGCAGGGCGAAGCCATCGGACGGTTGGTTGTCGCGGGCCTCGTCGTGACCATGTTGTCTGCGCTGCCTTTCGGCAATTATCTGATGTATCCCTTCGCGATCCTGACGACGTGGTTTCACGAAATGGGGCATGGCCTCACCGCGGTGATGCTGGGCCAGCATTTCGAACAATTGATGATCTTCCCCAACGGATCGGGCGTGGCCGAAAGCCAGCTTTCGTCCGATTCCTCGCGCTTTACTTACGCCGCGATTGCCGCAGGCGGCCCACTGGCGCCGAGCGCGGTGGGGGCCTTGCTGATTGTCGCCAGCGCTCATCCGAGCGCCTGGCGCCCGGTGCTGTGGCTATCGGCGGCAGCGATCCTTGCGAGCGTTGTCATCTGGGTGCGTTCGCCCACGGGTTATTGGGCCTTGCCGCTGGTGGCGGCAATTCTCGGCCTGATCGCGTGGCGCGCATCGCCCGGCTTTGCGCGTTTCAGCCTCCAATTTCTCGGCGTGCTGGGCGCGATGAGTATGCTGCGCGATTTCAATTATCTCTTCACTGAAGAAGGCGTCATCAACGGGCGCGCGATGCTGTCGGACACCGGACAGATCGAAGCCGCGCTGGTTTTGCCGCACTGGTTCTGGGCGGGGCTGATCCTCACGGTGTCCGCAGCGATGGTGGGCGCGGCGCTCAAATATGCGCTGGCGGAAAAGCGCCTGCGTCCCCCGCCGCGCAAGCTCCCGGCCAATGTGCTGCAATTCAGGCGCGGCCCCAAACGCTGAGATTATCGCGCCACCGGCGTGTTTAAGAGGCGACCTTCAGCGTGTTCACGCCCGAGGCATCGGCCCCGGCCTCGCCCGACAGGCCGATGAACATCGTGTCCACGATCCGCGCCAGCTTCTGCTCGGTCAGCTTTTCCCCGAGGTAGATCAGCGCATCGGGCAAGGTGTAGTTGGAGATCATCTGGTTGATCAGCGACAGCGCCTCGTCGATCTCCAGCCCGGCGAAGAAGCCTTCGGCCTGCGCCTCGGCGATCAATTCGCACAGGTAGTGATCGGCCAGATCGACATAAGAGCGCACCCGTTCGAAATTGGCCGCGCCCATTTCGCACAGGATGGTGAAGTGTTCCGGGTCCGCGCGGAAGCGATCGCGTGAGATGATGAAGCGGCGGCGGAAGAACTCGTACATCTTGCGTTGCGGCGGCAAGGTGGTGGCCAGCACCTCCTCCATCACGGCAAGCTGCGGCGCGAGCCAGGTCTGCGCGACCGCGTCGAACAGATCGTCATAATCGGCAAACAGCGCTTCAAAGCGCGCGCGGGTCAGCCCGCTTTCGGACATGGCGACTGTCCAGGGGATCTCGGCGCCGCGCTCCCTGACCAGATCGAGCACGTGGCGCGCGATCCGCTCACGCTCGGCATCGCGTAAGGTCGGGTTGAGAGCCATGGGTCTGCGGGTCTCCTTGCTGGGTGTCAGCATAGGCCAAGCGCGCGCGCGCCGAAAGGGTGCGGATATGCTTTTTGTGCGGCGCAGCAGCGTCGTTGGTCGATCAGCGCGCCTCAGCTTCGCGGTGGCATCGGGAAAAAGGCGGAGGTGCGACGCTTGTAATCGGCGTATTTGTCGCCCCGCGACTTGTCCATACCCTTCTCCAGCAGGGTCACGCCCGACCACCGCGTCAGCGTGAAGCTGAGAAACAGCGGCCCGATGACCGTCGCCGCCGCATAGCCCCATCCGGCCGCCGCGCAGGCGAGCCAGATGCCCCACCATGCGCAGAAATCGCCGAAGTAGTTGGGGTGGCGGGTGTAGCGCCACAGGCCGGTGTCGAGCACCTGCCCGTGGTTCGCCGGGTTCGCCTTGAACCGGGTCAACTGCCAATCGCCCACCCATTCGAAGAACACACCCACGCTCCATAGGCCTAAGCCCGCCCATGCGAGCGGCGTGATCGGGGAAGGTTCTGGGCTGGCGAGGATGCCGACCTGCGCCGGGCTCGACACCATGAACAACAGCACCGCCTGCATCAGCCACACGCGGATGAGCGCGGCGCGGGCGAAGTTGCCCGCCTCACGATCCTTCTTGAGGATCATCTTGTAACGCTTGTCCTCGCCTTCCTTGCGCCAGCGTAGAAACAGGTAGGCGCCCAGCCGGAAGCCCCAGGCGGCGGTCATGATCATGATCAGCGTCGCCAGCTGCCCCGGCCCGCCGGGCACGTGCAGCCAGCTTGCGACCGCAAGGATGCCCATGCCGGCGCCCCAGAAGGCGTCGATGAAGCTCACATCGTTGATTTTCACGCTGATCGCCCACTGGATCAGCACCAGCGCCAGCAGGATTGCGGCGTTCAGCGCGAGCAGTTCAAACATCGTTGCGCCCGGCAATGATATCGCGCGCCTGTTGTTCCAGCACCTTGAAGCGGTCGTAATCGGGCAGCTTGGTGCGGAACCATTCGGCCAGTTTCAGCAGATCCTCGCCGTAATTCCCGGTCGGGATCAGTGGCGGGCCAAAGCTGACGATGCGGCTGGCGTGATCGGCAAAGGCGGGGACGATCGGGACGTTGGCGGCGCGGGCAATATGGTAGAAGCCCGAACGCCACTTGCCATCCGATTTCCGGCTGCCTTCGCACGCAATCACCAGCGCCAGTTCATCGCGCGCGGCAAATTCGGCGGCGACCTGCTCGGTGGCGTTGGCTTTTTTGCGGCGATCAATCGGGATGCCGCCCATGTCGAACATGAAGTTCTTCATGATCCCCTGGAATAGCGTATGCTTGCCCATGAAGTTGGGGCGGATGCCTTCGTCATGCGTCGCCCCGGTGAAGAACACGAAGTCCCAGTTCGAGGTGTGCGGCGCGCCGGCCAGCACGTATTTTTTCAGGTGCTTGGGCAGGGGATCGACGACCTTCCACCCTTGCGCATACCAGATGGCAAGGATGATCCGGCGCACGATGCGCGACAGCAGCGTGGGCTTGCGCTCAGGCGCGGGGGTAACGGGTTTGTGCAAGCGGTACGCCCCTCCCAAAGGCTTGATGCTTGTGGCCTAACTTGGGTTAGCTACGCAAGGGGGGCGGCGGGGGTTTCAGGCTACATCCGGAACACGCCAAACGAAGGCCGCTCGGCAATCGGGGCTTCCAGACACGCCGCCAGCGCCAGCCCCAGCACATCGCGGGTCTGCACCGGGTCGACCACGCCGTCGTCCCACAGGCGGGCGGTGGCGTAGTAGGGGTTGCCTTCGTCTTCGTATTTCTGGCGGATCGGGACCTTGAAGGCCTCGGTCTGGTCAGCGTCCCACGTATCGGCGTCGCGGTGGACGGTAGCGAGCACGCTGGCCGCCTGCTCCCCGCCCATCACCGAGATGCGCGCATTGGGCCAGGTGAACAGGAAGCGGGGCGAGTAGGCCCGCCCGCACATGCCGTAATTGCCCGCGCCAAAGCTGCCGCCGATCACCACGGTGAGTTTGGGCACGCTTGCGGTGGCGACGGCGGTGACCAGCTTGGCGCCATGCTTGGCGATGCCTTCCGCCTCGTACTTCCCGCCGACCATGAAGCCGCTGATATTCTGGAGGAACAGCAGCGGAATGCGGCGCTGGCAGGCAAGCTCGATGAAATGCGCGCCCTTCTGCGCGCTTTCGGAGAACAGCACGCCGTTGTTCGCAAGGATCGCGACCGGCATCCCCCAGATATGCGCGAACCCGCAGACCAGCGTGGAGCCGTAATGCGCCTTGAACTCGTGGAACTCGCTGCCGTCCACCAGCCGCGCGATCACTTCCTTGACATCATAGGGCGCGCGCACGTCATCGGGGATGAGGGCGTAGAGGTCATCCGCGTCGAATTTGGGCGGGCGCGGGTCGCGTCGCGCCACGTCCGTCGCCGCACCGGTGTTCGTGCCGAGGTGGCTGACGATGTCGCGCACGATGGTGAGCGCGTGTTCGTCATCTTCCGCCAAGTGATCGACCACGCCCGATTTCTTCGCGTGAAGATCGCCGCCGCCCAGATCCTCGGCTGTGATTTCCTCGCCCGTCGCGGCCTTCACCAGCGGCGGGCCGGCGAGGAAGATCGTGCCCTGATTGCGGACGATCACGCTCTCGTCCGACATGGCAGGCACATAAGCGCCACCCGCGGTGCAACTTCCCATCACGCATGCGATCTGCGGAATGCCGAGCGCACTCATGTTGGCCTGATTGAAGAAAATCCGCCCGAAGTGGTCGCGGTCGGGGAAGACCTCGGCCTGATGCGGCAGGTTCGCGCCGCCGCTATCGACGAGGTAGATGCACGGCAGACGGTTCTCAGCTGCGATCTCCTGGGCGCGCAGGTGCTTTTTGACCGTCATCGGGTAATAGGTGCCGCCCTTCACGGTCGCATCATTGCACACGATCATGCACTGGCGGCCCGAGACGCGCCCGACGCCGCAGATCAGCGAGGCGCCGTTGACGTCGCCTTCATACATGCCGTTGGCGGCAAGCTGGCCCACTTCGAGGAAGGGCGAGCCCGGATCGAGCAACCGCTCCACCCGCTCACGCGGCAGCAGCTTGCCGCGTGACACATGGCGTTCGCGCGATTTCTCTGTGCCCCCCAGCGCCGCCTCGGCCACGCGGGCGCGCAGATCGGCGGCGAGCGATTGGTTATAGGCAAACCGCGCCTTGGCCTCGGGGCTTTCGCGGTCGAGCTTGGTGGTCAGAGTGGGGGCGGTCATTCTAAAACTCTCCGTCATGCTGAACAGGTTTGTGCAAGCACAGCTCCGCTTCCAGCATCCATTTCTCCATCTGCACCAGCGGCTCCTGTTTGCGCGATGGACCCTGAAACAAGTTCAGGGTGACGAAATTACCAAAACCGAACATCACCGCTTGCGCACAAACTCGGCCCGCAGCACGAGGCCCTTGATGCCGGGATATTTGCAGTCGATCTCCTGCGCGTCGCCGGTCAGGCGGATCGACTTGATCAGCGTGCCCTGCTTCAGCGTTTGCCCTGCGCCCTTGACCTCGAGATCCTTGATCAGCGTCACCGCATCGCCATCGGCGAGGATGTTGCCGACCGCGTCGCGCACCTCGACCGCGTCATCCGCCGCCTGCTTGGCCGCGAGTTCCGAGGCAGCCATCCATTCGCCACTGGCCTCGTCGTAGACGTAATCGTCGTCGCCGCTGCTCACCCTGCCGCGCCAATCAATTCGCGCCCGATCAGCATCCGGCGGATCTCGTTGGTCCCTGCGCCGATGTCGAGCAACTTCGCATCCCGCATGTAGCGTTCCACCGGCCAGTCGGTCGTGTAGCCCGCGCCGCCCAGCGCCTGCACGCTTTCCGCCGCGACCTTGAAGGCGTTCTCCGACGCAAGCAAAATCACGCCAGCCGCATCGAAGCGGGTCGTCTGCCCCGCGTCGCAGGCCCTGGCCACCGCATAGGTGTAGGCGCGAGCCGATTGCAGCGCGACATACATGTCAGCGACCTTGGCCTGCATCAGTTGGAACGAGCCAATCGGCTTCCCGAACTGCTTCCTCTCGCGAAGATACGGGATCACCGTGTCGAGGCAGGCCTGCATGATGCCGAGCTGCAATCCGGCGAGCACCACGCGCTCGTAATCCAGCCCGCTCATCAGCACCCCGACCCCGCCATTCAGCGGACCCATGATGCGGTCTTCGGGCACGAAGCAGTCGGTGAACACCAGCTCGGCGGTGGGCGAGCCCTTCATCCCGACCTTGGAAATCTTCTGGCCGATGGCAAAGCCCTCGTCGCCCTTCTCGACCAGGAACGTCGTGATGCCGCGGCTGCCTGCATGGCCATCGGTCTTGGCGTAAACCACCAGCGTATCGGCCTCGGGTGCATTGGTGATCCAGAACTTGGTGCCGTTGAGGATGTAACCGCCCTGAACGGCCTCCGCCTTGAGCTTCATCGAGACCACGTCGCTGCCAGCGCCCGCTTCGGACATCGCAAGGCTGCCGACGTGTTCGCCACTGATCAGCTTGGGGAGATACTTGGCGCGCTGTTCGTCATTCCCCCAGCGGCTGATCTGGTTGAGGCACAGGTTGGAATGCGCGCCGTAGCTGAGCCCGACGCTGGCCGAAGCGCGGCTGACTTCCTCGACCGCGATGACGTGTTCGAGATAGCCGAGGCCCAGTCCGCCCCATTGTTCTTCCACCGTGATGCCGTGCAGGCCCAGCGCGCCCATCGGTTCCCACAGCTCACGCGGGAAGCGGTCTTCGCGGTCGGTCCGTTCGGCGAGCGGGGCGATCTGCTCGTCAGCGAAGCGGGCCGTGGTATCGCGGATCATGTCGGCGGCTTCGCCGAGGTGGAAGTCGAATTCGGGGGTCGCGCGCATTTTATGTCCTGCCGGTGAAATGATCTTCTGCATCACCGCATAGCAAGCCATTGGGCAAAGGCCAATCGGGCACGCTGGCGCTGGCCGCCCAATCTCGCTAACTCTAGCGCATGACAACGCCAGCACCCCTGCTCCGCTTCGACGGGGTGATCTGCCGCTTCGGTGCGGTAACTGCGGTCAGCGGCGTGACGTGCGACATCGCACCGGGCAGTTTCGTGGCGCTGGTGGGGGCATCGGGATCGGGCAAGTCGACGCTGCTGAAAACCGTCAACACGCTGGTGACACCCACCGAAGGCCGCGTGGTCTTTGCAGGCGAGGACGTGGCTGAATTGCCGCCGGCGCGCCTGCGCCGCCGCGTGGGATATGTGTTTCAGGGGATCGGCCTGTTCCCGCACTTTACCGTGGCCGAAAACATCGCGATCGGCCCGCGCCTGACCGGGGAGAAACTGCCGCCGGAACGGATCGCCGAACTGCTTACGCTGGTGGAACTCGATCCCGCGATGGCCAGCCGGATGCCCGATGAACTCAGCGGCGGTCAGCGTCAGCGGGTCGGCGTGGCGCGCGCGCTGGCGGGCGAGCCGGAGCTGCTGATCATGGACGAACCCTTCGGCGCGCTCGATCCGGTGACCCGCGATGCGCTGGGCGAAAAGGTGCGCGAGCTGCATGAACGCCTCGGCCTTACCACGGTGATGGTGACGCACGACATGGCCGAAGCGCTGCTGCTGGCCGACCGGGTGCTGGTGATGGACAAGGGCGCATTGGTGGCGGACGAAACCCCGCACGCGCTGATCACCGGCGCAGGCGGAGAGGTGGCGCAGGGCCTTGTCGCCGTGCCGCGCCAGCAGGCAGAACGGCTCGCCGCGATGGAGCGTTCTGGGGAAGGCCGCCTCTGATGGACAATATCTGGGAAATCCTCCCCGGCCTCACCGACAAGCTGGCGGCGCACGTGGTGCTGTCGGCCAGCGCGATCGGTCTTGCCATGCTGATCGCCCTGCCGATGGCGGTATGGGCCAGCCGTTCGCCCATGGTGTCCCGCGTGGCCCTCAGTCTGGCCAGCCTCGTCCAGACCATCCCGGCGCTGGCGCTGCTGGCGCTGTTCTTCCCGCTGCTGCTGAGCTTGCGCAGCGTGTTCGGCGAGGGCCTGCCGACGCTGGGCTTCCTGCCCGCTCTGATGGCGCTGACGCTGTATGCGCTGCTGCCGATCCTGCGCAATGCGGTGACGGCGCAGGCCAATCTCGATCCCGGCGTGCTCGAAGCCGCCGATGGCGTGGGCATGACCAAGTGGCAAAAGCTCACGCTGGTGGAGGCGCCGCTGTCCGCCCCTTTCATCATGGCCGGCATCCGCACCGCAAGCGTCTGGACCATCGGCGCGGCGACGCTGGCGACCACGATCGGCCAGCCGAGCCTCGGCGATCCGATCTTTGCCGGGCTCCAGACCCAGAACTGGGCGCTGGTGCTGGCGGGGTGCTTTGCCAGCGCGGGGCTGGCGCTGGCGGCGGACAACCTGTTGTGGGTGATCGAGGTGGGCCTGGCGCGGCGCAAGCGGTGGATGACGCTGGGCGGAATCGCCGTGGTCGCTCTGGGCATTCTGGCCGCCGTATGGGCGCAAGGGGCGGGTACCGCCGAACGCCGCATCGTCATCGCGGCCAAATCATTTTCGGAGCAATATATCCTCGCCCAGTTGATCGGTGCGCGGCTGGAGGCAGCGGGATACGCGGTCGAATATCGCGACGGGATGGGCAGCGCGGTGGTGCACGGCGCGGTCGCCAATTCCAGCATCGACATTGCGGTCGATTACACCGGCACGATCTGGGCGAACTACTTGGGCCGCAAGGACAATCCGGGCCGCGAGGCGATGTATGACACGATCGCCGCGTGGGAGGCGCGCGAGAACGGCGTCAAGGTGCTGGGGCGGCTCGGGTTCGAGAACGCCTATGCCTTTGCCATGCGCGGCGACCGGGCGCGGGACCTGGGCATCACCTCGCTGACCGATCTGGCCGCCGCCGCGCCGCAGCTGACTGTGGGCGGCGATCCGGAATTCTTCGAGCGGCCCGAATGGATCGCGGTGCGTGACGCCTATGGCTTGCGGTTTGCGCGCAGCCGCAATTTCGCGCCGACCTTCATGTACAACGCGCTCGCATCGGGCGAGGCCGATGTCATCAGCGCCTATACCTCGGACGGACGCATCGCGGCGGACAAGCTGGCGGTGCTGACCGACCCCGCCGGCGCACTGCCAAGCTACGATGCGATCCTGCTGCTGTCCCCGCGCATCGGCACCGACCCGGACGTGGTCGCCGCGCTGCAACCGCTGATCGGCGCGATCAGCGTCGAAGCGATGCGCGAGGCCAATCTTGCGGTCGATCGCGAGGATGACAGGAAGCAGACCCCCAAGGCAGCGGCAGCGGAATTGGCGAAGGTCATCAACCAGACGGTAGTTGGGAAACGATGAAACGGTCGCAAAGCGACCGCAAGGCCGACTGGCCGCCCGCAGCGATGCGGCCGTCAGGCCGCGTAAGCGAGGATACCGCGCGCCGGAGGGCGCGCGCAAATCAGGACGCGATCTTCCACACCTGCGTCTGGCAGAACGGGCCGATGCAGCCTTTCACTTCCAGCGTGCCAGCCCCTTTGCGGCGGATGATCGAACGATAGCTTTTGCCGTTCTTGGGATCGTAGATCTGGCCGCGCCACACGTCGCCATCGGCGGTAAAGCCCGACAGGATCGTACTGCCCAACAGACGGTTCTTGCGCTTGGCAGGGTCGGGATTGTTGATATCCCGCTGATCGGTGCCGCCGGGTTGCGGCGTCAGGAACCGGTCGATCGTCCCGCACATCGCTCCCTTGCTCGCGGGCCCGCCGCACGGCGCGATCAGGATGACGGCGTCCTTTTCCGCCGGAACCCAGCGGCCCGCTACCGGCTTGGCCGCGTTTCCGGGCGTGGCCATCGCCAATCCGATTGCCAGTGCCATCATCCGCAGTCGCATCATCATTCAAATCCTACCCCGAACGGCCAGCGCCGCCCGCAAAGTCCCAGCACCTTGAACAAGGTGCCCATCTGGTGATCCTCGACCAGCCGGTCGCGTTGGCGCTGGATCTTGTCCTTCTCGTAAGGGTTGCGCCGCTGGAGCGCCTCCATCCGGGTGTCGATTCCCATCTGGCGCAGCCATTCGCCCTGATAGGTCAGCCCCATCACATCCGCGCCGTTATTTTCGGCAACCTGTCTGAGCAGTTCGAAATCGACATGGGCGGTCAGATCGGCCTCGCCGGGATGCGCAAAGATATCGACTTTCTGGTGCGATTGGAGCGCCTGCATGGTCGATCCCGAGCGCAGTTCCATGTGGCCGTAATCGATCACCAGCGCTGCGCCGCCCTGTTCCTTCAGGCGCTGCGCGACTTCCGCCATCAGCGCGACGGCGGCGGGGCTGGTTTCGATCATGGCGCCTTGCGCCGCCGTTACCCAGCTTGCGGGGACAAGGTGATCCATCCGTTCCTTGCCTGCCATGAAGGTGAAAGCCTCCCCGTCCAGCCCGACCAGCCGATCAAACCAGCCGTCAGCCGATCGCACCAGTTGATGCACGGGGAGCGCATCGAAAAACTCGTTAGCGACGATCAGCAACGGGGCATCGTCGGGCAAGGTCGAAAGATCGTGGTGGTGGTGGCAGCCGGGAAACCTCTCGCGCTGGAGTGCGCGCAAGGTCGCCGATGTTTCGACGAAATGGATCTCTGGCGCAAAATCATAACGTTCAGCCGCCGTCAGCGCATCGCTGGCCAAGGTGCCGCGTCCGGGGCCGAGTTCGACGTAATGGATGCGCTTGCGACTGCCCATGCGGACCCACAGATCGGCCAGCCATAGCCCGATCAACTCGCCGAACATCTGACTGACCTCGGGCGCCGTGATGAAGTCACCTTGCTCGCCCAGCGGATCGCGGCTGGCATAATAGCGCGCGTTGCTTTCGCCCATGTATTGCGCAAGGCTGACCGGGCCGGTTTCGCGGATCAGGCGCTTGAGTGTCGCGGCCACATCGACATTCGCGCGGGCGATGACTTCGGCTTCCAGCCGCGCCTGTTCGGCCGCAGCAGCCTCGGCCTCGGCAGCCAGACGCGCGGCTTCGGCGGCAGCGGCTTCCTCGGCTTCGCGCCGGGCCTGTTCCTCAGCGGCGAGACGCGCCGCCTCGGCAGCGGCGATGCGGGCGGCCTCTTCCGCTTGGGCCTTGGCCTTGGCTTCGGCAGCCGCACGGGCTTTGGCCTCGGCCTCGCGCCGCGCTTTCTCCTCGGCAGCAAGCCGCGCGGCTTCGGCGGCGGCAATGCGGGCTTTTTTGTCCGCTTCGGCCTTGGCCTTTGCTTCCGCCTCGGCACGCGCGCGCGCTTCGGCTTCGCGGCGCGCCTTTTCCTCGGCGGCGGCCTTTGCCTTGGCTTCCGCTTCGGCTTGGGCACGGGCCTTTTCCTGCGCACGGGCCTTGGCGAGCGCGGCGGCTTCGGCTTCCTTGCGCAGACGGGCCTCTTCCTTGGCCTTCGCCTTAGCCTCCGCCTCAACACGCGCGCGGTCTTCGGCTTCGCGGCGGGCCTGTTCCTCGGCGGCGGCCTTGGCGGCGGCGGCGGCTGCCTCGGCTTCGCGGCGCGCCTGCTCCTGGGCCTCGGCACGAGCGTTGGCTTCGGCGATTTCGCGCGCCTTGGCTTCCTTGCGCGCCTGCGCTTCGGCCTGCGCCCTGGCGCGGGCTTCGGCTTCGGCACGCATCCGTGCCTGTGTTTCGGCCTGTTTGCGGGCGCGGGCCTGCGCGGCGGCTTTTTCGCGGGCTTCGCGTTCGGCGCGAGCGCGCACTTCGGCCTCGGCCTTTTCGCGCATCCGCGTTTCCTTCAGGACCCGTGCGCGCTCTTCCGCGTCAGCCTTGGCGCGGGCGAGTTCTTCCGCCTTGGCACGCGCAGCGTTGTCCGCACGGGCGCGGGCTTCGGCCTTGGCACGCTCTCGCGCAGCCGATTCGGCTGCGGTGCGCATCTGCGCTTCGGCGCGCGCGCGTGCGGCGGTATCGATCGCGGGGCGGGCCTTGGGTTCGGGCTCAGGCGCCGGATCGATCAGCCTGAGCGCCGAGCGCCAGACCCCCGGCTCCCCGTTTGCCCCTTCGTTCAGGCGGGCGCGCTGATCCCCGCCGCCAGCGGCTTCTTCCGCAGTGCGAAGAACACGACAATCAATCCAATCAGGATAAGCGGTATCGTCAGCCATTGCCCCATCGATAGCCCGGTCCGGGCCGCAAAGTCAGCCAGTTGTTGATCCGGCTGACGGAAAAATTCGTTCACGAAGCGCGCAACACCCATGCCGGTGGTGAACACGCCCGCCAGCAAGCCGGGGCGATACCGCGCGCGGGTGAACCAGAACAGCACCATCATGATGATCAACATGGCCAGCCCTTCCAGCCCTGCCTGATAGAGCTGGCTGGGGTGGCGCGGCAGATCGTCGGCGGTGGGAAACACCATTGCCCAGGGCACATCGGTCGGCCCCCGGCCCCACAGCTCGCCGTTGACGAAATTGGCCAGCCGCCCCAGCAGCATCCCCATCGGCACGCCGACGCAGACGTAATCGACCACGCGGATGAAATTGAGTTTGTCGCGCCACGCCACCCACGCCATCGCCGCGGTCACCCCGGCCAGCCCGCCGTGAAAGCTCATGCCGCCGTCCCACAGGCGCAGCAGCTTCCACGAGACGAAACCATCGCCCGAAAAATCGGTAAAAGCGGACGGGATGCCGGTTTCGCCGCCCGTGTAGAACGCGGCATAGCCGAGCCGTCCGCCGACAATGACGCCCAGAATGCAGAGCGTGAACAGATCATCGGCGTGCCGCTGCGCCATCGGCGCGCCGGGTTCCTTCAGCATCCGGGACGTGTGCCAATAGGCAAAGATCAACCCGATCAGATAGGCGAGCGAGTAATAGCGCAGCGTGAAGAAGCCCAGCTCGATCCCCGGCTTCAGCCCGAGATCGGTCCAGTAGATCGGATCGGCAGCGCCGCTTGCGGCAAGTAGTGACAGCACGGAGCGAACCTCTTATTGACGGTGCGACGCCGTATCGGCGGAACGGACACGGCCTCTGTCGCGCTGGCGCTTCTGGCACAGCATCCAGGGCAGGGGAAGAGGCAGGGGTCTGCCGGACGCAATGGGACAGGCAATTCGCGACGGACATACAGTTCGGGCGGAGGCCACAACACAAGAGAGAGAGGAACATCACCGCATGCCCACCCAGCTGGACAATGCGCTCGAAGCGATCATCACCGGCCTCACCGCCGAGGATCAACCCTTCGCCACCGTGCCCTTCAACCGCGATGGCGTGGACATGCCCGCCTTCGCCGGAGCGCCGCCGAGCCTCGCCCATTATTTCGCGCATTTCTGCAACCAGAACAAGGATGTGCCCTTTCTGGTCGATGGTGATATTCGCCTGACCTTTGGCGAGACCTATGCTGCCGCCACGTGCGTTGCCGAGGGGCTGGTGCAGACTCACGGTCTTGCCAAAGGCGACCGAGTGGGTCTGGCCGCGCGCAATTCGGCCAACTGGATGATCGCCTATATGGGCATCCTGATGGCGGGCGGCTGTGCCACCTTGCTCAACGGTTTTTCCTCAGGCGACGAGCTGGCTTACGGGCTCGATCTGGCCGAAGCCAAGCTGTTGCTGGCCGATGAAGGCCGCGCCGCGCGGCTCGATGGGCATGACCACCCTTCCAAGATCATCCTGTTCACCCACGGCAATGCGCCGTCCGAAGGGCTTGGCGAAACCTGGATGACACCCGAAGGTACCCCTGCGTCAATGGCGATGCTGGGCGAGCTTGGCCCGGATGACATCGCGACGATCCTTTATACCTCGGGTTCGACCGGCAAATCCAAGGGCGCGTGGTCCGATCACCGCGGCGTGGTGAACGGGGTGATGAATTATGTCGCCCAGTCGGCGATGGCCAAGGTGCATATCGAAAGCCAGGAAGGCCCGATGACGACGCAGCCCTGCGCGCTGGTCGCCGTGCCGCTGTTCCACGTGACCGGCGAAGTGCCGCTGTTCCTGCAAAGCTTTGCCATCGCGCGCAAGCTGGTGCTGATGCCCAAGTGGGATGCAGGCCTCGCGATCCGGCTGATGGCCGAAGAACAGGTCAGCTATTTCGTCGGCGTGCCGCTGATGAGCTATGAAATCGCCAACCACCCTGACCGCGCCAAGTATGACCTGTCGGCCTGCAAGAGCTTCGCCGCAGGCGGCGCGCCGCGTCCGGTAGAACATGTGACCCGGATCAAGGAAGCCTTCCCCGGCAGCTTCCCGCTGCTGGGCTATGGCCTCACGGAAACCAACGCGGTGGGCTGCGGCAACTTCAACGAGAATTACCTCGCCAAGCCCGGATCGACCGGCCGCCCCAGCAAGCCGCTGGTGGACATGGCGATCCTCGACGACATGGGCAATGCCCTGCCGCAGGGCCAGGTGGGCGAGGTGTGCATCCGTTCGGTTGCGAACTTCCGCGGCTACTGGAAGAATCCCGAGGCAACGCAAGCGGCCTTCACCAAGGATGGCTATTTCCGCACCGGCGATCTGGGCTTTCTCGATGCGGACGGTTATCTGTTCATCGTCGACCGCAAGAAGGACATCATCATTCGCGGCGGCGAGAACATTTCCTGCATCGAGGTGGAGGACGCGGTCTATGCGCATGACGATGTGGGCGAATGTTCGGTCTTCGGCCTGCCCGACGAACGCTTCGGCGAGGTGCCGGCGGCGGTCTATACCATGAAGGAAGGTCGCCCTGCGGTCACACCTGCGGAGCTGCGGGCGTTCCTGCTGGAGCGGATCGCGCCGTTCAAGGTGCCGCTTGAATCGCAGATCTGGCTGGCCAACGAGGCGCTCCCGCGCCTCGGCACGCAGAAGATCGACAAGCGCAGCGTCAAGGCCCGCTACACCAGCCAGTCGGTCCCGGCGTGAACGAAGCGTGAGTCGTCCCCATGTCTCCTAGGCGCGTGCCGGGGCAGCGCGCGATCATTGACCGGCGCGCGCTGGCCGAGACTATCGCTGCGCTGCACGCGGCAGAGGGGGCGGCTGCGCGGGCTGCGATCGTCAAGGCGCTGCGCGATGCGCTCGATACCGGGCGGGCCGAACTGGCGCGGCGCCTGGGGGAGGCGCCGTCAGCCGGGCACGAGGTTACGGCGGGCTTCAGCTTTCTGATGGATCAGTTGCTGCGGGTGATCCACGATCACGTCAGCACCCATCTCTACCCCGTGGCGGGCCGCACCCAGGCCGAACGGCTCGCGATCCTGGCGGTCGGCGGCTATGGCCGGGCCGAGATGGCGCCCAATTCGGATGTCGATGTCGCCTTCATCACGCCCGGCAAGCGCGCGCCATGGTGCGAGCAGGTTATCGAGACGATGCTCTACCTGCTGTGGGATCTGGGCCTCAAGGTCGGCCATTCCAGCCGCACGGTGGCCGATACCGTGCGCATGGCCAAAGAAGACCTGACGATCCGCACCGCGCTGCTCGAAGGGCGGCTGGTGTGGGGCGATCAGGCGCTTTACGAAGAGCTGCGCAGCCGGTTCTGGAGCGAGGTCGTCAAGGGCAGCGAGCGTCAGTTCCTGACGCAGAAGCTGGCCGAGCGCGATGCCCGGCACAAGCGCATGGGCGACAGCCGCTATGTCGTCGAACCCAACGTCAAGGAAGGCAAGGGCGCGCTGCGCGACCTGCAAACGCTCTACTGGATTGGCAAGTATATCCACCGCGTCCAGAACGGGGCCGAACTGGTCGATGTCGGCCTGCTGACGGCAAGCGAATATCGCAGCTTCCGCCGCGCCGAGGGCTTTCTGCTGGCGGCGCGCTGCCACATGCATCTCCTCACGGACCGCGCCGAGGACCGGCTGACCTTCGATCTGCAGCGGGCCGTTGCCGAACGGATGCAGTTTGCCGACCGTCCGGGCAAAAGTGCGGTCGAACGGTTCATGCAGTATTATTTCCTGCAGGTGAAACGCGTCGGCAGCCTCACCGGCGTGTTCCTCGCGCACCTGGACGAGGAATTCGCCAAGAAGCGCCCGCGCACCGGCTTCTTTGCCGGCTGGACGCAGCGGCCGCGGATTTTCAAGGGCTACATCGTCGATGGTGGCCGGTTGCGCGCGCCGGGTGACGACTGGTTCCGCAAGGACCCCGTGCGCCTGATCGAAGTGTTCCAGCTGGCCGAGGCCGAAGGGCTGGAGGTCCACCCCGAAACCATGCGGCAGGCGGACCGTGATTCCGCGCTGATCGACGGCAAGATCCGCCGGGACAAGCGCGCCAATACGCTGTTTCTCGATCTGCTGGCAGGGCGCAAAGACCCCGAAACGGTTCTGCGCTGGATGAACGAGGCGGGCGTGTTCGGTCGGTTCGTGCCAGATTTCGGGCGGGTCAATGCACAGATGCAGTTCGACATGTATCATCACTACACGGTCGACGAACATACCATCCGCGCCATCGGCCTGCTGAGCCAGATCGAGCGCGGGCTGCTGACCGCCGATCATCCGCGTGCCAGCCGCGAATTTCCCAAGCTGGCTTCACGCCGTGCGCTGTATGTCGCGGTGCTGCTGCATGACATCGCCAAGGGGCGCGGGGGCGATCATTCGGTGCTGGGCGCGGACGTGGCGCACCGGCTGTGCCCGCGCTTCGGGCTGGACGAAAAGGAGACCGATCTGGTCGCCTGGCTAGTGTTTCACCACCTGCTGATGAGCCGCGTTGCACAGAAACGCGACCTGACCGATCCCAAGACGATCGAGGATTTTGTGGGCGAGGTGCAAAGCCTTGAGCGTCTGCGCAACCTTGCAATCCTGACCGCAGTGGATATCCGCGCGGTCGGGCCGGGGACGTGGAACAGCTGGAAAGGCCAGTTGCTTGGCGAACTTTACGATGCGACGCAGGAACGCCTGCGGCTGGGCCACAAGGGCAAGGGCCGCGAAGGCCGCGTCACCGCCAAGAAGGATGCGGTCGCGCAATTGCTGGGCGATGCCGATCATCTGGTGAACAGCATCGGCGCGCAGCTGGGCGATGCGTACTGGATCGCCGAGCCGGAAGACATCATCGCCAGCAATCTGGTGCAATATGATGCGGCGGTCGCGGTTGGCGATGCGCTGTCGATCCATTGCGAGGTGGACGAAACCCGGGGCGCGACCCGGGTCAGCGTGATCGCGGCCGACCACCCCGGCCTGTTCTACCGCATGGCGGGCGGCATCCATCTGGCTGGCGCTAACATCATCGATGCGCGCATCCACACCGCACGCAATGGCTTTGCGGTCGACAACTTCCTGGTGCAGGATCAGAATGCCCAGCCGTTCCGCGAGCCTGCGCAAATGGCGCGGATCGACAAGGGCATCCGTGACGCGCTGCTCGCCAAGATCGAACTGGTGCCCAAGCTGGCGGCCCGCCCCTTGCCCCACTCGCGCGCGAAGGCGTTCGACGTTGCCCCGCGTGTCGGGTTCGACAATGATGCATCCAACCACTTTACCGTGATCGAAGTGACCGCGCGTGATCGGGCGGCCTTGCTCAACCGGCTGGCGCACGCGCTCTACAAGGCCAACCTGATCGTGCATTCAGCGCATATCACCGCCTATGGCGAAGCAGCGGCGGACACCTTCTACGTCACCGATCTCACCGCCGCCAAGATCAAGGCGCCTGAACGGCAGGCAGAGATCGAGGCCGCGCTGCTTGCTGCGGCGAGCGATCAGCGCCAGCAGCAGCTCGAACAGGCATAATTGCCACACTCCAAAGCCTGCGGACGACCGCTGCCTTGGCGTAGGTTGCAATTCGATGACTTGTTGGTAGGTCGCGAGAATAAAAGTTGAGGAGAGTACTACCATGAAATTCGTTACCCCCGTGCAGGGCCGCTTGCGGCTCGGCAAGCTGGCGCTGCTTGCCTCGGCGGCCGCGCTGGTTCCTGTTTCCGCACAGGCACAAGACACCGATGAGCCGGTGCAGCGGGAATCCGGCAGCACACTCGACAACATCAACGAAATCCTCGTCACCGGAACCAAGACCCGGGATGCCGAAAACGTGCAGGACATTCCGATCGCGGTGACCGCGTTCAATGCCGACACGCTGGAAGCCTTCAAGGTCCGCGACATCTCGGGCCTTTCGTTCCAGGCGCCGACGGTCAGCCTCGATCAGGTCGGCACCAGCCGCGGCACCGCGAACTTCACCATCCGCGGCCTTGGCATCAACTCGTCGATCCCGTCGATTGACCCGACCGTCGGCGTGTTCGTCGATGGCGTGTATCTCGGCATCAACGGCGGCGTCGTGTTCGATCTGTTCGATCTCGACAGCGTCGAAATCCTGCGTGGCCCGCAGGGCGTGTTGTTCGGCCGCAACGTCACCGGCGGCGCGGTGGTGATCAACACCGGCAACCCGACCGAAGATTTCCGCGGCAAGTTCCGCGCATCGGTTGACGGCCCGGCGGTTGATGGCGGCCGCGGCGGCCCCAACTACACCGTCAGCGGCGTGGTCTCCGGCCCGATTGTCGAAGACGTGCTGCTGTTCAAGGTCGGCGCCTACTACAACAAGGACGAAGGCTACTTCACCAACCTGTTCGACAATTCGAATCACGGTGCAGCGGAAACCAAGATCCTGCGCGGCGCATTGGAAGCGCGTCTGGGCGGCCTGACCCTGCTCGGCAAGCTCGACTACTTCGAAAGCGATGGCGATGGCCCGTCCGCGCAGAACCGCGCCTTTTTCGATCGCAATTCCTATGATTTCTCGATCGACGAGCCGGGCTTCTACTCCAATGAAATCTGGACCGGCTCGCTAACGGCGACCATCGATATCGGCCCGGGCACCCTCACCAACGTCTTCGGCTATCGCGACTATCAGGCCGCGACGCGCGGGGATATCGATGCCACCCCGGCCTTCCTGTTCCACTCGAGCACCGAAACCACGCAGGAACAGTTCTCGAACGAATTGCGCTATGCGATCTCGCTCGACCGGCTCGATCTGACCGTCGGCGGGTTCTGGTTCGAACAGGATCTGGCCTACACCGAGAACCGCGAACTGCGCCGCGACCTTCCGGTCAACCTGCGCCCCCCGGTGTTCTACGGCGGCGGTTCGCAGAACCACGAAGTGCTCGGCGCATTTGCCAATGCACAGTGGGAGTTTGTCGACAATCTTTCGCTGATCGCGGGCATTCGCTGGAACCAGGAAACCAAGGATGCAGGCGTCACCTACATCCTGCCGCGCGCCGAGTGTTCGGTGCAGGCCGGCACCTGCCCGACCGGCACCATGCCGTTCAACCCGGCGACCGAAACCAACGGCTTCACCGATCGCGTGCGGTTCCGCAACTGGTCGCCGAAGCTGGGCCTGCAATACGAATACGATCAAGGCCAGGTCTATGGTCACTGGAGCCGCGGTTACCGTTCGGGCGGGTACAACTTCCGCATCACCAATGTGGCGGTCTTCAACCGTGCGTTCCTGGCGACCAATTCGCTCAGCTTCGATGAAGAGAAGGTCGACAATTACGAAATCGGTGCGAAGTTCCAGACCGACGATCGCTCGTTCACGCTCAACGTGGCGGGTTACATCACCACGGTTGGCAACATGCAGCGCGAAGTGAACCTGGCCGATCCGGGCGCGGGCGTGGTGCAGAACATTCTCAACACCGCCGATGCCACCATCAAGGGCTTCGAAGCCGAAGCGCGGATGCGCGTGTCGGAATCGCTGCAATTCACCGCCAACGTCGGGATCATCGACGCCAACTACGACGAAGTGTTGTTCGACATTTCGGGTGACGGCGTGATCAACGATACCGATCTGGCGCTGAGCCTGCCGCGCGTACCGCCGATCACCGTCGGTCTTGGTGCGATCCACGAATGGGATTTGGGCAACAGCACGATCCTGACGCGGGTGAACTACCAGTACCGGGACGAAGCGGCCTACACCGATGATAACCTCGGCTGGCTGAATTCGCTCAGCAATCTGGAAGCCAACATCTCGTGGGAAACCCCGGTGGATGGCCTGACGCTGTCGATCTACGGCCGCAACCTGCTCGATCAGGTGCAGGAAGGTGGCGACACGCAGGTGCCGTTCGGCGGTCCGAACTCGACCGGCGTGCGCCAGCCGTTCGGCCCGAACCCGACGCAGGGCACCTTCTCGCCGCTGATGCGCGGCCGGAACCTGGGCGTGGAAGCGCTGTTCGAGTTCTGATGCTTTAGTGGCGATCGCCCCTCCGGGCGATCGCCCTCGCTAGACGCGCAGCATAGCTGCGCCCGCTGCAGGCGGCCGGTCGGCCTTGCGGTTGCTGTTCGACCGTAGCCAGCGGATGACGGGAAAAAAGGGTGCTCCGGCAACGGGGCGCCCTTTTTCGTTCAACCCTCGGCGGTGGCCAGCAACAGCGCGATGGCGCTGTCGTCAAACGCGACGAAGGCCCATTCGATGCTGGCCGAGGTGATCGGGTTCCAGCCGAAATACATCCGGTTGGTCACGATCTGGCAGGTGCGGGCATCGAAGCAACCGAGGAAGCCCTCCGCCATGGCCAGCGCATCGGCCTCGCCCAGCCAGGCTTGCTGCGACAAGACCATGTTGTGGCTGAACGCCTCGATCAGTGCGGCGCGGGCCGAGCGCGCACCGTCCGGGGCGGCATCGGGATCGAGCAGTTCCCAATTGCCGCCAATCGGCTGGTAGCCGAGCGCCGTGACAAAGCGGTCGGCAGTGGCGGCGTGAAGACCGGGCGGCGCATCCAAAGCCTGCGCGGCGAACGTGACCGAGGCACTGTCTGCGTTCAGGCGCTGGCTCCATTTTGCGATAAACGCTTCGAGCCGGACGAGCGTGTCGCCCATCCCCCCCGTCATCGGTGCGCCGCGCCTCTTTGCCCGAACAGCGCGGTGCCGACCCGGATGTGCGTCGCGCCGAGCATCACCGCCGTCTCGTAATCGCCGCTCATGCCCATGCTGAGGCCGGTCAACCCGTGATCGGCGGCAAGTTTCGCCAGTAAAGCGAAAAACGGCGCGGCTTCGGTGTCGGCGGGCGGGATGCACATCAGGCCCGCCAACGGAATGTCGGCCGCGCGTGCGGCGTCCAGAAAGGCGGGAAGCTCTGTCATCGGACAGCCGCCCTTTTGCGTCTCGTCCCCGATATTGACCTGCACGAAGCACGGCACGCGGCGACCCGTCTTGTCCATCGCGCGTGCCAGCGCGTTCAGCAGGCTGGGCCGGTCGAGCGAATGGATCACGTCGAACAGCGCCACAGCCTCTTCCGCCTTGTTCGATTGCAACTGGCCGATCAGGTGCAGTTCGATATCGGCGCAGGCTTTGCGCAAGGCCGGCCATTTGCCCTGTGCTTCCTGGACCCGGTTCTCCCCGAACACACGCTGGCCGGCATCGATCAGCGGCTGGATGGCCGATGCGTCATGCGTCTTGCTCACCGCGATCAGGGTGACATCGGACGGCGCGCGGCGGGCGGGCTTGCACACGCGGGCGATATTGGCGCGGATGTCGGCGAGGCGGGTGGCTGCATTTTCCATGGTGCCGTTCTATAGCGGGTGGGTGACGCGCGCCAATCCCCTCCCATGCCTGTGGCTTATCAGTGACAAGCGCAATGACGCGGGGCTGGAGGCGGGATTGGCCCGCCTGCCGCGCGGATCGGGCTTTATCTATCGCCATTATCACTTGCCCGGGGCCGAGCGTCTGGCGCGCTTCCGGGCCCTTCGGCAGGCAGCGCGGGCGCGGGGGCATGTAGTGATTCTGGCCGATTCGGCGCTGACCGCGCGCGAATGGGGGGCGGACGGCGTGTATGGCAGCCCGCGCAGCCTGACGCCGCGCCGCTGCGGGTTGCTCCATCTGGCGACCGCGCATGACATGGCCGAACTGGGTCTGGCGGCACGGCTGGGCGCGGATGCGGCGCTGCTTTCGCCGGTCTTCCCCACCGCCTCGCATCCGGACGGCGCGGTGCTGGGCCCGGCGCGGTTCCGGCTGCTGGCACAGCAGGCCAACATCCCGGTAATCGCGCTTGGCGGGATGACCGCACACCGCGCCCGCACGCTGGAATGGCCGCGCTGGGCGGCGATTGACGGGCTCAGTCAGGAACACGCCCCGTCGCTTGATCCTTGACCGGAGTCCCGCAAGGATTCATAATTTGTTCCGCACAGGAGATACCCCCATGGCCAGCCGCGCGGCCTTGAACAGCAAACCCGGTCGTCAGACCGATGCCGAATGGCGCGCAGGTCTGCGCCGCAGCTTGCGCCGCATCGTCCAGATGGCGGGCGCGGGCCTGCTGCTGGGTGCCGCCGTGTTCCTCGCGCTCGCGCTGGCAAGTTACACCCAGACCGATCCCAGCCCCTCGACCGCAGCCGATCCCGGCGCGGTTGCCAACTGGATGGGTGCAAGCGGAGCGTGGGCGGCGGACCGGGTGCTGCTGATCTTCGGCCTGCCCGGCGCATTGCTGCTGCCGCTGCTTTACGCGTCGGCGCGCAAGCTGTGGCGCGATGTCGAAAACGGTGACGCGCCCGAAACAACCGCGTGGTGGATGCCCACCGCACTGCTGCTGATTGCCATGACGCTGATCGCAACCGTGCTCAGCCTCGCATTCGAAGGGCCAGGCGGAATATTGCCCGCGCAATCGGGCGGACTTGCGGGCCTGCTGGGGGCCAGTGCCATTCAGGCGGTGGCCGCCCGCTTCGGTGCTGGGGCGCAGGGCTGGGTGATCCTTGGCCTTGCGCTCACCAGCCTGGCTGTGGGTGTCGCCCTGCTCACCCGGATTTTCGCGATTGATTGGCGCGCGCTGATGAGCCTGCCGAATTTCCTCGGCGGCGGATCGCTGACCGGGTTGATGAACCGCCTGCCGCTGCCGGGCCGCGGCGCGGCGGCAGCGCCTGCGCTGACCTTTGCTGCGGATGACGAGGATGACGACGCCATCCCCGCACCGCGCCCACGCCGCGCCGCCAAGGGCGAGGCCGCACCCGCCCCGCTCGACGCTCCGCCGCGCCGCGCGCCGGAAATCAGCGATCCCTCCGCTCCGCCCAAGCGTGCCGAGGCCGCCAGGACCGCCCAGCGTGATATGTTCGCGCCCTTCAACCTGCCCAGCCTCGATCTGCTGGCCGAACCGCCGGTGGACAAGGCGCCCAAGCTCGACAAGCTGGCGCTGGAACGCAACGCCCGTCTGCTTGAAAACGTGCTCGACGATTTCAACGTGAAGGGCGAAATCACCGCCGTGCGCACCGGCCCGGTGGTGACGATGTACGAGCTGGAGCCCGCACCCGGCATCAAGGCCAGCCGCATCATCGGCCTCGCTGAAGACATCGCCCGCAACATGAGCGCCATCTCCGCGCGCGTCTCGCCCATTCCGGGCCGCACGGTGATGGGCATCGAACTGCCCAATCAGGATCGGCAGGTGGTGATGCTGAAGGAATTGGCCGCCTGCGCCGATTTTGCCGATGCCAAGGGCAATCTGCCGATCATTCTGGGCAAGGATATCGCGGGCGAACCGATCATCGCGGACCTTGCTGCCATGCCGCACTTGCTGGTCGCGGGCACCACGGGTTCGGGTAAGTCGGTCGGGCTCAACGTGATCCTGCTCAGCCTGCTCTATCGTTTCACGCCCACCGAACTGCGCTTGATCCTGATCGATCCCAAGGTGCTCGAACTCAAGACCTACGACGATATCCCGCACCTCCTCTCGCCGGTGGTGACCGAGCCTGCCAAATCGGTGCGCGCGCTGAAATGGGCGGTCGAAGAAATGGAGCGCCGCTACCGGATGATGAGCGCGATCTCCTCGCGCAACATCCACTCCTTCAACGAAAAGGTCTCGGCCGCGATTGCCAAGGGCAAGCCTTTGGGTCGCCGGGTGCAGACCGGGTTTGATCCCGAAACCGGCGAGCAGTTGTTCGAGGAAGAACAGCTCGATTATCAGCCGTTGCCGCAGATCGTGCTGATCGTCGACGAGTTGGCCGACCTTATGGTGACGATCGGCAAGGAAATCGAAGTCCTGATCCAGCGCCTGTCGCAAAAGAGCCGCGCTGCGGGCATCCACCTGATCATGGCGACGCAGCGTCCGTCGGTCGACGTCATCACCGGCGTTATCAAGGCCAACCTGCCGACCCGGATCAGCTTCAAGGTGACCAGCCGGATCGACAGCCGCACCATTCTGGGCGAACAGGGCGCCGAACAGCTGCTGGGCAAGGGCGACATGCTTTACAAGCCCAACACCGGCGCGATGGTGCGCGTCCACGGCCCGTTCGTCTCCGACGAGGAGGTCGAAGCCGTGGCTGATTTCTGGCGCACCCAGGGCGCGCCCGAATATATCGACGCCGTCACCGAAGAACCCGAGGACGGCTTTGGCTTCGGCTTCGAGGACGAGATGACCGCTTCGGACAATCCGGACGAGCGCAAATATCGTCAGGCCTGCCAGGTGGTGATCGAAAACCAGAAGGCGTCGGGAAGCTGGCTCCAGCGCCAGATGGGTGTTGGCTACAACACGGCGGCCAAATGGATCGAGCGGATGGAAGAAGATGGCCTCGTCGGCCCGGCCAATCATGTCGGGCGGCGCGAGATCTATCGCGACCGGGACGGCAACCCCTTGTGATTGCACAGGGCACCTGATGCAGCCGGGCAACGCCTTAAAAGTGACATAGGTTAGTCACTGAACCTTCATGGTGCGGTCGCTGCACCGTCACCAATCCCTGTCACGGGGCGGGCACCTCTCAGGCATCAGGGAAAGCCAGAACATGAACACCGCCCGTTTTACGCGCACCTCGCTGGTCGCGCTCACCGCCGCACTCGCCGCCGCGCCGCACGCCGCTTTCGCGCAGGATAACCCCGCCGCGGGCGACAACGCTTCCGGCAATGAAATCATTGTCACCACGCAGAAGATCGAACAGCGTGCTCTGGACGTGCCGATCACCATCACCGCCACCACGGGTGAGCGGATCCGCGAACTGGGCGTCACCGATCTCGACGAACTGTCCTACTACACCCCCGGTCTGCTGATCCAGGAACAGAGCGCCAACAACCCCGGCGTCGTGATCCGCGGCATCACGTCGGATTCAGGTTCGGCGCAGGAAGGTCCGCGCGTTACGCTTTATTACAACGGCGTCGACATCTCGCGGTCGCGCGGATCGTATCAGGCGATCTACGATATGGAGCGTATCGAGGTGATCAAGGGTCCGCAGGCGACCCTGTTCGGCACCGCCAGCGCCGTGGGTGCGATCAGCCTGGTTTCTGCTAAGCCGCGCGCGGGCTTCGAGGGCGAGGTGCGCGGCGGCTACGGCAATTTCAATCAGACGCTGGTGGGCGGCTACCTCAACATCGGTTCCGATGTGATTGCCGCGCGTATTGCCGGCGAATGGCGCACGCGCGATGGCTATGTTGAGAACCTCAATCCCAACCAGGAACGGGATCTGTACGCGCAGGACCAGTTGGGTCTGCGTGCATCGATCCGCTATACGCCCACGCCGGATTTCACGCTCGACATAATCGGCACCTATGATCAGCAGCGCAATGGCGGCACGCCGTTCATTTCGGGAACGTTGCCGGCTTCGGCAGCCTCGCCCGGCGGCCCGACCAATGCCTTCGTTGATGCCAACCTTGGCGGTTTCCCGGCGGGCGCGGCGGCGCTCGGTGACGATCAGCTTGGCCTCAACCGTGAGGTTTACGATCTTAACATCACTGCAGAATTCCGGATTTCCGACGCATGGACCTTCACCACGGTGAACGGCTACCGCGAATTCGACAGCCTCGAAGTGTTCGATGCCGACGGATCGGCCGCGCCGTTCCTCGAATTCACCGAATTCTCAAAGGGCTGGCAGGCCAGTCACGAAGGCCGCTTCAACTATGCGGGCGACCAGCTTCGCGCCAGTGCAGGGTGGAACCTGTTCATCGAAGACAACTTCCAGAACGTGCCATTCGCCACCGAGGAAGGGGTGTTCCTGACCTGCCTTGGCGGCCTGTTCGCCAACCCGCGCCAATTGTGCGTGGCGCCTGATGGCGGCGTGCCCGCCCTCGGGGCGACCAACATCCCCTACAGCGCCTTGCTGTTCGAAAATTCGGGTCGCAACGAGGCGTATTCGGTGTTTGCCGACGTGACCTGGATCCCGACCGATGCGCTTGAACTGACCGCAGGTGTCCGGCTCCTCGACGAATATCGCCAGTCCGGCTATGTCAACGATATCCCTAATAGCGCGCTGACCGGCGCGCCGCTGATCCCCGGCGGGATCAGCACCAATGGGCGCGCCTTCACTGCCGATGACAGTTTCCAGGCCGTGCTGCCGCGCTTCAACGCATTGCTGCGGGTCAGTGATGATTTCAATGTTTACGCCACCGTGTCCAAGGGCCGCCGTTCGCCGGTGGTCCAGCTGGGCGTGGGCCGCGATGACGCCCGCAACGTGGTCGCCACCCGTAACGATATCGATGCGGAAATCGTCTGGAACTACGAAGGCGGGGTCAAGCTTGCGGCCGGTCCGGTGTCGGCATCGCTCGGGGTCTATTATCAGGTCTATGACAACTTCCAGGTCACCATTCCCAATACCGCGCAACCTGGCACGTTCATCACCGTCAGCGCGGGCAGCGCCAGCAATCTCGGTGTCGAAGGCGAACTGGCTGTTGATCTGGCGGAATGGTTCACGGTGTTCGGCAACTTCGGCTTCATCGATGGCGGGGTGGACGATGATCCGTCCAATGGAAACCTTGCCGGATCGCGGTTCCGCTTGCAGCCCGAATGGCAGGCCTCAGGCGGGTTCACCATCGATTACGACTTTGGCGGGGCCCGCTTCTTCGCCACGCCGACTGTCACCCATCGCAGCACCATCTTCTTCCAGGTGCCCAACGCCGCTCTGCTGTCGCAGGGACCGGTTACATTGATGAACGCCCGCGCCGGGGTGAGCTTTGCCGAAGATCGTTACGAAATCGCCGGCTTCATCCGCAACGCCTTCGACGAAGACTACCTGCTGGATGCCGGCAACACCGGAAACGGCTTCGGCATTCCGACGTTCATTCCGGCAGAACCGCGCTTCTACGGGGTGGAAGTCACCGCGAAGTTCTGAGGCACTTTTTACTGCGGTATGATCGGGGGCGGGGGAAGCGATTCCTCCGCCCTTTGATTTCGCGCCTCGCGTTGCGCACGTTCGTCCGGGGTCAGCGGGCGGAAGCGGATGGCGATGGGGGTGAAGCTGCCATCGTCGCGCTGGCGGATCGTCACCACGCCGCGCTGGCCGCTGTCCTGCAATTCACGCTGCAAGGTTTCCGCACGGGCCTGGCCCAGATAAAGCCGTCCCATGGTGAGCGCGCTCAGGCCGTAAACGCCGCTGGGATCGCCGCGCACCGGATGGGCGCAGGGGCTTTCGCGATGCACGGTAACGCGGGCGATCCGGGGCGCGTCGCCTTCGAGGCACAGCATGAACGGATGATCGTTGCGCCATCGGGGCCACTGTTCGACACCGGGCCAGTCATAGGTAAACTCGACATAGTGCCCGCGCAGGTAATCGCGCGGGTCATAGCCTTCGACCGGCACCTCCCATTCGGTGCCTTGCTGGAAGGTGTGATGGCTCTGCCCCCACAGCGCCGCGAGGCCGAGCGCGGGGAGCAAGGCGGCGGCGATACGGCCAAGGGGGCGGATCATGCCGCAGGCCCCGCATCGGGCGCAAACCGCTTCGACACGCGCACCGCTGCCCATGCGATCCCGAGAATCATCAGGCCGGATGCGATCAGCCCGAAGCCGCTGGTGAGCAGATCGCCCGCCAGCTCAAAACTGAGGATGATGAGCCGCAGCGCGATAACGCCCACGGCCAGCTGGAACACGCCCCGCCATTGCGCCGCCAGCGCAGCGGCGGCGATGCCGGCCCATAGCGCCATGAACAGCAACCCCGCAGGTACCGTCAGATCATCGAGCCCATAGGCCATCGGCGGCACCAATCCTGCCCCGATGATGATCGCGCCGGCCATCCCCCCCGAAATGCCGGGCCGCGCTACCCTCACGCCAAGGCCCGCCAGCACCGCGACCGCGCCGCTCAAGGTGGGGCTTGCCCATTCCCGCGTCAGACCACCGCGCCCCCATTCGCCCGCGCTGGCGATGGACGCCGCAAAGGACGCGCCTGCAACCGCGTAGGCCAGCGCCAACTGCTCCAGCCGCCGCCAGAAATCGGGCCGGGCGCTACGGGCTCGCAGCCACGCCGCGACCGGCGCGAACAGCACAGGCATGGCCGTGAGAAGCGCCAGCCACAAAAGCAAGGCCATGGACGGCGTAGCCGCGCGATAGGCCGTCGCAGCGCTGGCATAGTCCCACACGCACCACACCGCCCCGCCCAGCACCGCAAGCGCAGCAGGCCAACCGCGCCCCATCAGCAGCAGCAGCGGCGCAAACAGCGCGAGCCACATCGCCAGCGGCTGCCACAGCGGCGCGGATGTCTGATAGACCTGTCCCAGATGCCCGAAGAACGTGAGGCCGAGCGCGGCAGTGACGAAGACCACCGCTTCAACCGCCCAGGGTGAGGCCAGCGACAACCGTTCCACACGCCAATACAGCGCGGTCAGCATCGCCGCAATCAGTGCCAGGTGAACGCCAAGGCGCACCTGTCCGGGTATCTCTTCCCAATTCGAGGCAACCACCGAGACCAGCCCCAGCCCGATGGCCAGTGCGCCGATACCGAACACCGCCCACAGCGCCAGCGGGCGGGCATGCGCGGTTTCATGGGCCAGTAGCCGATCACGCGTGTCCGCATCGATCAGGCCGGCGTCATGCCACAGGGCGATCTTGCGCGTGCTCATGGTGCCACGATACGCACGCGATGACCGCGCGGCAATTGCTGCATCTGGGCGCTGCATTCGGGCGCGGCTATCGGGCGAAGGTTATTCCGCTTCGAGTTCGGCCCTGGTCAGCAAGGTCATGCTCTGCACCTTGGCCGCATTGGCGGCCATCGCCGATTCCGGCATCGCCACCATCCCAATCCGCGCAAGCGGCCCGGTCTTGCCCCAGCTTTTCACCCATTCCTTCATGTAATCTTCAAGGCCCGGAATCGCGCGCATGTGCGCTTTCTTTACATAGACATACATTGCCCGCGCGCCGGGGTAGGCGAAGCTGGAGATATTCTCGTATGTCGGTTCGACCCCATCCATCGGCAGGCCCTGCACCTTATCGGAGTTTTCCTCCATGTAGGAATAGCCGAACACGCCCACGGCGCGCGGGTTGCCGATGATCTTCTGGACAATCAGATTGTCCTGCTCGCCCTGATCGACATAGGCGCCATCGTCGCGCACTTCGGTGCAGATCTGACGATGTTCGTCGGGGTTGCTTTCTTTCAAGGCTTCCATCGCCGGATTGCTGGCGCAGCCGACTTCAAGCACCAGTTCCTTCAGCGCATCGCGCGTGCCCGATGTGCTGGGCGGGCCATAGACAAGGATCGGATCGGCCGGCAGCGCCGGATCGACATCGGCCCAGGTCTTGGCGGTCTGGGCCTTGCCATAGGGGCGCTCTGCCAATGCTTCGTACACCGTCTTGGGTGACAGGTTGAGCATGATCCCGCCCCTGGCCGCAGCAAAGGCGATGCCGTCCAGACCGACCTGCAATTCGATCACTTCATCGACGCTGTTGGCGCTGCATGCATCGAATTCCGAAGGCTTCATCCGGCGCGAGGCGTTGGCCATGTCGGGCGTGTTGGGGCCAAGGCCGGAGCAGAACAGCTGGATGCCATTGCCGGTTCCGGTCGATTCGATCAGCGGCGAAGGCATGTCCGGGTTGGACCGCGAAAAGTTTTCCGCCACCACCTTGGCAAAGGGGTAAACCGTTGAAGACCCAACCGCATGGACCGACTGGGCCGAGGAGTTTTCCGAGCAACCCGACACCATGGCGCCAGCGAAGACCAATGCGGTGCCAAGTTTGATAACGGCGCCAAATGTGGAGAAGGCGAGCGTGCGATGTGCCATGAAGTTTCCTGAAGCGGTGCGAAAACGCAGGTTCTACTAAGGTCGCGCTAAGGGGATTTGATGACAAGCCCGTGACGATCCGGGCGCAGCAGGCTGGCCCCCAAGCCAACGGTGTGCGCGGCCCTGCAAGTCTCTGACAACGTGGTATATTTGCTCCAGAATGGAGATAACTATCTTAACAGCATCGTAACGGCTTGCATGGTAACGCCCCGCCGTGGATGTCATGCGCCTCTTGTTCCGTGCTGCGATGGTTGCCGTGCTGCTGGCGTTGCTGGCTGCGCGTCCGGTTGCGGCTGAGGATCGGGACGCGCCTGCTTTTGCCCCGGTCTGTCATACCACCACCGGTCATGATTCCGCCTCCCGCGCCATGAAAGCACCACCGGTCTGGATATGTGACGACCAGGCGTGGCGGGCCGATCAACCGGTGGCCTGGCTCAAATTTGATGCCGCAAGCTGGCAGGGGAATGCGCCGCCGCGCTATTTCTTCAGCCGCACCGCCCGGCATCAGGGGATCACGCTGACCGCCATTGATGCAAACGGCGCGCAACGCAGCGTCAGCTATGTCGAAGCCGACGGCGAGCCGATTGCGGCCGGCCCCGTTTTCCGCCTGCCATTGCCGCAGATCACGGCTGATACCCGTATGGTGATTGCCCGGATCGATCTGCCCCACTCGATCCCGCTTTTGACCGAGGCGCGGCTGGCCCGCGATCCCGAAAACGTGGCGCGGACGCAGTTGGAAATGATGATTCTGGCACTGGTGCTGGGAATGCTCGTCCTGCCGCTGTTGTTCGACATCACATTCTATCTTGTGCTGCGCGAACGGTTCGTGTTGCTCCACGCGCTGATGGTGACCGGGATGATGGGATATGTCCTGTTCGCGGGCGGCCTGATTTCTGTTTTCGTCACGGTGTCGGTTGCGGCGTTGGCGGTGCTGGCTCCGTTATCATGGGCCATCGGGTGCGGTGCGGCGCTGCTGTTTTTGAGCGCATTTCTGGAGCACGGCGCGCTGGATCCGAGGGTGCGGCGCTTCACCTTCTGGGCGGGGTGCTGGACGATTCTCGTGCCCGGCCTGTTTTCGTTTCAGCTTCACGCCACGCAGGCCTTTGATGATCTGGCCTATTTCCTCGCGATCTCGCCGGCCGCGCTGATCGCCAGCTTTGCCATCATCCATGCGATCATGCGCGGTAGCCGTTCAGCCCGCTTTGTCGCCGCAGCATGGGCACCGCTGATCGCCGCTTCGGTGGAACGGCTGACACGCGGGCTGGGGCTGCACACCGGGCCGTCGAGCCTTGATCTGATGATGTTTGTGGCGACGGGCATCGAAGTGGTGGTCATCAGCCTTGCGATTGCCGATCGTTTCTTGGCGCTGCGCCGCGAACGTGATGCCGCGCTGACCGAGGCCAAGATGCTCGAACACATCTCGACCCGCGATTCGCTCACCGGATTGATGAACCGCCGCGCGATCGAGGCGCGGTTTGACGATCTGCTGGTGCAAGGCTTCGATACCTTCGCGCTGGTCGATCTCGACCGGTTCAAGGCGATCAACGATCTTCATGGGCATCAGGTCGGCGATGCGGCGCTGATCGCCTGCGCCAGCGCGCTTCGGTCAAGCGGAGATCGCGATACGGTGGCGGTGCGGCTGGGGGGCGAGGAGTTTGTCGTGCTGTTGCGCGGGCTCCACACGCTCGACCGTGCCGAAGCGTTGCGCCGTGCGATACCGATGCGGATCGCCAAGGCTGTGCCGGGACTCGATTTGCCGGTGACTGCCAGCATGGGCGTGGTGGTGATGGCCGAAGCCAGCCGTCACAAGATAACCTTCACCGAATTCTACGCCCGCGCCGATGCGCTGATGTACGAAGCCAAGGCCGCAGGTCGCAATCGCATAGCCTATGAACGCCTGACGGTGTTCAAGGCCGCGCCTGAAAGCCGGCAGCAGGCAGAAGACCGCGCGGCCTGATTTACGGGCGCCCGAGTTGGCGCCTGAGTAAACTTGTGTGCTGCAACCTCAAGCAAACGGCGCCAGCACCTCGGGCCGCACCCGCGCCAGCCGTCCCGTCGCCTTGTCGAGCATCGCCCAGGTTGTGCTCGCGCTGACGAGGCGTTTGCCGCCTGCGTCGGTAAACTCGACCCGGCGGAGCGATTTGGCACCCATGCCCGCGCCTTCGATCCAGGTGGTCGCCGTAACGATTTCGCCCTCCGACACGTTGCCGCGGTAATCGATCTCGTGCCGCACCACGACCCAGAAGAACGCGGCGCGATCCTCCGGGCGGGCAACCGCATCCCAATGCGCGGTGGCCATGTCCTGAATCCACTGCACCCACACGGTGTTGTTTACGTGGCCGAGCGCGTCGATGTGCTGCGGCTTGGCCATGAAGGTGCGAGTGAAGGTGTTCGGGCCTGTCACTCGCCGCCCGTTTTGGGAGCCATCCCCATCTGCCACAGGATGAAGGCGAACTCCTCCGCCGTTTCCTTCAGCGCGTTCCAGCGGCCCGATTGCCCGCCGTGGCCTGCGCCCATGTTGGTCTTCATCAGCAGCAGGTTGTCGTCGGTCTTCACTTCACGCAGCTTGGCGACCCACTTGGCCGGCTCCCAGTATGTCACGCGCGGATCGTTGAGGCCCGCTGTCACCAGCATCGGCGGGTATTCCTTGGCGACGACCTGATCGTAAGGCGAATAGGACAGCATGTAGGCGAACGCCGCCTTGTCGGTGATGGGGTTGCCCCATTCCTGCCATTCACCCGGCGTCAGCGGCAAATCCTTGTTCAGCATCGTGTTCAGCACATCGACGAAGGGCACGTGCGCAACGATGGCGCCGTACTGCTTGGGGTCCTGATTGATGATCGCGCCCATCAGTTCGCCGCCCGCCGATCCGCCGCTGGCCGTGACCATGCCTTCGGCGGTGTAGCCTTCCGCAATCAACCCGCGCCCGGCATCGACAAAGTCGTTGAAGGTGTTGGTCCGCTCGAACATCTTGCCTTGCAGATACCAGCGCCGCCCCAGATCATCCCCTCCGCGAATATGCGCGATGGCATAGGCAAAGCCGCGATCCACGAGAGAGAGGCGCGAGGTCGAGAAGCCCGGCGGCACGGCATAGCCATAGGCGCCATAGGCATAGAGATGCAGCGGCCCCGGCCCTTCGATCCCGGCCTTGGCCAGGATTTCGGCGCGGTCCTTGCGCATCACCACGCTGACCGGCACCATCGTCCCGTCGCGCGCCTGCACGCTCACGCGTTCGGTGACATAGAGGCTGGCATCGTAACCGCTGGGGATTTCCTGCGTCTTGAGCGTTTCCAGACCGCCGGTCGCCACGTCGTAATCATAGATCGTGCTGGGCGTGACCATGCTTTGATAGGACAGGCGCAGCGCGCTCATGTCATATTCGGGGTTGTTGGAAAGCCCGGCGGTGTAGCTCGCTTCGGGGAAGCTGATCGGGGTGATCCGGTCCGCATCGCCATATTGGCGCAGATGGATCTGGTCGAGCCCGTTCTGGCGCCCTTCGGTGACGTAGAAATCCTTGAACAGGTCAAAGCCGGTCAGGTAGAATTCGTCCGACCCGGCAATCACCGTCTGCCATTCGCCCGGCGTCTCCAGCTTGGCCTTGGCGAGACGGAAGTTGATGTGGTCGTCATTGGTCCACACCCACACCTCCCCATCGCGCACATCGACGCTGTATTCGACGCCCTTCTGGCGCGGCTTGATGAGAATCGGCTGCGCGGTGGGGGTGGCAGCGGGGACAAGACGCACTTCGCTGGTCTCGTTGTCGCCGGTGGCGATCACCAGCCAGTCATCCTGCGCCGAAAGCCCGGTGCCGACACTAAAGCTCTGGTCTTCTTCCTTGTAGAGCGTCACGTCCTGTTCGACCGGGGTGCCGATCACGTGCAGCTTGGCCTTCAGCGTGCGCCATTCCTCGGTCGAGGGGCCATAGACCAGTGCGGTATCATTCGCGACCCAGACCAGATCGCTGCGCAGGTTGGTGATGACATCGGGCAGCAGTTCGCCGGTTTCCAGATCCTTGATCCGCGCGGTGTAACGTTCCGACCCGTCGGTATCGGCGGAATAGGCGAGAAACCGCCCGTTCTGGCTGATCGACGCTGCGCCAAGGCGGAAATATTCCTGCCCCTCGGCCAACTGGTTCTCGTCAATGATGAGCTGGGCCCCGCCGCCGCTTACAGGCTTGCGGTAATGCTTGCGATACTGCGCGCCTTCTTCGAATTCGGACCAGTAGATGTAATCGCCATCCTTCTGCGGCACCGTGGAATCGTCTTCTTTGATACGCGCGCGCATCTCGGTGAACAGTGCTTCGGTGAAGGGGGCCTGCGCGCCCATCTTGGCTTCGAAATAGGCGTTCTCCGCCTTGACGTGGTTCAGCACGTCCTCGTCATCGATGGTGGGGTAGGACTTGTCATACAGCCAGTCATAGGGGTCTTCGATGGTGATCCCGTGATGCGTGTAGGTGTGCGGGCGCTTCTCGGCGACGGGGGGCTGGATATCGGTGCTGGAAGCGGCGGCAGATGTGGTCACGCGGGTCTGTTCCTCTGGGCTGTTCGTGGTGGCACGAGCGGGAGCGGCTACCGCCAAGGTGGTGGCAAGAAGTGCGGTGGCAAGTGCGTGGGTGCTGATCTGGCGGAGCATTGCGGTCGTCCCCTGTTGGCGTCCGGCCCTTGCGCAGCGGGTGGAAAAACCGCGGCCTTGGGCCTATGTTGGCGGTTCTAGCGAGACATTCCCGCGCGGCAAGACCCGCGCCGACACCTGAGGACCACACGATGCTGATGCAAACCCCCCAACTCTCCGGCCAAGCCCGCCTTTCCGCCCTGCGCGAGGAGCTGAAGCGTCGGGGCGTGCACGGTTTCGTCATCCCCATCTCCGATGAACACATGAGCGAATATGTCGGCGATTATGCGCAGCGGCTGGAATGGCTGACGGGTTTTCGCGGATCGGCGGGCTTTGCCGCAGTGACGCTGGATCACGCGGCGATCTTCGTCGATGGGCGCTACACCGTGCAGGTGCGCGAGCAGGTTGATGGAAACCTGTTCGATTACAAGAGCGTGCCGGGCGAAAGCCTGAGCGGCTGGCTGGCCGATGTGTGCGCTGACGGTGCCCGGATCGCCTACGACCCCTGGCTCCACACCTGGGGCTGGGTCGAAGCGCTGGAACGCCAGGTCAACCCCAAGGGCATCACGCTCGTGCCGGCGGACAGCAACCCGATCGACGCGGTGTGGTCCGATCGCCCCGCGCCATCGGTGGCGCAGGCGCGGGTGCATGACGAAGCGATGGCGGGGCGGTCCTCGGCCGACAAGCGTGCGGCTGTTGCCGATTGGCTGGTCAAGGAAGGCCACGATGCGGTGGTGATCCCGGCGCTCGATTCGGTGGCCTGGCTGCTCAACATTCGCGGGGCCGATGTGGCGCATACGCCCGTCGCCCTGTCCTATGTCATCGCCCGCAAGGATGGCAGCGCCGAGCTCTTCATCGCGCCCGAGAAGGTGACGCCCGAACTCACCCGCCATCTGGGCAATGCGGTCACGATCCGCGACCGGGCGGCGTTTGAGGGCGCGCTTGGCGAATATGCGGGGCAAAGCGTTGTCCTCGATCCTGATTTCGCCGTGGTCGGCATTGCGCAAGGCCTGCGGGCCGGCGGCGCCACGTTCACCTTCAAGCAGGATCCGACGATCCTGGCCAAGGCGATCAAGAACGCCGCCGAACAGGATGGTCACCGCGACGCGCAGGCGCGTGACGGGGCAGCGGTCAGCCGCTTCCTGCGCTGGCTGGAAATCGAAGCGCCCAAGGGCGGTGTCGATGAACTCGCCGCCGCGGCCCGCCTGCAAGCCTTTCGTGAGGAAGACCCCGGCCTGCATGATCTCAGCTTCGACACGATCTCTGCCGCCGCAGGCCACGCCGCGCTGCCGCATTACAAGGTGGACGAAGACAGCAATATCCCGATCCCGCCGGGCTCGATCTACCTCGTCGATTCGGGCGGGCAATATCCTGGCGGCACCACCGATATCACCCGCACGGTCTGGATCGGGACGCCCGATGGTGCGGGGGTGCCGACGCCCGAAATGCGCGATCGCAACACCCGCGTGCTGAAGGGCCATATCCAGCTTGCCCGCGCGGTGTTTCCGCAAGGGACGTGCGGCGCGCAGCTCGACATTCTGGCGCGGCAATATCTGTGGGAAGCGGGCGTCGATTACGGTCACGGCACCGGACATGGCGTGGGCAGTGTACTCGCCGTGCATGAAGGCCCGCAACGCATTGCCAAGCCTGCGGGCGGGCAGGCCGGGACAGGGCAGGAACTGCACGCCGGGATGATCTGTTCGAACGAGCCGGGCTATTACAAGCCGAACGCCTTCGGCATCCGGATCGAAAACCTCGCGCTGATTGAGGAGCGGCAGATCGAAGGCATGGAAGGCCGCTGGCTCGGGTTCGAGACGCTGACCTTCGTGCCGCTGGACCGCAAGCTGATCGACAAGAGCCTGCTGACTTCCGAAGAGATTGCGTGGGTCGATACCTATCACGCCCGCGTGCGCGAGGTGCTGACCCCGCGCCTGACGGGTGACGATCTGGCCTGGGTGGAGCGTGAGACCGCGCCGCTTTGACGCTTGTTGGCATTCCCGTGTTCCTGTAATGTTCCGATCACGAGTCGCGCATTTACCGGGAGGAACACGCATGATCGGCTATGTTACTGTGGGCACCAACGATCTGCCGCGCGCGGCGGCGTTTTATGATGCGTTGTCCGCGCATTTCGGCGTGGGGCGGATGATGGACACCGAAGCGTTCATCGCCTGGGGCGAATGGGGCGGCGGCACCGGGATCGCGGCGACGCTGCCATTCGATGGCCAGCCTGCAAGCGTGGGCAATGGGGTGATGGTGGCGCTTGAGGTCAAGACGCCCGACGATGTCCACGCGGTCTATGACATTGCGATGGCCTACGGAGGAAGCGATGAAGGCGCACCCGGCCCGCGCGGCGATGACGGCTTTTACGCGGGCTATTTCCGCGATCCCGATGGCAACAAGCTGAACGCCTATTGCATGGTCGCTGCTGCCGACGCGTGAGGCTGTCTTGCCGTGGGGCAGACCCGTCTTGACCCCTGCTTGACTCTGCTTGCCCCTGCCCAGGCCGCGCCTTGCAGGCCAAATCCTGCAATGTTTCACGTGAAACATTGCAGGAACATTGTGGCTTAACGCATCAATCCGCCGATCAGGTTTCTGACAAAAGCGGTTGCGCCGGTGCGCAGCGGATTGGCGCCGGACTTCTTGCCCAGCACCGCCGCCACCGCGATCGACGCCAGCGAACCGCTTGCCGCAGTCATCGCGCTCTTGCCGGCCTTCTCCCACACCGAAGGGGTTGTGCGTGCCCGCTTGCCAACCTCTTCGCGGCCCATTTCGGCCACTTCTTCAGCGGTCGCGGCAGCATCGGCGGCCTTGGCGGCCAGCACCTCGGCGGCGCTGGCGCGGTCGACGCGGGTATCGTATTTCCCGTCGAGCGGGCTGACCGACTGAATGATGGCGCGTTCCTTGGGCGTAACCGGCCCAAGGCGCGAGCGCGGCGGCTTGATCAGCGTGCGCTCGACAATCGTAGGTGCGCCGTCTTCGTCCAGCATGGACACCAGCGCCTCGCCGACCTTCAATTCAGTGATCGCGGTTTCGACATCCAGCCTGGGGTTGATCCGGAAGGTCTCGGCCGCCGCCTTGATCGCGCGCTGATCACGCGGCGTGAAGGCGCGCAAGGCATGCTGCACCCGGTTGCCCAGCTGGCCGGCGACTTCTTCGGGAATATCGATCGGGTTCTGCGTGACGAAAAACACCCCCACGCCCTTCGACCGGATCAGCCGCACCACCTGTTCGATGGTGTCCTGCAAGGCCTTGGGCGCATCGTCGAACAACAGGTGCGCCTCATCGAAGAAGAACACCAGCTTGGGCTTTTCCGGGTCGCCGACTTCGGGAAGCGTCTCGAACAGTTCTGCCAGCAGCCACAGCAGGAAGGTGGCATAGAGCTTGGGACTGCGCATCAATTTATCGGCGGCCAGAACATTGATGATGCCGCGCCCCTGATCATCCACCTTGAGAAAGTCGTCGATCTCGAGCGCCGGCTCGCCGAAGAAATGGTTCGCCCCTTGCGATTCGAACGACAGCAATTGCCGCTGGATCGCCCCGACCGAAGGCTTGGTGACGTTGCCGTATTTGCCGGACAATTCGGCCGAATTTGCGTTCGCCCAGGCCAGCAGCGCCTGCAAGTCGGCAAAGTCGAGCAGCAGCAATCCGTTCTCGTCGGCATGACGGAAGATGATCTGCAAGACCCCTTCCTGCGTCTCGTTGAGATCCAGCAAACGCGACAGCAGCAGCGGCCCCATTTCCGAGATCGTGGTGCGGATCGGGTGGCCCTGTTCCCCGTAAAGATCCCAGAAGATCACGGGATTATCGGTATAGGCATAGTCGGTGATGCCCAGTTCCCGGGCGCGGCTTTCCAGCTTTTCGGCGTGCTTGAAGGTCGGCGAGCCCGGCATCGCGATCCCTGACAGGTCACCCTTCACATCGGCCACGAACACCGGCACCCCGGCCATCGAAAAGCTTTCGGCGATGCCCTGCAATGTCACGGTCTTGCCGGTTCCGGTCGCGCCTGCGATCAGCCCGTGGCGGTTCGACCGGCTCAATGCCAGGGCCTGGCGCGAACCATCCGATCCCAGCCCCAAAAATATTTCCGTCGCGCTGTCCGCCATGGCCTGCCCCCATCAAATTGCCGTTGCCGGTGATGTGCAGGGGCGGCCCGCAGCGGTCAAGTTCTCGACAACGGCGCTGGTTTTGGCCAAGGCTACCCGGCATGGGTCAGACAATGCCTTTCGTTCTGCTCGATGATGCCCGCGCCCGTGAAGGATCGGGCGAAACCGCCGCCGACGCCCTGCTTTACGAAAATCCGCGCGCTGTGTTCGTGGCGCAGCGGCCCGATGAGGTGGATCGCGTGCTGGCCGCGGCCGAAGCGGCGCGGGTGGCCTGTGGCGGGGCGCTGGCGGGGTATATTGCCTATGAGGCAGGTTTGGCGCTCGAACCCAAACTGGCGCACCTGGCCCCGGCGCGGTCAGGCGCGGCGGGGCCGCTGGTGTGGCTCGGCCTGTTTGATGCCCCGCACGCGATTGCGGCGGAGGATGTTCCCGGCTGGCTGGAAGCACGCGCGCAAGGCCCGGGCACGCTTGGCCCGATGGAGCCGCAACTTTCTCCGGGTGGTTACGCCGCCGCCTTCGCCACATTGCGTGAGGCGATCTGTGCCGGAGACATCTATCAGGCCAATCTCACCTATACGCTGGCGGGCTCGTTCCGCGGCGATCCGGTGGGGCTGTATGCCGCGCTGCGCGATTCAGCGGCGGCCGGGTATGGCGGATTGATTTTCGACGGATCGCACTGGCTGCTCAGCTTCTCGCCCGAACTGTTCGCGGCGCTGAACGGCGCGCAAGCCAAGGTGAAGCCGATGAAGGGAACGCGCCCCCGCGCCGCTGATCCGGCGGTGGATCGCGCGGCGGTGGAAGAATTAGTGTCCTCGATGAAGGACCGGGCCGAAAACCTGATGATCGTTGATCTGATGCGCAATGATCTGTCGCGGGTGGCCGAGGCGGGCAGCGTGCGTGTTGACGCGCCCTTTGCGGTGGAAAGCTATCCGACGGTGCATCAGATGGTTTCCACCGTGCGCGCCACCTTGCAGCCGGGCAAGGGCGCGATGGATCTGGTGCGGGCGTTGTTTCCCTGCGGATCGATCACCGGCGCGCCCAAGATCCGGGCGATGGAATTGCTGGGCACGGTGGAGCGCGATGCGCGCGGCCCCTATTGCGGCGCGATCGGGCGAATCGATGCGCCCGATGGAGCGGGACTCTCCCATGCTGCCTTCAACGTGGCGATTCGCACCTTGCGGCTGACCCCCATCGAAAACGGGCAGGGCAGCGCCGTTCTCGGCATCGGATCGGCGATTGTGGCGGATAGCGATGCGTTGTCCGAACGGCGCGAATGCGAGGTCAAGGCCGGGTTCGTGCGCCGCGCGACGCCGGGGCTTACCGCAGCCACCTGTGACCTGATCGAGACCATGCGGTTCGAACCTGACAGCGGGATCGCGCTTCTGGAACTGCATCTGGAGCGGATGAAAGCGAGCGCGGCGACGCTCGGTTTCGTGTTTGATCGCCATGCCTTGCGTAACCACATCCAGGCGGTGTGCTTTGAGCTCGTGGCGCCCGCGCGCGTGCGCCTGATGGTGTCGCGCAGCGGGGCGAGCGCGCTGGAGACCGGGCCGCTTCCGCCTGCCCTGGATGATCCGGTCCGGGTGGCCGCGCTGCCTCACCCGCTCGATCCCTCGGACTGGCGGCTGGCGCACAAGACGTCGGATCGCGGATTCTACGAGGACGCGTTGGCGGCTGCGCAGACGTTCGGTGCGCAAGAAGCGGTGCTGGTGAGGGGGGACGGGCAGGTGACCGAGGGCAGCTTTACCTGCGTGTTCGCGGACGGTGCAGACGGCGTGCTGCTGACCCCGCCGGCCCACACCGGCCTGCTGCCCGGCGTGTTGCGTGCGCATCTCATCGCGACGGGCAAGGCGCGCGAGGCGGAGCTGACGCTTGACGATCTGGCGCAGGGCTTCTGGATCGGCAATGCCTTGCGTGGGTTGATGCGGGCGCAGTTGGTCTAGCCATGCATCGCCCTTCGACAAGCCGGAAGCGAGCAGGTAACGGGGCGCATGGCTGATATCAAAATCCTCTACGAAGACGGCGAAGCACTGGTGATCGACAAGCCTTCGGGCATGGCGGTCGATCGGCCGCGCAAAGGCGGCATCTGTCTGGAAGACCACCTCGAACGGCTGAAGCTGGGCTTTCAGCGACCGCCGGTTGCGGTGCACCGGCTTGATACCGACACCAGCGGTTGCCTGTTGCTGGCGCGCAATCCCAAGGCCTTGGCCCGGTTCAACAAGGCGTTCGAGGATCGGCTGGTGGGCAAGACCTATCTGGCGATCCTGGCCGGCCATCCCCAAAGCGAATCGGGAACGATCGAGCTTTCGCTGTCCAAGATCAGCTCGGTCGAAAAAGGCTGGCGGATGATCCCGGCAAAGAAGGGCAAGCTGGCGGTGTCACATTGGGAATTGGTCAAGGAACTCGGGCCCAACAGCCTGATCCGCTTCCGGCCCGAAACCGGCCGCACACACCAGCTGCGCGTTCATGCACTGGCTGGCCTCGGCGCGGCATTGCTGGGCGATCCGGTCTATGGTGCCGGATCGGCCGGGGCGGCCAAGCGCACCATGCTCCACGCCGAAAGTCTGACCCTGACCCGGCCGGGCAAGACCACGATCGAAGCGCGCGCGGGCCTGCCGGCGGACTTTGTCGCCTTCGGGGCGGGCGATGGATGAAGACGCCCCCGAATCGCTGAGTGCCCGCGCCATCCGGCTGGCGAGTGAAAGTTTCCTCGCAGGCTCTGGCCCGGGCGGACAGAACGCCAACAAGGTCGCCACCGAAGTGGAACTGCGCGTCAACATCTACGCGCTGCGCCTTAACCCTGTGGTGTTCGCACGGCTGCGGACGCTGGCAGGCGCGAAGTTGGCCGGCAACGGCGATCTGATCATCAATTCCAAGGCGCACCGGACGCAGGAAGCCAATCGGCAGGATGCCCGTGTGAAGCTGGCGGCGCTGCTGGATGAGGCGCAGACCCAGCCCAAGCGCCGCGCCAAGACCCGGTTGAACCGGATCGGCAAGACAGCGCGGCTCAAGGTCAAGAAGGAGCGCGGCACGGTGAAGGCCAATCGCGGCAAACCGCGCGCTTCGGACTGGTAGCCGGACACGCCAAGCCTGCCTTGACTTTTGCCTGTGAATCGGCGAATGGCGCCCTCGTGTGGCGGTGTGCCGGTTCAACCGGGCATGCCGCTATTTGCTTTTTTAGCCCTGCGTGACGCATGCGCCGGGCCGACCCAGTTGACAGGAACCCGCCATGGCGAAGCCCACCACCGTCAAGATCCGCCTCGTCTCGAGCGAGGGCACCGGCTTCTTCTATGTGACCAAGAAGAACCCGCGCAACATCACCGAAAAGATGAGCTTCCGGAAGTACGATCCGGTTGCGCGCAAGCACGTTGAATTCAAGGAAGCCAAGATCAAGTAAGATCGGCTTTGCGTAGCTGCCGCCGCGATTGAACCTGACTGGCGGCAGGTGCGATAATTCATCGACAGTTCAAGCCCGCGGTCTTAACCGCATCGGCATGACAAAACGTATCCCTTCTTTTCGTACATTGGCGATCGGCCTTGGGGCCGGTGCGCTCGCGCTGGGCCTTGCGCCCGTTGGTACGGCCCCTTTGACCGCGCCCGCCGCAGCGCAGGCCACCAGCGATCTCGACAAGGTCGTCGGCGCGCTGCGCGGCATCTCCACCATGAAGGCCGACTTCACCCAGACGGATCGTCAGGGTTCGACGCTGCGCGGACAGATGACGCTGAAGCGCCCCGGCAAGATTCGCTTCGACTATGGCAAGGATGCCGAATTCCTCGTCATCTCGAACGGCAAATCGCTCTACATGATCGATTACGAGGTCAATCAGGTCGAACGCTGGCCGATCGGCAATTCGCCGCTGGGGGCGCTGTTCAATCCTGAAAAGGACGTCAAGGCGTTCGGCAAGATAGTGGCGACGCGCGATCCCAATGTGCTGAGCGTTGAAGTGCGCGATCCCAAAAAGCCCGAATTCGGCATGATCACGCTGATCTTCGTTCGCAAGCCCTCTGCCCCTGGCGGGCTGGAACTGGCCTATTGGGTCGCGCTGGACGCGCAGAACAATCGCACCCGCGTGCAATTGTCGAACCAGCGTTACGGCGTCAGCGTTGCTGACAGCGCCTTCACGTTTAAGGATCCGCGCCGAACGACCCGTCGGCCCGGATAGCTCGTCTGGCGACGAGCGGTTGTATGAAAGCGACAAGATTCTGGCCGCGTTCATGTGATTGAAAGCCTCCAACGGCTAATCATTATCAACAAGGCGGCTCGAAGGGAGGTTTCCCCCCTGTTGCCCACCCTTCGTAATGGGCCTGCTTTGTACAAGCGTGACGAACGCTCTATGGAACCCTCGACCCAACGCCCCCGGGTCGAGGGTTTTTGTATGTCGAAAACGGGGTTTTCCGCCTTCGACGGTTGAGCCCTGCTCCGGCGCGACGTTGCCGCTTATTCCCCCCAGCCCAATGCCTTGCGGATGATCGCATAGATCACGTTCTGTTCGATCACGCCGCGTGCGCGGGTCGCGCCGGGTCCGGTGGCGAACAGCGCCACATCCTCGCCCGCATGGGTTTCGCCGCCGGTCGGTACCAATGCTTGCTGGCGCGCCGCGATGCCGGTTTCGGGCACCTGTCGCTCACCACGCACCGCTCCCGGTCCGTTTGCGTAACCGAGTGTGGTGTAAGGCTTGCCGTCCGCCGCCAGCACGGGCGACTTACCGTCCCCGCCGTCTTCGCCGCGCCCGGCAGGCGGGACGACAAACCCCAAAATGTCGTTCCCGCGCTGCGGATAGCCCGCGATCGTGAAGACGTGGCTGTGATCGGCCGTCACCATGATGAGCGTTTCGGCAGGGTCGGTGTTATCAACGGCATATTGCACCGCGCGAGCGAATTCTACCGCCTCTTCCAACGCATAGCCTGCCTGCCCTGCATGGTGGGCGTGATCGATCCGCCCCCCTTCGACCATCAGATAGTAGCCATCGGGGTCGGCCTTCAGCCGGGCGAGGGCGGCTGCTGTCATGTCGGTCAGGGTCGGCTCAGGCGAATCGGCCTTGCGATCGGCCATGAAGGTCATGTGGCTGGGGTTGAACAGGCCGAGCACCGGCTTGTCCATCGGCGCGGCGGAAAGGCCGGCGGCGTCCCTGACCACGGTGCCGCCATTTTTGGCTGCCCATGTGGCGGGCAGATCGGCCCCGGCCTCGATCCGGCGACCGGCGCGGTCCTTGTCCTTGCCGTAGAAGGCCGATGTGCCGCCGCCTAAAGCCACATCGAAAGCCGCTTCGGCGAGTTGCAGGGCAATATCCTTGCACCCCTGGCCCTGCTGATCGTCGGGGATGTTGTTGTCCCCCTCCCAGTCACGATCGGCGCTACGGGAGAAGACGCTGGCGGGGGTGGCGTGAGTCAGGCGTGTGGTGGTTACGATCCCGAGGGCGAGGCCCCGCTGTTTCACCTCTTCGCCCAGCAGGGGAAGCGGGTGAGCGAGTGCGTCTTTGCACACGCCTTTTTCTGCTTCCGGCCCGATGCCGAGCACGCCGATCCGGGTTTTTTGCCCCGAATGCATTGCGGTTGCGGTGCCGGCGCTGTCGGGCACCTGGGCGTTGGTGTTGTAGGTTTTGACCAGCGCGACATTGTCGAACTTTTCAAAGCTGAGGCGATTTTCCTCGCCGGTTTCCCCACGCTTTTGCGCTTCGTAGATGCGCGCGGCGGTGATCGTGGAGATGCCCATGCCGTCACCGATGAACAGGATGACGTTCTTGGCCTTGGCCGGTGCGGCGGACTGGGCGGAGGACTGGGCGACCGGCGCCGAACGGGGTTCTGCCGTGGTTGCACAGGCACCCAGCGGGAGGGCAGCAGCAGCAAGAGCGATCAGCGCGCGGGACGGGGTCATCACAGGTTCTCCTTGGGCAGCGCGGTATCGGGTGTGAAGATGACCGTAAAGTGACGGTTTGCGAATTGAGCGCATCGCCGGTGGCTGGATTTAGCGTTTTTGGTCGCCCTATCGCTTCGCTACTTGAGGGCGTTCTTGGTGCCCCACCGCTTCGCTACTTGAGGGCGTTCTTGGTGCCCTACCGCTTCGCTACTTGAGGGCGGAGCCATCTCCCCCTAAGTCCGCCCGATGCTGAGCGTTGCCACCTGGAATATCAACTCCGCCCGCCTGCGCGTGGGCCTGATCGAAAAGCTGCTGACCGAGGCCGCGCCCGACATTCTGTGCCTGCAGGAGATCAAGTGCGAAAGCCACCTGTTCCCAGCATCAGCTTTGGCGAACCTGGGCTACACCCATCAGGCGGTGAGCGGACAGAAGGGCTACCACGGCGTCGCCACGGTCAGCCGTGTCCCGATCCGCGAGCTGACCCGCCACGACTGGCAGGACAATGGCGAGGCACGGCATATCGGGGTGGAGGTGCTGGGCAAGGATCTGTTGATCGAAAACGTCTATGTCCCCGCCGGCGGCGACGTGCCCGACCGCGCGGTGAACGCAAAGTTCGGGCAGAAGCTCGATTTCCTTGGCCGGATGACCAGGTGGGCCGACACGCTCGACCGGCCCACGCTGATCGTCGGCGATTTCAACATCGCCCCGCTCGAAAGCGACGTGTGGAGCCACAAGCAGCTTTTGAAGGTCGTCAGTCACACGCCGATCGAGGTCGAGACGCTGGGCAAGTTTCGCGACGCCCACGGCTGGGTCGATATCGGGCGTGAACATGTGCCGCATCCGGGCCGCTATTATAGCTGGTGGAGCTACCGCAATCCGGGCTGGCAGGAAAATGACAAGGGCCGCCGGCTCGATCACATGTGGGCCTCGCCCGATCTGGCGCGGCAAGCAACCGGACACCGCGTGATCGAAGCGGCACGCGGCTGGGAAAAGCCGTCCGATCACGTTCCGCTGATCACGGAGTTCGATCTCTGAGCGCGCCTTCCCCAGAACGCCGCGCTGCACAAGCCGTGGACGGCTTACGCCATGGCTGGCCACTGGCGTTCGCAGGTGGGCCGACCCTGCTGCCGGTCGAAACTGCCATCGCGACAGCGGCGACCGCGCCGCGGATGCTGATTTCCGCTGCGCGCGCGGCGACGCTCAAACTCGCCAACCAGCGCGATGCCGCGGTGCCGCACGCTCCGGTGCTGATCGCAGGCGGTGAAGACTTCACTGTGCGCGACGCCCTGCCGATTGCCGATCCGGCGCTTGATCTGGGCAATCCGCTCAAAGGCCCGTTCAAGGCGGTGACGCTGGACTGGGAAGAGACCGCCCGCGCCGCGCTGGAACTGGCGCGGATCGCGGGAATCCTGCCCGCCTTTTTGGTCGATCCGGTGAATGCGGGCGAGGCGGTGCCGGTCGAGATATCCGATCTGGCCGCCTATTCCGATGCCGGGGCGCTCAGGGTCGTCACGCGCGCACGGCTACCTGTCCACGCGTGCGAGGATGCGGAAATCGTCGCTTTCCGGTCAGCCGCCGATCTGCGCGAACACGTGGCGCTGGTCATCGGCAAGCAATCGGGCGACCGACAGCCGCTTGTGCGCCTCCATTCGGAATGTCTGACCGGCGACATCCTCGGCAGCCTGAAATGCGATTGCGGCCCGCAGCTCGACGCTGCGCTGCATGCGATGGCGCACGAGGCGCAAGGCAGCGGAGGCTGGGGCGTGCTGCTCTATATGCGGCAGGAGGGGCGCGGGATCGGGCTCGTCAACAAGCTGCGCGCCTACCGCTTGCAGGATCAGGGGTTCGATACGGTCGAGGCGAACCAGCGCCTCGGCCTGCCCGATGAAGCGCGCGATTTCCCGGTGGCGGCGCGAATGCTTAAATTGCTGGGTGCGACCGCGATCCGGTTGCTGACCAACAACCCGGCGAAAGTCATCGCGCTGGAAGCCGCCGGCATCACGGTGAGCGAGCGCGTGCCGCACCAGCTCCCGGAAAACCCCCACAACGCCCGCTATCTGGCGACCAAGCGCGACCGGTCAGGGCACTTGCTGCCTTAACGCTGCTCGTATTGCGTCAGGCCCGCTGCCAGCGTGTTGCCCTGCATCACGATGCGCGATCCGGTCCAGTCAGCAAAGAACACGCTTTGCCGCGAAAGGCCGGGGACGAAGCGGGCTTCGTTGTTCACCACTTCCAACCCGTCGGACGCGTGCAGCAGGTCTTCCGCGCCCAGCGCGATGAAGGCGGAGTAATTCTCCTTGTCGCGCCCCTGCACGAACCAGTTGTCGGCAATCCGGCCCATGCTGCCGGCGGGAAGGTCGATCATGTAGTTGGTGGTGCGCCCGTTCGCGTCATCGAAGCTGTTGCCTTCGATCACGACCTCGCCCGCGCGCGCTTTCAGGTAGTGGCCGCCAGTGCCGCGTTCGAACCGGCTTTCGCGCACCGTGAGCGAGCCGTAGTCGCCGATATACAGTGAATGGGCGCAGCCCGCGTCGTTCTCGCAAGTGCCAAGCCCGGTGAAGGTGGAGCGGGTGATGTAGATGCGGCTGCCGGGATCATCGGCAGTGAGAATGCCCTGCTGGCTGTTCTCGAACCGCGCATAGGCGACGTTAAGGGCGCCTGCTTCAAGCCGGATGCCTGCGCCGTTGCCGTCCGCCACATTGATATTGCTGAACGTCAGCCCGCGGATCTCTGCGCCTGTGCCGCGCAGCACCAGCGCGGCCTTGCCCTCGCACGCGCGGCCCGCGAAGGTGACGGTGCCCGGCTCGGCCGCTTCGTAGATGATGACGCCCTGTTCCTGCACCGCGCATTGGCGATAGGTGCCGGGCTGGATGCGAATCGTGGCTCGGGCGTTGCCGATATCGTTCACCGCGTCCTGAAGATTGGAATAGCTGCGGCCGGTTTCGGTCACGGTGAACGCGCCCGGCACGGGCTGCGCAACGAGCACCGCGGCAGGCAACAGAACAGCGGCGGCGAGCGCATGGAGCGCAAAGGATGGCTTGCGGATCATGCGCGGCAAGATAGCCGGCAATGGTTAAGACACCATTTGCCGCTTGGCGTATCCCCCAAGGCTTGGCTAAACCCCTCGCGATCACGTGACCCACACAAGGACCAATCCGATGCGTAATGTTTTTGCCCTGCCCACCTCCCTGGCCGCCCTTTCCGGCGCTGCCTTGCTACTTTCTGCCTGCGGCAGCGCCGATGACGCTTCGACCGAAGTGAGCGCCGATACGGTGGAAATGCCCGCCGATGCTGCGCTTGCCCCGATCGAGGAAGCGCCGGTCGCCGATCCTTCCGCCACCGTGACCGATGCGCCGGGCGCTGTGGAAACGCCGGAAGCCGGTGCCACTGCTGCAGGTGATGCTGCTGCCAATGTTGCCGCCGAAGCCGCGGCCGCCGCTGAAGCCCCGGCCGAATAAGCAACGCCGTGCTGCGCTGGCCCATCGCCGTGTGCCTTGCCCTTTGCCTTGCTGCGTGCGGGGACGAAGGGGCGAGCGCGCCCGGCGAGGTCAGCCCGGGCGAGGCGAAGGCGCTGGAAGATGCTGCCTCGATGCTCGACGAGCGTCGTTTGCCGCCCGAGGCCGTCCCGGCGGAACCGCTCACCGATGTGCCGGTCGACCCGGAACCTCCTGCGCCCACGCGCAACTAGGCACACGCCCCCGCCCGCCTTCCCGTTCAAGGACGAATCCCACCATGAATGCTCCCACCACGCTCGCCGCGCCTGCTAACACCGGAATGGACGAGGACACCTTCGAACAATTCGCCGAGCAGTTGCAGCGTTACGTCCGCGAACGGTTGCTTCCGGCCGAGGCGCAGGTGATCGCCGAAGACCGCATTCCCGACGCGATCGTGAACGAGATGCGCGATATGGGGCTGTTCGGCCTCTCCGTGCCCGAGGAATTCGGCGGCGCGGGGCTCAACATGACGCAGTATGCGCGCGTGGTGAACATCATGGCCTATGCCGCGCCGGCCTATCGCTCGATCTTCTCGATCAATGTCGGGATGTTTTCGAGCGCGCTGAAGAACGGCGCGACGCAGGCGCAGAAGGAAGAATGGTATCCGCAGATCGCCGAAGGGAAGATCGCGTGTTTCGGCCTGACCGAACCGGGCTCGGGCAGCGACAGTGCGGGCCTTCAGACAACCGCAGTGCCCGACACGCAAGGCAATGGCTGGATCCTCAACGGCACCAAGCGTTACATCACCAACGCGCCGCACGCCGATGTCGCGCTGATCATGGCGCGCACCAACAAGGAAGCCCTGCCCAAGAACGCCCACGTCTCGGCGTTCCTCGTCCCGATGAATGCGCCGGGCGTTTCGACCGGATCGCCCGACAGGAAGATGGGGCAGGCCGGATCGCATATTTCGGACATCATGCTCGACGATGTGCATGTGCCGGGCGATGCGTTGCTGGGCGGCGAGACCGGCAAGGGCTTCGTCTTTGCGATGAAGAGTTTGGATAACGGCCGCATTTCCGTAGGCGCGGCGGCGACCGGCTATGCGCGGCGCGCGCTCGATTCGGCACTGCGTTATGCCAATGAACGCAAGGCCTTCGGCGAACCCATCGCCAATTTCCAGCTGATCCAGGCGATGCTCGCCGACAGCGAGATCGAGATCTATGCGGCCGAAAGCATGATGGCCGATGTCACTGCGCGCGCCGACCGGGGCGAGAACATTCTGGTCAAGGCCGCCGCCTTCAAGGTCTTTGCCAGCGAAATGTGCGGCCGCGTGGTCGACCGGGTGGTGCAGGTCTATGGCGGCGCGGGCTATCTGGCAGAATACGATGCCGAACGCTTCTTCCGTGATGCGCGCATCTACCGCATTTACGAAGGCACGACCCAGATCCTGCAATTGCAGATTGCCAAGCACATGCTGCGTGAGTGGGCGGCGGGGGCCTGAGTGTACAACCTCCTCAATGACCTGAGCATCGTCGAGGTCTCCAGCTTCGTCGCCTCGCCCACGGCGGGCCTCTATTGCGCGCAGATGGGTGCAGAGGTGATCCGCGTCGATCACACAGCGGGCGGGCTGGATTACAACCGCTACATGCTGACGCGCGAGGGACGTTCGCTTTCCTGGGAGAACCTCAACCGCGCCAAGAAATCGGTCGCGCTCGATCTGCAATCGGGCGAGGGGCGCGAATTGCTGGTGGAGCTGGCGAGCGCGGTCGGCCAGTGCATCACCAACCTGCCGGAAAAGAGCTTCCTGAGCCATGCGGCGATGCAGGCCCGACGCGCCGACATGGTCAGCTTGCGCGTCATGGGATGGCACGATGGCCGTCAGGCGATGGATTTCACGGTCAATGCCGCTGCCGGCTACCCGCTGATGTGCGGGCCAGAAGACTGGGATCCGGCCACCGCGCCGCCGGTCAATCAGGTATTGCCCGCGTGGGACTTCATCACTGGAGCCTACGGCGCCTTCGCCTTGCTCGCCGCGCTGCGCCACCGTGACAAGACGGGTGAGGGCAGCGAAGTGCGCCTGCCGCTGGGCGATGTGGCAATCGGCACGATGGCCAACGCCGGGCTGATGGCGGAAGTGCTGTATCGCGGCGGGGACCGCGAACGGCTGGGCAACGCGATCTGGGGCGCGTTCGGGCGCGATTTCCGCAGCCGTGACGGGGTGCGCTTCATGGTCGCGGCGCTGACGCCCAAGCAGTGGAGCGGATTGGTGAAAGCCTTCGGGGTCGAAGGCGGCATCGGCGTGCTGGAGGCCGAATATGGCGTGAAGTTTGCCGACGGGGACACACCGCGGTTCCAGCACCGGGCCGAATTGTTCGCGCTGTTCCAAGGCGCTGCGGACATGATGGACTATGCCGATATCGAAGCCCGCCTTACCGCACAGGCGTGCACCTTCGAACGCTATCGCACCGCCTTCGAGGCTGCGAACGATCCGGCGCTGGTGGCGGACAACCCGCTGTTCGGCCCGGCGCCTGCCAACCCTTCGGGCTTCGATTACCCGGCTACCCGCTCCTTTGCCAACCTTTCAGGGCGGGACGCGGGCGATCCTGCGCCGGCACCGTTTCTCGGGCAGCATTCGGAAGAGGTGCTGGCCGAAAAGCTGGGGCTTTCCTCCGGCGCGATCGGCAAGCTGGTGGATGCCGGGACCGTGGCACTTTCAGACAAGGACAGAGCATGACCAGACGCGCCGCCATCTGCACCCCACTACGCACCCCGGTGGGGAAGTTCCTCGGCGGGCTTTCCAGCATGAACGCCGGGCAGCTCGGCGCGGTGATCCTCAAGGCGCTGATGGAGCGCAGCGGCATCGATCCGGCGCGGGTTGATGACGTGGTGTTCAGCCAGGGCTATGGCAATGGCGAGGCGCCCGCGATCGGTCACTGGAGCTGGCTGGCGGCGGGCCTCCCCCTCGAAGTCCCCGGCTTCCAGCTTGATCGCCGCTGCGGATCGGGCGTGCAGGCGGTGGCGACGGCGGCGATGATGGTGGAAACGGGGATGGCCGATGTCGTCGTGGCGGGCGGCGTGGAAAGCATGTCGAATGTTGAACACTACACCTTGCAAGGGCGCGGCGGGGCGCGGATGGGCGATATCACGCTGCATGATCGCCTCAGCCGGGGGCGGGTGATGAGCCAGCCGGTCGAACGCTTCGGCGTCATCACCGGAATGATCGAAACCGCCGAGAACCTCGCGAAGGATTACGGCATCACCCGCGAGGCAGCGGATGAGTTCGCGGTGCGCAGCCACCAGAACGCAGCGCGGGCCTGGGCTGACGGCAAATTTGCCGAGCAACTGGTGCCCGTCGCGATCCCCCAGCGCAAAGGCGATCCCGTGGTGTTCGACCACGATGAAGGCTACCGCGCCGATGCGACGCTCGAATCGCTAGGCAAGCTTTACGCCATTGATGGCAAGCGCGATCCTGATGCCATCGTTACCGCCGGCAATGCCAGCCAGCAGAACGATGCGGCGGCCGCCTGCCTCGTGGTTGCGGAAGACAAGCTGGAGGAAATGGGCCTCACCCCGATGCTGTGGTTCGGCGGCTGGGCGGCGGCGGGCTGCGATCCGTCGCGCATGGGGATCGGCCCGGTGCCCGCGGTGGAGCGCCTGTTCGCGCGACGCGGCTATAGCTGGGACGATATCGGCATGGTCGAACTCAACGAAGCTTTCGCGCCGCAGGTGCTTGCCGTGCTCAAGGGCTGGGGCTGGTCGGACGACGATTCGCGCCTGGAGATGCTCAACGTCAATGGCTCGGGGATCAGCCTGGGCCATCCCATTGGCGCGACGGGCGGTCGAATCCTGGCCGACATGGCGCACGAGATGCACCGGCGCAGTGCGCGCTACGGGCTGGAAACCATGTGCATCGGCGGCGGACAGGGCATTGCGGCGGTGTTCGAGCGCGCCGGATGACCGATGTCAGCGCCTGGATCGGGCGAGAGCAGCACACCAGCGACCGGCTGGATGACGGGCTGGCCGCGCGCTGGCTTGCCACCTTCGATCTGCCGCGCCCGAACCCTGCGATCATGCCGCAGGGCGTTCACTTTGCGCTCTGCACCCCTGAGGCGCCCACTCTCAATCTTGGCGAAGACGGCCACCCGGCGCGGGACGAAAGCGCCGATAGCTTCCTCCCCCCTTTCCCGATGCCGCGCCGGATGTGGGCGTCTTCCAAAATCGCCTTCCACGCCCCGATCGCCATTGGCGCCGTGATCGCGCGCACGAGCCGGGTCACGTCGGTCAGCGAGAAAGAGGGCGGCTCCGGGCGGCTCGCCTTCGTCGATGTCGAGCATCACACGCGCGCCAATGGCACGCTGGCGGTGATCGAAACGCAGACGCTGGTTTATCGCGATGCGGCTGCACCCGATGCGCTGCTCAGCCCGCCGCCACCGGGGGATGGGCGGTTCGATCCTTCCGATTGGGACGCGCACCGCGCTATCACGCCCGATGCGCGGCTGCTGTTTCGCTATTCGGCGCTGACCTTCAACACCCACCGCATCCACTACGACGCGCCCTATGCGCAAGCGGTTGAGCGTTATCGCGGGCTGGTGGTTCACGGCCCACTGACCGCGAGCCTGCTGTTGCAGCTGGCGGCGGGTGAACTGGGCGAAAACCGGGTGCGCCGCTTTGCCTTCCGGGGCCTGTCTCCCGCCATCGCGGGCGAGCCGCTGCACTTGGTGATGCGCAAGGGCGAGACTGGATCCGACCTTGCCGCCTTTGCAGGCGACGGGCGGCCGGTGATGCAGGCGAGCGCCGCGCTCTAATCCAGCGGGTAATCGGTGATCGGCTTGAGCACCTTGTAACTTTCCTTCACCGGCGGTTTTTTCAGGTCGGGAAAGTCGATTGCGCCGGGGGCTTCGTGCGTATCGGGGACGCGGCTGAGCAGATCGCTGACCAGTGTCAGCCGTCCGCGCCGCTGATCGTTGAAATCGACCAGCGTCCACGGCGCGTGTTTCGTGTGGGTCGCTTTCAGCATCGCATCGCGCGCCTTTGTGTATTCGGTGTATTTCCCCCGTGCCGCCAAATCGATCGGGGATAGCTTCCAGCGTTTCAGCGGATCCTCCAGCCGTTCGCGCAGCCGTTCTTCCTGCTGCGCCTGATCGGTGGTGAGCCAGTATTTGAACAGCAGGATGCCATCATCAACCAGCATCTTTTCGAAGGCTGGCGCCGCCGTGAGGAAGGCCGCAACCTCGGCATCGGACGCATAACCCATCACCTTTTCGACGCCTGCCCTGTTGTACCATGACCGGTCGAACAGCACGATCTCGCCCGCGGCTGGCAGGTGCGGGACATACCGCTGGAAATACCACTGGCTCGCTTCGATCTCGGTGGGTTTGGGAAGCGCAACTGTCCGGCACTGACGCGGATTAAGCTTGTCGCGCACCGCGGTGATCGCGCCGCCCTTGCCCGCAGTGTCGCGGCCTTCGAACAGCACCACGATCCGTGCGCCGGTCGTTTTGGCCCAGCGTGCCATGCTGACCAGTTCGAGGCTCAACGGTTCGAGCGCCGCCTCATATTCCTTGCGCTTCATCCCCATGGGCCGCTCCTTTGTTTGTGCACGCTGCCAGAAGGTAGTATCACCTGCAACGATATGGCCACACTTGCAGATCTCCAGCCCGATTTTGCCACCCTGCCTGAAATGACGGGCGATGTCTTCACCGCGCCGCTCGCCAAGCCGGCGCATGTGGGCGAAGACTGGCTGGAACCGGCGCAAACCGCCTACACATCAGAAGATGACGCGGTCTGGAACGATCTTTTCGTCCGCCAGATCGAGGTTCTTCCGAACCGGGCGTGCACCGCCTTCCTGGCCGGACTGGAAAAGCTTGACCTGGGGCGCGGGGGCGTGCCGGAATTCGGCGTGCTGTCGGAAGAACTGGGCGCATTGACCGGGTGGAGCGTGGTGCCGGTCCCGATGCTGATCCCCGACCACGTGTTTTTCTGGCATCTGGCCAACCGCCGATTCCCCGCAGGCAATTTCATCCGCACCCGCGAAACGTTCGACTATATCGAGGAGCCTGACGTTTTCCACGATGTGTTCGGCCACGTGCCGATGCTGACCGACCCGACCTATGCCGACTATATGCAGGAATATGGCCGCGCCGGGTGGAAGGCGATGCGGTATAACCGCCTCAAGGCGTTGGGCGCTTTGTATTGGTACACGGTCGAATTCGGGCTCATCGAGGAAGCAGGGGAAGTGCGCGCTTACGGTGCCGGAATTCTGTCAGGGCCGACCGAGGCCCGCTTCGCGGTGGAGGCGCAAAGCCCCAACCGCATCATGCTCAATGTCGATCGCGTGATGCGCACCGATTACGTCATCAGCGATCTGCAGCCGACCTATTTCGTGATCCCCAGCTTCGAAGATCTTTACCGTCAGACGGTGGAGCGCGATTTCGACCGGCTTTATCGCAGCCTCCCGGCAGGCTTCACTTATGCCAACAGCGCGGTGATCGATGTCGATAATGTGCTGCATCGGGGGACGCAGCAGTATCACCTGCGCGGCGGACGCGGCAGCGGCGCAAAACCTGTCTGAGCGCAAAAGAAAACGGCCCGGAACCGAAGTTCCAGGCCGCCTTGTCGTGCTGCAAGCCGTTAAGGGCCAACAGGTCTGACGAATTACTGAGCGACGGCTGCGCCATCATCCATGGCTTCGCCGGTTTCTTCCATGTTTTCAGCCTTGGCTTCGGCGTTGTCGACCATCGCATCTTCCTGAGCGTCGGTGATCTGGCCGGCATCTTCCATGGCGTCGGCTTCAGCTTCTACGCCTTCGACCATGGCGTCACCCTGCTCTTCCATGGCTTCTTCGTTCGGGCCTTCGCAGGCAGCGAGCGACAGACCGAGGGCTGCGGCGGCAAAGAAGGCAGTGTGCTTGGACGTGAACTTCATAACGCTCTCCATAAAACTGGCTGGCAGGCGACGACCTGCCGAATGAGCCTATAGAGCCATTTCGGGGGAAAGTTCCATACCTGAACAAAAATTCATGCACGCGAATCGGATTTTCGCAAGCGCAGTGCATGATAGAGCACCAGCGCCACACCAGTGGCTGCCAGCGCAATTCCGAGGCTGAGGATCGAAAGGCTGCCGATCATGGTGCCTTCATTGGCGATGGCGCCGGCGATCACCGATACAATCATGCCGAGTGCAATCTGCCGCAAAATCGTTCCAGGCGCTTCGGTCCGGGCGATGATCGAGGCCAGCCAACCCAGCGTTACCCCCAAAATGATCAACACCAGCAAGGCCATTTTACCCGATTTCTCCATCACCATCGGCGCCGATGGCCCGCAGACCCGCCTCGCCCTTAAACCAGCAAGCCGCCGGGTGGTTCCGAAGGGGGCGCGTCAGCGCGTCAGCAACCACACCAGCGCGGCGCCGCCGATGACGATGCGGTAATAGGCAAATGGCGCAAATCCAAACCGGCTGACATAGGTCACAAAAGCGCGGATCACGACCATTGCGGCCAGAAATGCAGCCACAAGACCGATCGCGATTTCCTGCCAGCCAACCAGGGCCACCCCTTCGCTCAATCCGGCCGGATCGGACAGGATCTTCACCGTTGCGGCGCCGAGCATTGTCGGCACGGCCAGAAAGAAGCTGAATTCGGCGGCGGTTTTGCGCCCCACGCCCATTGCCAGCGCGCCAAGGATGGTTGCGCCTGAACGGCTGGTTCCGGGAATCATCGCAAGGCACTGGATAAACCCGATGCCGATGACCTTCTTCAAGGGGATCGCCGCTACGCCGCCGTCCTCGCCGGGACGCACGGCTTTTTCGAGGCCGATCATCGCGAACCCGCCCACCAGCAGTGCCCAGGCGACCACCAGCGGACTTTCCAGCAGCGCGAAGATCTGATCCTTGGCCAGCAGCCCGATCACCGCAGCGGGCGTGAAGCCGATGAGCAGATTGCGCACAAACAAAACCGATGTCCGCTCCCATTTGAGCAGGCCGAGGAACATGCCCCACAAATAGCGGAAATAGGTCACCACCACCGCCAGAATCGCGCCCAGCTGGATCACCACGTTGAACTGCGCCCACTGCGCAGCGTCATAGCCGAACAGCTCGGACGCGAGGATCAGGTGCCCGGTCGATGACACGGGCAAAAATTCGGTCAGTCCTTCAAGGATGCCGAGCAGGATCGCAACAAGGGTTTCGCTCATGGGCGGTGCGCTTTGCTGACAGGCGGCTGCAAGTCAAACCGAAAAGGCCCGCCCTGTGGATGGGCGGGCCTCAAGGGAGTTACCAGATACGCACGCGCTCTTCGGGCGGCAGATACAGGGCATCGTCGGGTTTCACGCCGAAAGCTTCGTACCATTCGTCAAGGTTCCGGACGACGCCGTTGACGCGGTATTCTTCCGGGCTGTGGCTGTCGGTGACGAGGCGGTTGCGATAGTTTGCCTCACGCTGGCTTGACCGCCACACCTGCGCCCAGGCGAGGAAGAAACGCTGATCGCCAGTCAGGCCGTCAATCACCGGCACGTCTGTGTCCTTGGTTGCGATCTTGTAGGCGCGATAGGCCATGCTGAGGCCGCCGACATCGCCGATGTTCTCGCCCAGCGTCAGGCGCCCGTTGACGCAGGTGGTGCCATTGTCGAGCGGACAAAAGGCGTTGTATTGCGCCACGAGACGGTTGCCCAGTTCGTCAAAGGCGGCCCGGTCGGTGTCGGTCCACCAGTTGCTCAGCTTGCCCGTCGCGTCGGACTTGGAGCCCTGATCGTCGAAGCCGTGGCCGATTTCATGCCCGATCACCCCGCCGATGGCGCCGTAATTGACCGCAATATCGTTGGAGAGCGCGAAGAACGGCTGCTGGAGGATGCCGGCGGGGAAGACGATCTCGTTCTTCACCGAGTTGTAATAGGCGTTCACCGTCTGCGGCAGCATGCCCCATTCGGTACGGTCGATCGGTTCACCCAGCTTGGCGACATTGTCGGCCTGTTCCCACGTGGCGGCTGCCATGCGATTGGCAATCGGATCGCCGGCAGTGATGGCAAGGCCTTCATAGGTTTCCAGATTGGGGCGATAGCCGATCTTCGGATCGAAGCTGTCGAGCTTGGCGAGGGCCTGGGTTTTGGTCGCTTCACCCATCCAGTCGATCTCGGCGATGGATTCACGCAGCGCCAGTCGCAGGTTGGCGACCAGTTCATCCATCGCGACCTTGTTTTCCGCCGGGAAGTACCGCGCGACGTAGGATTTGCCGATCAACTCGCCCAGCAGGCCTTCGGACTCGCCGATCGCCCGCTTCCAGCGTGGGCGCTGCTCGGGCGTGCCGCGCAGGGTCTGGCCGTAGAAATCGAAGCTTGCGGCATCGAAACGCGAAGGAAGCACGGCGGCGTTGCCTGACAGGAACTCCTTGGCCATCCACGCTTGCAGCACTTCGACCGGGGTTTCACCGATCAGCGCGAACATGCCGGGAAGGCCGGTGCCGATCTTGGCAAGGGTTGCCTCGTCGAGCTTGTACTGGGCGATTTCTTCGGCGGTCGGCGGCATCAGGCTGACGACGAAGCCGGGGCTGTCGGCGATGCCGATCTGCTGGAGCATGGCCGTGACGGGAACCGCGCCGCTGATCGCACCAAGTTCGTCGGCGGTCAGCAGGTTGTAGGTCAGGTCGCGGTTGCGGCGCACGGTGCGGTCCCATGCCACATTGCGCGCAATCGTGTCTTCAAAGGCATAGACCGTCTCGGCCATGGCGGCGGGGTCTGCGTAGCCCGCTTCGCCCAGCAGGAAGGCGAGATATTGCTTGTACTTGGCCTGGATCGCCTGGCCTTTTTCCGATGTGTCGAGATAGTAATCGCGATCCGGCATCCCCAACCCGCCAAAGCCGACGCTGGCGATGTGGCGATCGGGCTGCTTGGCATCCACGCCCACGCCTGCGCCAATCGGGCTGGCAAAGCCCGGCTCGGCCCACAGCATGGCGAGATCGTTCAGCGTTGCGGCGCCCTTGATCCGGGCGAGATAGGGCTGCGCCGGCGCAAGGCCCGCCGCTTCGATGGCGCCGGTATCAAGGAAGGTGCGATAGGCATCCACGATGCGGCGCTCGTCACCCGAAAGGGTGGCGGCGTCCTTGGCCATCAACTCGTCCATCAACGCCTTGACGTCGGCGGTGCTCTTTTCGCCCAGCAGGGTGAAGGCACCGATGCGGCTGAATTCGGCGGGCAGCGGGTTCGCATCGATCCAGCGCTGGTTGACATAGGCGTTGAAGTCATCGCCCGGCGTGATGTCGTCGGCGAGCAGATCGGGATCGACGCCCCATTCGCCAAAGCTCATCGTCGGCAGTGCGGCCACGGGCGCATCGGCGGCGGATTGCACCAGATGTTCGACCGCGCCGCTGGCGTCATGGCCGTGGCTATCGTCGTTGGCGAAGGCTGGCGCGGCGAGCGCGATCAGGCTTGCGCCAAGAAGGGCGGCGGTCTTGTGGATCATGATGCATGTGTCCCTGAAAAGCTTCGACGATACCTTTAATGCGGGTCACATTAACGTCGCATGGGCCAAGCGGTCGCCGCTTATCCGGCGGGCCATGCGCTTCGTCGAAAAGGTTGGGGTCGAAAAGACCGGGGTCGAAAAGCTCGGGGTCGAGAAGGTCAGGCGGCCGCGTTGGCGAATTGCAGGCTGGCAAGCCTGGCGTAAAGCCCGCCCGCCTTGCTCAAGGCCTCATGCGTGCCCTGTTCGACGATGCGTCCGTCCTCCAGCACCACGATCCGGTCGGCTGCGCGCACCGTGGCAAGGCGGTGCGCGATCACCAGTGTGGTGCGGCCCTGCATCAGCCCATCAAGCGCCTGCTGCACCAATTGTTCGCTTTCGGCATCCAGCGCACTGGTCGCTTCATCCAGCAGCAGGATCGGCGCATCGCGCAGCAGTGCACGGGCGATGGCGACGCGCTGTTGCTGGCCGCCCGACAATTGCGTGCCGCCTTCGCCAAGATAGGTGTCGAGACCTTGTGGCAGCGCCCGCAGGAACGTTTCGGCATTGGCGGCGCGGGCGGCGTCCCAGATATCGTCGTCGCTCGCATCCCACTGGCCGTAACGCAGGTTGTCGCGGGCATTGGCGCTGAACAGCACCCCGTCCTGCGGCACCAGCGCGATCCGTGAACGCACCTCGCCCGGATCGGCACTGGTCAGCGGTACACCGTCGATCCGGATGGTGCCACCTTGCGGATCGTAGAACCGTTCGACCAGTTGAAAGATCGTCGATTTGCCTGCGCCCGACGGGCCAACGATGGCGATGGTCTCCCCAGGTTCGATCTCGAGCGTGAAGTCCTTGAGCGCTTCGGTTTCAGGCCGGGCCGGGTAACGGAAGGTCACATTGCGGAACGACAGACTGCCGCGCGCCGGCGTGGGCAGGCGTTCAGGCCGCGCAGGGGGCGCGATTTCGGGCTTCGCTTCGAGCAATTCGGCCAGTCGGCTGGCCGCGCCTGCACCACGCAGCAGATCGCCGTAGACTTCGGTGAGCGAACCCAGCGCGCCGGCGACTAGAATGCCGGTGAACACGAAGAAGCCCATATCTCCCGGCGTGATCGTGCCTTCATTCACCGCCAAGGCGCCGCGCCACATCGCCAGCGTGATCGCACCGAACACCAGCAAAATCACCACCGAGGTCATGGCCGCGCGCAAGATGATGCGCCGCCGGGCGATGGTGAAGGTTTCCTCGACGACTCCGGCAAAGCGTTCGCCCTCGCGCCGTTCTTGCCCGAAACTTTGCACGATCTTCATCGCGGACAGCACTTCGGTCACATAGGCGCCGACATCCGCGATCCGGTCCTGACTGGTGCGCGAGACAGCGCGAATCTTGCGTCCGAAGAACACGATGGGTGCGATCACCAACGGAATGCCGATCAGCAGGCCTAGTGTCAGCGATGGCGCAAGAAAGATCAGCAACGCGATCCCGCCGATCGCGGTGAGCGAATTGCGCAACGCGACCGAAACCGTGGTGCCGACCACATTTTCGATGATCGCCGTATCCGATGTCATCCGGCTGGAAATTTCCTTGGGGCTGTTCACCTCGTAAAAGCCGGGCGAGAGGTACAGCAGATTGGCCTGCACCTTCAACCGGACATCGGCCACCACGCGTTCACCCAGCCAGCTTACGTAATAGAACCGCATCGCCGTGCCGAGGCCGAGGACCACCACGATCATGAGCAGATATTTGAAGGCAGAGCCGATATCGGCGGGTGTCGCACTGCCGCCGAACGCTTCATCGATGATGACCTTGAAGCGCCACGGGATTGCCAGCGTCGCCCCCGAGGTGATCAGCAGAGCCAGCAGCGCGAGGCCGATCTGGCGCGGATATTGAACCGCTGTGCTGAACACCATCCGGAGCGGGCCGAGCGAGCGCGATTTGGGCGCCGCCGCCTGTTCCGCAATCGTCGCCGTTTCGGGCAGTCCGACCACGCTCTCGGCAGGGGCCGATGTGTCGGAGAGTTCGCGCTTCTGGAGTTCGACGTTCATGATTGCAGCGCTCTAGCGGCCCGTTGCGCGAATTTCACGTGCAAAAAGCAGCAGGCTCGTGTGCCTGGCCTGTGCCTGACGCGTGTCTGGCGGGTGAGCGCCTCCAGGCGGATCGTGTAATTGTGCATTGCACAACGGCCCTCAAAGGCCCATCTGTTTCGTAAAGGCGCTGTCGAAACAAGGCGCCAGCCCGTTCGCTGCTTGAGGTAACCCGATGCTTTACCACGCCTATGAACTCCAGCGCAGCTGGATGAACAGCGCCAGCGCGCTGGCTTCGATCAGTGCCGAGGTGCTGTCCAACCCCGCCAATCCGCTCGGCTACACGGGCATGGGGCCGATGGTTGCCAATGCGATGGAAGTGTTTGCCCACGCGACGGCAGCTTATGGCAAGCCGGCATTCGGCCTCACCAGTATCGCCATTGATGGCACGCTGCATGATGTCACCGAACGTGTCGCTCTCCATCGTCCTTTCGGCGATCTGTTGCACTTCACGGTGGAAGGCGCACCCGCCGATCGTCCGCGTCTGCTGATTGTCGCCCCGATGAGCGGCCATTACGCCACGCTGCTGCGCGGCACGGTGGAACGGATGCTGGAATCGGCCGATGTCTTCATCACCGATTGGACCGATGCCAAGATGGTGCCGCAAAGCGAAGGCCAGTTCGATCTGGATGAATATATCGATTACCTCATCGCGTTCACCGAACACGTCCACGCCGAAGCCAATAGTGACGGCGCCAAGGGCCAGCGCATCCACATGATGGCGGTGTGCCAGCCCAGCGTCCCCGCCTTTGCCGCGACCGCGCTGATGAACCTGCAAAAATCACCGGCAACGCCTGCGACCCTGACCATGATGGGCGGCCCGATCGACACCCGCGAGTGCCCCACGGTCGTCAATAACATGGCGATGCAGCGCCCGATCGCATGGTTCCGCCAATCGGTGATCGCGACCGTGCCGATGAAATATCCAGGCGCTGGACGCCGCGTCTATCCCGGCTTCATGCAGCTCAACGCCTTCATGTCGATGAACCTGTCGAGCCACATGCTCAGCCACTACGAGATGTTCAAACACCTCACCGCGGGCGATGATGCATCCGCGCAGGCGACCAAGGATTTCTACGACGAATACCGCAGCGTTTGCGACATGACGGCGGAGTTTTACCTTCAGACCGTGGAGGAGGTGTTCCAGAAGCACTCGATCCCCAAGGGCGAGTTCCGTCACAAGGGCACGCTGGTCGATATCACCCAGATCACCGACACCGCGTTGCTGGCGATCGAGGGCGAGCGTGATGACATCTCCGGCCTCGGCCAGACCCGCGCGGCGCTGAAGCTGACGCCGAACCTGCCTGATGACAAGAAGCGGTATTACATGGCCGAAGGCGCGGGCCATTACGGCATCTTCAACGGCAGCCGCTGGCGCACCAAGGTCGCGCCGGTCGTGGAAGAATGGATTGCTGCGCACGGCGGCTAGGCGTGCGGGGCGCCGCTGCAATCCTATCATAGGATTGACATATATCTGACCGCGCCCCAGAGGCGCGGGTGTCCTGTTCTATCGTGGCAGACCATACTCTTGCCCGGACGGGATCAATGCAGATTATCGGCAGCACCGCGCGTATCGACGCGGTCATCACGTGGGTCGACGGCGGCGATCCGCTGCATCGTGCAAGGCGGCAGCATTATCAGACGGCGGGCGCGGCGCACCACGCCAACGCCATCAATCCGCACCGCTGGGCCTGCAATGACGAATTGAGCTATTGCCTGCGGTCGATCGCCAACCACGCCCCGTGGATCGGGCGCATCTGGATTGTGACCGATGCGCAGACGCCTGATCTTTCGCGCCTTCCGAGTGCCTTGTTGGATCGGATCACCATTGTCGATCATCGCACGGTCTTCGCCGGTCATGAGGACGTGTTGCCGACCTTCAATTCGCTGGCGATCGAAACGCTGCTGTGGCGCATTCCGGGGCTGGCGGAGCACTTCGTCTATTTCAATGACGATGTGTTTCTGACCGGGCCATTGGCACCGGGCGATCTGTTCTGCGGCGACGCGCCCGTGCTGCGGGGGCGTTGGGTGGATTACCGCACGCTGGCAGCAGACCCTGCCAGCCGCATTGATCCCACGCTGCTGCACCCGCTTACGCAAATCAACGCCGCCGCGCTGGCGGGGTTTGGCACCGACCGCCTGTTCCGCGCAGCGCACGTCGTTCATCCGATGCGCCGATCGATGATGGCGCGGCTTTATGACGAGCATCGGGACGCATTCGTGGCCAATATCGGACACCGATTCCGCTGTGTGACGCAATTCCTGCCGCAAGGCCTGCACAATCACGCCTGGATTGCGACCGGTGACGCAGTGCTCCACACCGTCGAAGACCACCTGCATCTGCGCACCGGCGCGGTGCTGGATTATCCGCTGCCCGATGTCCGCGCGCTCCTGGCCCGCGCGCTGCAGCCGCAGTTCAAGTTCCTGTGCATCAATGATCTGCCGCAGGTCGAAGCCGCTATTCCCGACACCCGCGACTGGATCGAGCGCGCCATTGCGGCGTGAACTTTAAGCGCCTGTCACAATCGCCAGTCAATCGCACCGCGTCCGTGTTGCGCCAGAAAGGCGTTGGTCTGGCTGAACGGGCGCGAGCCGAAGAAGCCGTTATGCGCTGACAGCGGGCTGGGGTGGGCGGATGTCAGCACCAGATGGTGGCCAGATCCGGCCCCTGAGAGGGCGAGTGCGGGCACGCGGCTTGCCTTCTTGCGCGCATGGCTGCCCCACAGGATGAACACTGTCGGCTCTGCACGCTCAGCGACGGCGGCGACGGCGGCATCGGTAATCGCATCCCACCCGCGACCCGCATGGCTGCCTGCCTGACCCGCTTCGACCGTCAGCGTGTTGTTGAGCAACAGCACACCCTGCCGCGCCCACGGCGTCAGATCCCCGGTCTGCACGCGCGGCAGAGCGAGGTCAGCCTCCAGCTCCTTGTAGATGTTCACCAGCGAGGGCGGCACGCGCACGCCTGCCTGCACCGAAAAGGCAAGACCATGCGCCTGTCCTGGCCCGTGATAGGGATCCTGCCCCAGAATCACGCAGCGCACCGCATCGAGCGGCGTGAGCGCCAGCGCCGCCAGCCGTGTCCCGCGCGGCGGATAGACCTGTTTGCCTGCCGCTTCCTCGGCCTTGAGCCAGCCGCCCAAGCGGCGCGCTTCGGCGCTATCCAGCACCGGTTCCAGCACGCTGCGCCAGCTTTCGGGGATCGTGTCGTGTGTCATTGCCATCAAACTGGCATGCCGCGGCCACGCACGCCACTGAACGCTTCCCCTCTTTCCCCAATCGGCGTAGGGCCTGCGCCATGGCCGTACATTTTCATGAAGAAGACCTTCCCGCCGGCGTGTTGACCGGTACCAGCGATCTTGCCGTCGATACCGAGACGATGGGCCTCATCACCCCGCGTGACAGGCTGTGCGTGGTGCAGATTTCCGATGGATCGGGTGATGAACATCTGGTGCGCTTCAATCCGGGCAGCGCCTATGACGCGCCCAATCTGGAAGCGATCCTGAGCGATCCGGCGCGGGTGAAAATCTACCACTTTGGCCGGTTCGATCTGGCAGCGGTGCATTACTACCTCGGCGTGACAGCCGGGCCGGTGTTCTGCACCAAGATCGCTAGCAAGCTGGTGCGCACCTACACCGACCGGCATGGCCTGAAGAACCTGGTCGACGAACTGCTGGGCGAAAACATTTCCAAGCAGCAGCAAAGCTCCGATTGGGGCGGGCCGGTCTTGTCGGACGCGCAGCGGGATTACGCTGCGTCGGATGTGCGCTATCTCCACCGCCTGCGCGATGAACTGACCGTGCGGCTGGAACGCGAGGGACGCATGGCGATGGCGCAGGCGTGCTTCGATTTCCTGCCGACACGCGCGCTGCTCGATATCGCCGGCTGGGCCGAGAACGACATCTTCAGCCACATGTAAGCCCACAGCAAGGACGCCGCAGGCAGACACGCATCATGGCCCCCGCCCAGCCCCGCATCGAAACCAGTGAAGCGCGCGCGCTGCGCGGCCGCCGCCAGCAATTCGCTGCGCCCGGCGGATCGCATGACCGGTTGGTGCGCTTTCTGGCGCGGGCGCTGCCGATGGGTGTGGGCGTGATGGCTGCGCTGATGATCATCACACCGCTCAGCCCGCGCGGCGAGGTAAGCTTCCTGCTCGATCGCAACAAGGTCGCACAGATCAACGAGCGGCTGAGCGTTGATAACGCGATGTATCGCGGGCGCGACAATCAGGGGCGCCCTTTCTCCCTGCTCGCGGGTGAGGCGGTGCAGCGTTCCAGCGTCGAAGGGCTGGTGCGGATGCAGGATCTGGTCGCGCAATTGCTGCTGACCGAAGGGCCTGCGCGCCTGAGCGCCGATGGCGGGGTCTATGATATCGACGCCGAAACCGTCGCCGTGAACGGCCCGGTGCGCCTGACCGCCTCTGATGGCTACGCGATGGTGGCGCGCGGCGTTTCGGTCGATCTCAAGGCGCGAACGATGCAGGGCGATGCCGGGGTTACGGGCGAAGTTCCGGCCGGCACCTTCTCCGCCAACACCATGCGCGCCGATCTGACCGCGCGCACGATCACACTCGAAGGCGATGCACGCCTGACCATGATCCCCGGCCAGTTGAGGATGCCGTGATGACCCCAGTTGCCCGTTCTCCGCTGCGCCGGCTTGCCCTGATCTGGGGGGTTGGCGGCTTTGCGCTTGCTGCTGCGCTTTCGGGCGGCATGACCTTGCAGGCCCAGAGCATCGCCAGCCATAATTCCGATGCGCCTGTGACCTATGACGCCGGCAAGATCGTGTTCGATGATCGTGCCAATCAGGTGATCTTCAGCGGCGGCGTGATTGTCAATCAGGCCGGCTTGCGGATCCAGTCTGACCGGATGCTGGTGAACTTCACCGATAATGGCCAGCTTGAAATCCAGCGTATCACTGCAACCAGCGGCGTGACGGTGACCCGCGGGGACGAACGGGCCACTGGCGACAATGCGATCTATGATTTCAACCGCCGGATCATCACCATGGCCGGCAATGTCAGCCTGCGGCGCGGCACGGACACCCTTAACGGCGGACGGCTGGTGATTGATCTCGCCAGCGGGCTTTCAACCGTGGATGGCAATGCTTCGGGTTCCGGCGCCGCCGCGCCCGGTTGGCAGGGACGTGTCACCGGCAGCTTTACCGTGCCGCAGAACCGCTAGCCGTGATCGGCCAAAGGCCCCGAACCTAGAATGCGTTATCGTGTCTGAGCACCATCACGGTGCGCAGCACGATTTCGATATCGCGCCGCAAGGACCAGCCTGCGATATATTCCAGGTCTGATTGCAGACGATCGGTCAGATCTTTTTCCAGCGCGGTCGCGCCGCGATGGCCGCGCACCTGCGCAAGGCCTGTCAGGCCCGGCTTGAGGCAATGCCGCTGCCAGTACATCCGGTCGATGTCCCAGAAATACTTGTTGTTGGCGCGTGAGCCAAGCGCGTGGGGGCGCGGGCCGACAATCGACATGTCGCCTTTCAGCACATTGATGATCTGCGGCAGTTCATCGATGCTGGTGCGCCGGATCAAGGCACCGATGCGGGTGATGCGATCATCGTCGCGCGCGGCGGACTGATGGCCCGCATGATCGAGCTTGTCTTCGCGCATGGAGCGGAACTTGAACATGTCGAAGAACTGGTTGCCCCGGCCCAGGCGGCGCTGAACAAACAGCACCGGTCCGCGATCTTCCAGCTTGATCAGGATCGCCACGACAAGCAGCAAGGGCGAGAGCACCAGCAATGCCCCTCCGGCAACGGTAACGTCAAAGACGCGCTTGAACACGCGGGCGCGAAGGCCCAGCGGCCCGGTGGAAACCACCAGCGTCGTCCGGTCAAGCGCGTCGTAGCTGTGCACACCTACCGCACCCAACGCATGCGCAGGCTCGCTCACGATCTCGCCATAGACGCCGGCCGATTTCAGCAGAAAAGCCCAGTTTTCACGCCGTTCGCGCGGGCAACTGACCACCACCTTGTCCTGATTGCGCAGCAGCTTGCCCAGGCGGTCAAGCATGAAAGGATCATGGCTTCCTGGATCGAGATTGTACTGCGCCGCCGAAATCGTGACCGCGCCATCAATGGGAAAGCCCGAACCCCCATCGTCGATCACCAGCCGATTGGTGATGCGCCCGCCCCAGCGTAGCTCGATCAGCGCGGCCACGAATCGACGAAACACCATCATGAGCAGCGCGGTGAACAGCAGGCCGAGCGTCACTGCGGCGCGGGAAAAATCCTGATTCGATTTGGTGTAGAACGCCAGGAAATTGATCAACGCAGCGGATATGAACAGGGCGATCAAGGCCTTGCGTGTCGCGAACAGCCAGTCACCCAGCGCCCGTACGCCATAGCATTTGTTGTACATTGCGATCGTGAAGAAGACCGGCATCATCGCTTGTGCCGCCAGCATCGAGCGCGGCTCCAGCCAGCGGCCTTCCCACAGCAAGGCGGCCAACGCAAAGCTGAGGTTGAGCAGCACACCATCGGCCAGCATCAACAGGATATAGGCGCGCAAACGTCGCCGCTCCAGCGAAGGAACGAGCTTGGCGTCGACATCCTCATGCCTTGCCGATTCCAGAAGTTTCGGCGTGACGCGGTTCATTAAAGATCATTCCCCAAAGGCGCGACCCTCATCGTCCTACGTAAAAGGCCTTACAGCGGAAACCAGAAATTTGTGCGACCGCGAAAAGCAGCTTGTCACATTTTGCTACCGCTTTGCAGCAAATCGCCCGATTTCTGCAAGTTCCTGAGCCAGCAAAAGCTCCGCTGCCTGGCTGTTGGCGAGCAGAGTGCGGTGCAGCGCGGTCAGACGGGGGATCAGCCGCTCGAGTCGCGTTTCGCGGCTACCGCGCGCTGCGGCCTGCGTCCAGCGCTTGAACTGGTTGGCGATGTCCCGTTTTTCCTTGAAGAAGATGCCGAGCCGCATTTCGGCGCCCTTGTCGATCTGGTCAAAACTGCCGCGTGGGCCAAGATAGGCGGAAATCTGCGCCAACTGGCTCGCGCGCCGCTCGAGTGCCAGTGCCACACCGACCGGATTCAACCGCAGTTCGCGCATCCGCTTGATTTCGCCGGCGATCTTGTTCAACTCGCCGCCCAGCACGGCGTTGACCAACGGGGCGAACCCGTCCTCGTCCGTGGTGGCGCCGATCGCGGCGTGGTCTTCCGGGGTGGCAGGGCGCGGTGCCTGCGGGTCGGCATCGCAATACAGCGCCAGCTTGGTGACTTCGGACTGCGCCAGCCGCACGTCCAGCCCGGCGCCGCGCGCGATCCGTTCGGCCAGATCCCCGCCAAGCCTGAGGCCTGCGGCATCGGCCATTGCTCTGACCGCGCTGGCGACCGAGCCGAGATCGGGCGGATGGAACATCGCCACCAGCGCATCGCCACGCTTTTCAAGCAGCTTGGCCGTGCGCGACTTGTCGGTGGCGGAGGTGGCCACGACGATCACGGGCGCGGCAATCCCGGCGCCGGCATCGGCGGTCTCGATCAGGAACTGGATCGCGTCATGGGCGTCATCGCCGCTGGCACGCACCCAGATGTGGCGCGCCCCGCCAAACAGCGATGTCGAGCGGGCCTCATCCCCCAGCAAGGCCGGATCGCGGCGCAGGTCCGACCCGGCCAGTTCCACCCGCTCGCCCGGATCGGGCAGTGCCGCAGCGACGCGGTTGGCGGCGGCGCTTGCGCCAGCCTCGTCCGGACCGCAGAAAAAGAAGATACCGGCGCCCAGCGCGCCTTGCGGCAGGCCGCGGGCAAAGTCGCTGTTCTTGGCCTTCATAGGCCCGCCGTCACTGGCCTGCGGCGGCGCGGCCGCGCAGCGTCAGCGCGATCTGTGTCGCCATCCGGTCAGCGACTTCAAGCGCGAGATTCTCCAGCGCCTTTTGTTCAGCAGCGATGGTGGCATATTCGCTGGAAACCACGTCGATCCCCGCGTCGGAACCGGCGGTGGCATCCAGCAGCACCGATCCGGTTGCCAGCTCGACCAGTTGATAGCGCGCGCGCAGGATGCGGCGTTCGCGGCTGATGGTGTCATCATTGAGCACCCCCAACGCTTCCAGCGAATCGTCCAATCGCACATCGAGCCGATAGCGCGGCGTGGTCTGTCCTGCGACGCCCAGCCGCGCTTCGAGCGCGTTCTTGACCAGCCAACCGCCGCGTCCCTCGATCGCGGGCACATCGACCGCGGCGATGCCTTGCGCGGTCGCAGCGTTCGATCCGCCCGCATACATCGGCGAAAGGCCGCAAGCGGACAGGGCTAACAGCGCCAGGAGGGCAAAGACGACACGCATCAGGTGACGATATTCACCAAACGGTCGGGCACGACAATGATCTTGCGGATCGCCGCCCCATCGACTGAGCGTTGCAGGTTGGCAGACGCCAGCGCGAGTGCTTCCAGCGTATCCTTGTCGGCCCCCTTGGGCGCGGTCACGGTGTCGCGCAGCTTGCCCATGTGCTGGATCGCGATTGTCACTTCGTCATCAATCAGCAGCGCGGGGTCGACGGTGGGCCAAGGAGCGTCGGCCATCAGGCCCTCGCCGCCCATCCTGGCCCAAGCTTCCTCCGCAAGATGCGGCATCATCGGCGAGATCAGGCGCGGCAGCACCGCAATCGCCGCCATCTGGTCGGCGCTGGCATGCGACCGCTCGATCGCATTGGTGAATTCGTAAATGCGCGCGACCGCCTTGTTGAACTGGAGATGCTCGATGTCGTTGGCGACACCGGCAATCGTGCGGTGCATCAGCTTTTCGAGCGCGCGGTTGGGCTCGGCGTTGATATCGCAGTGCGGATTGTTCGCCACAACTCGCCACAGCCGCTGGACGAAGCGCGCGCAGCCCTCGATCCCCGCGTCGGACCACGGCAGATCGCGCTCGGGCGGCGAATCCGACAGCATGAACCACCGCACGGCGTCTGCGCCGTGGCGGGCGATGATGGCATCGGGGTCGACCACGTTCTTCTTCGACTTCGACATCTTGATGATGCGGCCGACTTCGACCACGGCATTATCGGCGATCAGCGTCGCCCCGGCTGACGTCCGGTCCACTTCTTCTGGCGCAAAGAACACCGGCACGCCGCGTTCGGTGTCGATCCGGCTGTAAGTCTCGTGCGTCACCATCCCTTGCGTGAACAGCGCCGCAAACGGCTCGGCCACAGCGATCTGGCCCATGTGGGCGAGCGCCCGCGTCCAGAACCGGGCGTAGAGCAGGTGCAGGATCGCGTGTTCGACCCCGCCGATATAGTGCTGCACCGGCAACCACTTGGCGACTTCTTCGGGGTCGAAGGGCTTGTCGGCAGGCTGGCTGGCGAAGCGCAGGAAATACCACGAGCTGTCGACAAAGGTGTCGAGCGTATCGGTCTCGCGCCGCGCCGCTGCGCCGCACGCGGGGCAGTCGACATGCTTCCATGTGGGGTGGCGTTCGAGCGGGTTGCCGGGGATGTCGAAGCTGACATCCTCCGGCAGGGTGACGGGGAGCTGGTCCTTGGGGACCGGCACCACGCCGCAGGTATCGCAGTGGATGAAGGGGATCGGCGTCCCCCAATAGCGTTGTCGCGAAACACCCCAGTCGCGCAGGCGCCACACGGTGCGCCCTTCGCCCCAGCCGCCGCTTTCGGCGCGGGTGATGACCGCCTGCTTGGCATCCTCGACGCTCATGCCATCGAGGAAATCGGAATTGACGATCACCCCGTCGCCGGCCTCCGCCTCGCCCTTGAAGGGCTCGTCGGCGCGGGCGGGATCGGTGGCGACAACGCGCATGATCGGCAGGTCATATCTGGTCGCGAATTCGAAGTCGCGCTGGTCATGGCCGGGCACGCCCATCACCGCGCCGGTGCCGTATTCCATCAGCACGAAATTGGCGATGAAGACTGGCAGGTCGGCGCCCGTGAACGGGTGCTTGGCGGTGATCGGTGTGCGATAACCCAGCTTTTCCGCCGTTTCGAGCGCGGCTGCGGTGGTCGCGCCCTTCTTGCACTGGTCGATAAAGGCGGCGACCGCCGGATCGCCCGCCAGCCCTTGAGCAATCGGGTGATCGGCAGCAATCGCGCAGAAACTCGCGCCGAAGATCGTATCGGGGCGGGTCGAATAGACCGGAAGCTTACCGCCGTCGGAGAGGTCGAAGCTGAACTCCAAGCCTTGCGACTTGCCGATCCAGTTCTCCTGCATCAGCCGGACCTTCTCGGGCCAGCTTTCCAGCGTGCCCAGCCCTGCCAGCAGATCATCGGCAAAGTCGGTGATCTTCAGGAACCACTGGTTGAGCTTGCGCTTCTCGACTTCCGCGCCCGAACGCCAGCCCTTGCCGTCGATCACCTGCTCGTTGGCGAGCACGGTCATGTCGACCGGGTCCCAATTGACGGTCGATTCCTTGCGATAGACCAGCCCTGCGGCAAACAGATCGAGGAACAGCGCCTGTTCGTGGCCGTAATATTCGGGATCGCAGGTGGCGAATTCGCGGGTCCAGTCGAGCGCGAAGCCGATGCGCTGCAATTGCGCCTTCATCTGCGCGATGTTCTGACGCGTCCAGCCGCCCGGATGCACGCCCTTTTCCATCGCCGCGTTTTCGGCCGGCATCCCGAAGGCGTCCCAGCCCATCGGGTGCAGCACTTCGAATCCGCGCATCTTCTGATAGCGCGCCAGCACATCGCCCATCGTGTAGTTGCGCACGTGGCCCATGTGGATGCGCCCCGAAGGATAGGGGAACATCTCGAGGATGTAGCTTTTGGGCTTTTCGCTATCGCTGTCGGCGGTGAACGTCCCCGCCTCGGTCCAGGCACGCTGCCAGCGTCCGTCGGCGACAGACGGATCGAAACGGGATTCAGTCATGAACGGGTTTCCGCTGGAGGAAGAGCTCAGGAAGCGAGCGCCTGGCGGCGCAGATCGCGCGCCTTGGTGAGGATGATGTCCTCAAGCTTTTGCACGGTGGCCGCCTGCACCGGGGCTTCGACCCAGTTGCCCGCTTCGTTCACCTGACGGCTGGCCGCGACGCGCAGGGCATCGGCGCGCAGATCCTGATCGAGGATTGTCACGGTCAGCTTGACCCGCTCGGTCGGGTTGGTCGGGTTGGCATACCAATCGGTCACAATCACACCGCCGGCGCTGTCGGCCTGAAGCAGCGGGGCAAAGCTCACCGTGTCGAGCGCCGCGCGCCACAGGTAGGCGTTGACGCCGATCGTGTTGAGTTGGGCGGCCGACAATTCGGTACGCGGACGCTGGTTGCCGCCGCAGGCAGCAAGGCCCAACAGCGACGCCCCGAGCAACGCATAGGCCAGTGTGCGGCGGCCAAGGGCGGCGACCGGGCGGAAAGGGGCAGAATTGGCGCGTGTCACAGCCGGATTGTCCTCATCATCGGTATTGGTGTCGCTCTATAACCTTGCGGCCTGATGCGGCAAGCTTCATCCGCTTTGCGGCGCGGAGAGGTTGGCCGGGGCAGGTGCCGCAAAAAGGCGTTGTCAGCTTTACCCAGCCTGAATTTACACATTCATGCAACCTTCTGTGTGCATGGTGCAACAGGTCAGGCGCGAATCCGGCTCGGGCCACGGCAAGTTCATTGCAAGCCCGTCGGCCGCGCCTATCAGGGATGGAACAATGCCGCGGCGACTCACTTGGGGTTCAGGCAGGATATGGTTGGGCAAGGCCCCAGCCGGATAAAAATAGGGACGCAAGATATCACAATGGCACGCATGTCGGACAGGTCAGCCAAGGCGCAGCATTCGCTGTCGTCGATCGCGCTGTCCACTGCGGCGTGCGGCGCTTTGGCGCTTGCCGTGCCGAGCGCGGGTCTCGCCTTGGCCGGGGATGCCGTGCCGCAACGCACGGCCGCCTCGCTCGATACGCTGGGCCTGCGGATGTTTACGCCCGCCTCGGTCGATCCGGCGCTGGCCGCCCGCGTGGCTGACAAGGCGCGCGCGCGCGGCATTCGCTTCACGCCTGCCAGTGCCCCGTCGCTTTCGGGCAAGCGGACCGTGACGGTCGCGGTGCGGGTCGATGATGATACTGCGCGTGCGATTACGGTGCGCAAGGCGATCGAAGCGGTTCCGGGTCGCGGTTCGGGCCTCGCCGGTGTCGATGCCAGCAAGTTCCGGCTGGGCACGGCGCGGGGCTACCAGAGTTTTGCGCGCTCGGTCGATCTGTCGGCCAATGTCAGAAACGTCGCGCTGCCCGATCTGGCGCAGTTTGAGCCTTCGCGCCCGCAGACCGAAGACAAGCCTTCGCGTCTTCAGCCGCGAATCGAGCTGGAAGATCGCCAGATTGCCGGCCGTTCGCCCAACACGCTTGATTCGACTGCGGCGCAGACCGTGGATGTCGGCGGCAGCTTCCGCCTTTCGCCCAACCTCAACGTGACCGCCGGTGTGCGCTATTCGCAGGAACGCGAACGGCTCGATCCGCTGACCAATTCGGTGCAGGATAGCCAGGCGGTCTATGTGGGAACCCAGATCAAGTTCTGATCTGTTGGATGGATGCGGCGCTGGTTCGGGCCCCTTGTCCAGACCCCGCCTTGCCTATCGCTAGGCCCCGCTTGATCGGGCCAGACCCCCGCCAGCTTCTTCCAGACCCCTGCCAGCCTCGGCTTGGCGCTCGCAGCGATTCGTTGCTTTCCCTGATCCTACAGCATCGCTAAGTTGCTGGCGGAGCAAACGGATTGAGACTTTTGGGGAGGAATTGCCATGGGCCGGATAGCCATCGTAACCGGAGGAACGCGCGGGATCGGGGAGGCGATCTGCAAGCGGCTCGCCCGGCAAGGTCACACCGTCATCGCCAATTACGCCGGGAATGAGGAAAAGGCCCGGGCCTTCACAGCGGAAACCGGGATACGCGCCTACAGGTGGGACGTGGGCGATCATGAAGCCACGCTGGAAGGCTGCGCGCAGGTCGAGCGGGATTTCGGCCCGGTCGACATCGTCGTCAACAACGCCGGCATCACCCGCGACGGCACGCTGCGCAAGGTCAGCTTCGATGACTGGAACGATGTGATTCGCGTCAATCTTGGCGGGTGCTTCAACATGGCCAAGGCGACCTTCCCCGGAATGTGCGAGCGGGGCTGGGGCCGGATCGTCAACATCGGCTCGATCAACGGGCAGGCGGGGCAATACGGCCAGGTCAATTATGCGGCGGCCAAAAGCGGAATTCATGGCTTTACCAAAGCCTTGGCTCAGGAAGGCGCCAAGTGTGGCGTGACCGTGAACGCGATCGCACCGGGTTATATCGACACCGACATGGTGGCCGCTGTCCCGGCACCGGTGCTGGAAAAAATCGTAGCCAAGATCCCGATCGGTCGGCTTGGCATCGCGGAGGAAATCGCCCGCGGCGTGGCGTTCCTCACCAGCGAGAACGGTGGTTTCATGACCGGCTCGACCATGAGTATCAATGGCGGCCAGCACATGTATTGAGACGCGCGAGAGAGCGACTCTGGCCCCGCCTCCCAAAAAAGGCCCCTGCCGTGAGGCAGGGGCATAAAGTGGGGGGCCAGAAGCCCCTCGGGTCGCGACACCGTAGTATCACGGTATATCGGCAAGTCTCGTGACAATGGCTGTTAGACGCTTTTGAATGCGCCAAATTGGATCATTTGATCCAGTATCCGACCACCCGATAGTCCGCGCCATCGCGTTCGAGCGTCACGGTTTCCGTCGCGGCAGCCCGATTGGCGAAGTCCGTCGTGAAGATCACGATTCGCTGTTCGCGCGGTGCCGACAGCGATTGATATTCAAGCAGTTCGCGCCCGGTCACAGACCCGAGCGGCTGGCGGGCCTGCGCCGCCGCCTGCGCCCATGCCGGGGATGAAATCGCATCACGGAAGGCCGAACCACTGGCGGCATAACTGGCCTGCCAATCGCCCTTGTCGATATGCACAAGCCACGCGCGGGCTGTCTGCTGAAGCTGATCGAGGTCGAGGCTGGCACCACCCGACCGGGCAGCGGAAACATCGGCTTCGATGGCAATTCCGGCCACCTTCCACGCGCCGTCTTCCCATGCCAGCGACACGCTCTCGATTTGTGGTGCGCCGCTCGCGTAGGTGGAGCGGAACTTGATCAATCGGTAACCTTCGGGCGGGGCCGGGACATATTCATTGGCAATCGCCACACGCGCCAGCATCTTGCCCAGCGGTGGCCGAACTGTCGCGGACACCTCGCTCCAGCGTTCCAGCGTATTGAGCGTGCGGAACGTCTTCCCAGTCGCGGCATAACTTTCGGCCCAGCGGCTCTGGTCGAGCAGCTCCAGAAAATCCGCGGCAGTGGTTTCCGCTGCCGCTGCAGAAGATTCGGCGGTAGAGGTGCGCCCTGCATTGGCGAAAGGCAGCACGGAAATAGGCGATGCGGGAATGAGCAGCGCGGCAAGGATCAACGACATAACAAGCACTCCGGCAAGGATGGGAGCAAGGCCCGGCCCTGCCCGCCGCTGGGAAGCGGATGCGTGGGCTTCTGCCGTGCCGGTTGCTTGGCGCGCATCCCCCAATTCCTTGTCCGCCACCATTTCGGGGGCCTCGTCCCCCTCTTCGGCCAGCAACCGGCGCGCGGCTTCCCGGCTGCTGGTGACGCCGAGCTTGCGCCTGGCATCGCGCAACCTTTCATTTACCGTGTGCACCGAAAGTCCCAGCGCCTGCGCGGACGACTTGGCGTCATGTCCGCGCAGCAGCAGCCGCAGCGTGTCCTTTTCCTTGTCGGTCAGCATATCGAGGCCGGTCGTCATGCGCCAAGGTCTAGGGGGCAGCGCCAGCAGCGGCCACCCCGAATTTTTCGTATCGCGCCGCGGCAACGCTCCGTCCGGAATCGACGGGCATTTGTCACGCGCCCGCGCTAGCCTGCGCTGCGAAGGAGACACCCGATGGCTGACCGCATTCTCGTATTCTACGGCTCGTACCGCCGCGACCGGCAGGGGATCCGTCTGGCCAATTACTGCGTGCGAGAGCTGAAGGCACGCGGCGCGGATGCCGAACTGATCGACGCGCAGGCCGTGGACCTGCCGATGCTCGACCGGATGTACAAGGAATATTCCGAAGGCGAAGCGCCCGAGGCTCTGGGGACGCTGGCGGGCAAGATCCGCAGCGCTGATGCCTTTGTGTTCGTGACGGGTGAATATAATTGGAGCGTGCAGCCGGGGTTGAAAAACCTCACCGACCACTTCCTCGAAGAATGGTTCTGGCGACCCGCCGCGATTGCCAGCTATTCCGCCGGACGCTTTGGCGGCGTGCGCGCGGCGCTGGCATGGCGCGATATCCTTGGCGAAATGGGAATGGTGGTGGTGTCGAGCACGATTGCGGTCGGCCCGATGAAGGACACGTTGGACGCGGACGGTCAGCCGGTGGGTGACGGCGGGAAAGCGCTGGAGAAGCAGTTCCCGAAATTTGCCGACGATCTGGCATGGTGGACCGCAGCGGCGAAGGCGCAACGGGAGAAGGTGAAGCCGCCCTACTGAGTGCAGCGAAAGTGACGAAGGTTTAAGGGCTTGGCATATATGACATCGCGATGTCCGTGCATTTCGATGTTAGCAAGATCAGCTTCTTTGGGCTTGATGATTGGTCCGTGGCCGTGTGCGCCTGGCGGGGCTGCTGCCTGGAAGTCTTTGCGCGCGCCGAACATTCGGTCGCGGATTGCTTGATAGCCCTCGAAAAGGCAGGGATCGCTTTGGGCAAGGACGCCCGTCACACTTTTGCCGGCACGCGGCTCAACGCTTTGAGCGCCTGCATCGCCAACCATGACTTCGGCGGCCACGGCAAGATGGCGCAAACCCGGATCGGTCGATGGGAAAAGGTCCACGAACTGCGCGCCTACCTGGCGCACGGAACGGTGAAGGCGTCGGGCAATGGTGTCGTGATTCAGCATATGGCATTCGATGGGAAGACGCAGACGCGCTTGCCGCCACGGCAACTCAGCCGGATCGAGATGCTTACAGTGCTGGCCGAACTGGAGGAGGTCCAGGCGCAGCTGCATCAACAGCTGGGTCACATCAAGGCGCTGGCTCGGAAGGCAAAGCCCATGAAAGCCAACAAGAAGCCTAACCCCGGATCAAGTCCGGGGTGACGAGAAGTGGTGGGTTAGCCCCTAACCCCTGTAAAGCCCGTCCACCCTTGCCTGATACCGCTCGCGAATCTTGTGGCGGCGGATCTTCATCGACGGCGTCATTTCCTCGTTCTCGATGCTGAACGCCTCGTCCGCGAAGGCGAACTGGCGGACCTTTTCGGTCACGGACAGATCGACATTCGTCCGGTCGACAGCCGCGCGCACCGCGTTCTTGAACGCGGGCAATTCCTGCAAAGCCTTCAGATCAAACTTCTCGTCATTGGCGCGTGCCCATTCCAGTGCCCATTCGGCATCAGGCACGATCAGGCCGACCACGTAAGGCCGCTTGTCCCCGCTCACCATCGCCTGCGCGATTTCGGGCTGCAAGGTCAGCATTCCTTCGACCTTCTGGGGCGCAATATTGTCGCCCTTGTCGTTGACGATCATGTCCTTCTTGCGATCGGTGATGACGATCCGGCCCTTGTTGTCGAAATGGCCGATGTCGCCGGTGTGGAGCCAGAGTTCGCCCGTGTGATCATCGGGATCGGGTTTCAGCGTACGCGCGGTTTCCGCCTCGTTGCGCCAATAGCCGTGCATAACCAGCTCGCCGCGCACCAGCAGTTCCCCATCGGCAGCCACGCGCACCTCCACCCCTCGCAGCGGCGGGCCGACGGTGTCCATCTTGAGGCCGACCTTGGGCCGGTTGCAGCTGATCACAGGCCCGGCTTCGGTCTGGCCATAGCCTTGCAGCATGGTCAGGCCCATTGCGTCAAAGAAATTGCCGACGTCGGGATTGAGCGGCGCGCCGCCGGAAACCAGAGCCTTCAGTCGCCCGCCAAACTTGGCGCGAATCTTGGGTCGCAGCGTCTTTTCGACCAGCAGATCGAGCGGCCGGTCACGCAGGCGCTTTTTGCCGTTTGTGGATTTCTCGGCAATCTTCAGCGCGCTATCCATCATGAAGCCCGCGACTTTGCCCTGCTTTTCGATCTGTTTGATGATCCGGGTGCGCAGGACTTCGAACAGGCGCGGGACCACCACCATCAACGTCGGCCGGGTTTCCTCGATATTTGCGGCAAGCTTATCCAGCCCTTCGCAATAGAAGATTTCCGCGCCGACGCTGATGGGCAGATATTGCCCGCCCGAATGTTCATAGGCGTGGCTGAGCGGCAGGAACGACAAGAAGCGTTCCTCGGTGAGACCGAAATCCTCGATCAGCACCTCGGCGGCGCCGGCGGCATTACACAAGATTGCGCCGTGGTGTTGCATCACCCCGCGCGGCGCGCCGCCGGTGCCACTGGTATAGATCAGGCACGCGGTTTCCGACCGTTCTATACCGGAAATGCGCGCGTCAACGGCGGCCCGCGCGGCCGCCGCATCGCCGACCAAAAGTTCGGCCCAGCGGTGATATTCAAAGCTGCCTGATTGCTGGCGCTTGAGATTGTCGATCCCGATGACATGATCCACCAGCCCGGTTTCCGCGATTGCGCCGACCAGGGGGGCGAGCAGTTTCTCGGTGGAGACGACCACCGCACGCGCACCTGAATTGTCGAGGATGTGGGCATGATCGCGGCGGGTGTTGGTGATGTATGTCGGGACAGTGATGCAGCCTGCCGCCATGATCGCTAGGTCGGCGATGCACCATTCGGGCCGGTTTTCCGATACCAAAGCAACCCGGTCGCCGTCTTCCAGCCCCATGCCGCGCAGCGCTTCGGCCATCAGGCAGACGTGCTCGGCCGCCGAACGCCAGCTTTGCGTGACCCACTGCCCACCGGTCTTGTGGCCGAGGAACGGGGCATCACTCTTTTCGTCGGCACGTTTGAGAAACAATTCGACGAGGTTCTGAGCGTTGTCGATGTCCTGCAACAGCTGGTGGTCAGCCGAATTGGCGACTGCACGGGGGGCGCGGCCCGTTTTGAGCGGGGGCAAAGTGGGGGCTTGCACTGGCAAAGGCTCCTGATCCCTTCGAGTTATCGTTCGGGGTTCAGTGCGACCCCGTGCGCAAAGAGATTAGAAGCTGTTCGTCGGAGCGGCAAGCGGGGCGAAGGGTGTTGCGATCGAAACCTACTGATAAACCAGCTTGCCTATCAGGCGCGGATCGATCGCCACCTCCCACGTGTCATCCGGCCGGCGGCGCAGGGCATTGGCTTTGAGAGGGGGCGCGCCCTTGCGGATGCTGGCATGGCCAAGCGCCTTGAGCTGCGCTTCCATGGCTTCGAGCGCCGAGCCTTCCTCGATCAGCACGGTATCGCCAAAGCTCATGATGAACGGCATCCCCAGCGCCTCGGACGCGGTCATCCCGAAATCCACCACGCCGATGATCGAACGGGCGACCTGCACCGGAATGGTCGGGCCACCGGCTGCGCCGATCACCAGCACGATCCGGTTGTCGGCATCATAGACGATGGTGGGAGCCATCGAGGAACGGGGCCGCTTGCCGCCTTGCACCCGGTTGGCAACCGGCTTGCCATTGTCTTGGGCGGTGAGCGTGAAATCGGTCAGTTCGTTGTTCAGGTAGAAACCGCCGAAATGCAGTCCAGAACCGAACGCGCCTTCAATGGTGGAGGTGTAGCTGATGGCATTTCCGGCCGCATCGGTGATGGCAAAGTGGGTCGTTCCGTTTTCCGGCTCCTCCGGTCCGTCGCCGCGTGCCAGCGGGGCGCCGGGGGGGACACCGGCCTCGACTGCGGCGAGTGTGGTGTCGGGCGAAATGAGCGCCGAACGGCTTGCGATGTAGTCTGCATCCACCAGCCCCGCGACGGGGACGGTGACGAAATCGGCATCTGCGGTGTAAAGCTCGCGGTCGGCATAGGCCACGCGCTGACTTTCGACGAACAGGTGCCAGAACACCGGGTTTTGCGGGCCCAGCGTGGCAAGATCGAACCGTTCGAGCTGGCCGAGCATCTGCGCCAGAGCGACCCCGCCCGAAGATGGCGGGCCCATGCCGCATACGCGGTAGGTGCGATACGGCGCGCAGACCGGCGCGCGGATCTTGGGCGTATAGGCGGTGATGTCGGCAGCGGTCATGCGCCCATCCTGCGGGGTCGCGCCTGCGACATAGGCGGCAAGTTGTGCAGCGGCGGCGCTGCCATACATCGCTTCCGGGCCTTCCTTTGCCAAAGCCTTGAGCGTGGCGGCAAGGGCAGGCACCGTAACAGTCGAGCCGACGGGCAAAGCATTGCCGTCGGCCCCAAAAAATACCCCCCTTGCGGCGTCAGATTTGTCCGCGCGGCCCTTGTTCTGCGACAAGGATTCGTGGAGCCGCCGGTTCATCATGAAGCCGTTTTCGGCCAGGGCGATGGCTGGTGCGAACAGCGCAGACCACGGCAATGTACCATGATCGGCATGGGCTTTCGCGGCGAGCGCGACATTGCCCGGCACTCCTACGCTCAGGCCCGTGAAGACGCGGGTCTCGCGGTCCAGCACCTTGCCGGATTCGTCAAGGAACCGGGCCGGCGTTGCGGCCGCAGGCGCGGTTTCGCGGCCGTCATACGTGGTTAGCGCGCCGCTCTTGCCATCTGCGCGCAGCATGAAGCCACCGCCGCCGATGCCGGAGCTTTGCGGTTCGACCACGGTCAGCGCCAACATGACAGCAATCGCCGCGTCGACAGCTGACCCCCCCTGGGCCAGCATTGCTTCGCCCGCGGCCGTCGCGCGCGGATCGGCGCTGCTGACCGCGCCCGCCGCAACGGGCGGCGTACCGGCCGCGGCGATGGTCTGAGTAGAGGCACAGCCTGGCAAGGCCAGTGCTATGGAAACGATCAGGGCGGCAAAGAAACGCATGTCGAAGGTAGCTATTCGCTTCCCACCGCTTCGGCAATGCTCGCAAAGCCATCGCGCCGCATCAGTCCCTCCAGCCCGCGCACGATCCGCGCACCAAGGCCGGGGCCTTCATACACCATGGCCGAATAAAGCTGCACAAGGCTGGCCCCTGCCCGGATGCGTTCCCACGCATGCTCCGCAGTAGCGATGCCGCCGACGCCGACCAGCGGAATTGCAGCCCCCGTAGCCTTGCGGAAATCGCGCAGGCGCTGGGTGGCGAGCTTGCGGAGCGGCGCGCCGGACAAACCGCCGGTTTCGCCCGCATGGCGCGATTGCAGCGCGGGTCGCGAAATCGTGGTGTTCGATACCACCAGCGCGCCGAGCCGCTTGTCCAGCGCGATCCGGGCGATGGCGTCGATGTCGGATGGCGTGAGATCGGGGGCAACCTTGAGGAAGATCGGCGGCGGAGCGGACGGCACGGCCTCGTCGCGCGCGGCGATCACGGCATCGATCAGAGCGGTGAGCGCGTTTTCGTCCTGCAGCGCGCGCAGGCCCGGCGTGTTGGGGGACGACACATTGACACAGAGATAGCTCGAAAATGGAGCCATCTTGCGTGCCATCACGGCATAGTCGGCAATGCGATCTGCCGAATCCTTGTTGGCGCCAATGTTCACAGCGACGATTCCGGATCGCCCGGCGCGGGCACGCAGCCGTGCAAGCGCCGCCTCCGCGCCCCCGTTGTTGAACCCCATGCGGTTGATAACGGCTTGATCTTCCACCAATCTGAACAAGCGGGGCTTGGGGTTTCCGGCCTGCGCAAGCGGTGTGATCGAGCCGACTTCGGTGAAGCCGAAGCCCAGCCCCAGCAACGCGTCCGGCACTTCGGCGTCCTTGTCGAAGCCTGCCGCCACGCCAACCGGATTGGGAAAATTCAGCCCCGCCACAGCCACCGCCAGCGCGCCGCCTTCGGCAGCGGGCGAGCGGCCCGGCAACGCCGCCAGCGTGCGGATCGCCAGTCGGTGACCCATTTCCGAATCGAGCGCAAACAGCGCAGGTCTGATAAAGTTAAACAGCATCGTCACTGCGGTTAAGTCAGCATGCGGCGCATGTCGAGCCAATCAGGCCGCCACAGGTGCCGCAGCAGGTAAATCTCGATTATCCAGACACTTGCCAGAAGCCGCCCCTTGGTGGCCGGGTAGGGGTTGTCGCTTGCATACAATCCCGCGGATGATTCGCAGTATAAACGCACAATCGCGACCCGAAGGGCTCGGAGCAGCAATGCAATGAGTTCCTCAACTTCAATAGGCGGCGCTCCTTCGGGTGCGCCGCCTCTTTTTCGGTCTGCTTTTGACTAAAGACGCAAATGTGGCATCATACGTCCGATGACATCATGACCACCACCCTTGAGCCTTCCGAAATCGCCAGCGGCATTTCAGCCACAGACCGGCAGCTAACGGCTGCGGCGCTAATCTGTGTCGATTACATCGCGCCCCCGGCAGCCATCGCACCCTTCGTCACGACGCTCTACCATTTTCGCTGTGACGAAGCGGTGATCCGGGACATTCAACCCGCGTCAGTCGGGAACCTCTGCTTTTTTCCGTACGGAACCGGGGAGATGCTGTTTGCGCAAGGGCATCGCGATCCCAATCACATGATGGGCCTGATGACCCCGCTTTCGCGCGCCACGCCGATTCTGGTCGACGGGCCGTTCCATGCTTTCGGGGCGGCGCTGACACCGATCGGCTGGGCGGCGCTGACTGGCCTTCATGCCGGGCAGTGCCGTGACCGGCTGTTGCCCGCTGCGAGCGTTCTTGGTCCCGTCATCGATACGTTGGGCCAAAGTCTGATCGCGGCCTACCGCGAAGAGCGGATGAGCGGGCGCGACTGTGCCTTGGCGGTGGGCGACTTCATCGGGCAGAACGTCAAGCCGATCAATCCGCGCCATCTTGACCTGATTGCGGCAACGGGCCGATGGCTTGGCGCGTCTTTCAATCCCGAAGTCGGCGATCTGTCCGGAATTGCAGGCTATTCAGCCCGTCAGGTGCAGCGTCTGGTCGAACGCTATTTCGGCCTGACACCGCGGGCGCTGGCGCGCAAATATCGCGCCTTGCGCGCAGCGGCGCTGTTGTCCGCGCCGCAATTGTCGATGGAGGATGATGCTGAAATCGCCGAGGCCTTCTTCGATCAGTCGCATATGATCCGCGAGATCGCGCATTTCGTGGGCCGTACCCCTGCGCGCCTGTCCGATTCTACCACGCCCTATCTTGCCGAGATGATCGACGCCCGCAACTTGCGTGAACTGACCCGTTGACAAGCGATTGACTCGACAAGCGCCCAACATTGGCGCACGATTATATCAAACGATGGTCGCGCCATACCGAAAAGGGGGTGTCCTTCGGGGCAGAGGTGGGTTGCCGGTTCACACACGAATGATCTCGCCACCGGCCGATCTGGCCGGGTTGATCAACACGTTCTACATCATCGAAACCGACGAGGTGGCGGTGCCGGAGACGGTGCCGGCCTATTCGGCTCAGCTGCTGGTTGTCGTGCGCGGCCGGATCCGGTTCACCTATGCCGATGGCAGCACGGGGACGACCGGCACTGTGACCTTTAACGCCCCCCAGATGCGCAGCGCCCAATGCGTGATGGAAGGGCCGCTTCTGGAAGTCGGTGTGTCGTTCACTCACGTTGCGTGGCAAAAACTCGCCAACCTTCCCGCCGACAGGGTTCACGACCGGCTGATACCGGCAGAGCAAATCCTTGCACCCGACCGGATCGCCGCGCTTGAGGCAGCGGCGCTGGCCTGCGCCGAAGGACGCATCGCGCCTGACGCGCTCTGCACCCCTCTGGCAGCGGCGGTGGCCTCCGGCCGTCATGCCATTCGACCCGATCATGTCGCGGCAGTCGAGGCGATTTCGCGCTGGCTGGTCAGCGGGTTCGATCCGCCGCTGACCGATCTGTATGACAATGTCAGCCTTTCGTGCCGCCAGTTGCAGCGTATCTCCCGCCGCTTTTTCGGGGTCGCCCCGGCGCAGGTGCTCAAGCGGTTCCGGGCGCATCGGGCAGCGATGGTGCTGGCGCAGCCCGGTATCAGCGAGGAGGTGTTCGACGCGCTGATGGCGACCTATTTCGATCAGGCGCATCTGATCCGCGATATCCGGCGCTACACCGGACGCACCCCGTCGCAATTGCGCAGCAAATATCGCGGGCACGGCCTGCTCGATCCGGCCGGGCACGGCGATGCCGGCGTCCTGCTCAACAGTCCACCGAAAGACTTCCCCGCCGCCGAACCCGCTTTACGGTTGTAATGCGAGCATAATGCTCCTAATTCCAATTCAGATCAAATTCGTCTGAATTGAGAACCGTTCGCAATGCGCCTGTCAAACCTTGCCGATTATGCCGTCATCACGATGTGCCAGGCCGCCACGCATTGTGGTGACGGGCGGGTGAGCGCGGCGGAGCTTGCCGCCGAAACCGGCCTGCCGGTGCCGACTGTGCAGAAGCTGGTGTCGAAACTGACGGCGGCGGGCCTGCTCCGCTCGGTCCGCGGTGCACATGGTGGTTTGCAGCTGGGCCGTCCCGCAGCGGCGATCACGGTGGCCGACATCGTCGAGGCGATCGAGGGGCGGATCGCGTTGACCGCCTGCGTCGACCACAGCCCTTGCGATTTCGAGACCGGGTGCAACATGAAGCCGCACTGGCCGATCATCAATCAGGCGCTGCGCGGCGCGCTGGCAGGGATCACCCTTGCCCAGTTGCGCGCGCCATCGGGGGCCCGTCCGCTCCCACTTATCGAGGAAACACTGGCATGAGCGACCGTATCGACCTTCAGGAAAAGCCGGAAACGGATGTTGAAGCCCGCGAAGCCGCGGCCAAGGCCGCCGATTACGAGCATGGCTGGTCGTCGGATATCGAGACCGAATTCGCTGAAAAGGGCCTGACCGAAGACACGGTGCGGTTCATCTCGGCCAAGAAGAACGAGCCCGAATGGATGCTCGAATGGCGGCTGAAGGCCTTCCGCCTGTGGCAGACCATGCCCGAGCCCGATTGGGCCAAGGTCGGCTATCCCGAGATCGACTACCAGGACGCCTATTATTACGCCGCGCCCAAGAAGAAGATCGAACTGGACTCGCTTGAAGACCTCGATCCCGAGATCAAGCGCATATACGACAAGCTCGGCATCCCGCTGGGCGAGCAGGAAGTGCTGGCCGGGGTCAAGGGCGCGAAGAAGGTTGCCGTGGACGCAGTGTTCGATTCTGTCAGCGTCGCCACCAGCTTCCGTGCCGAATTGCTGCGTGCAGGCGTGATCTTCCTCTCGATTTCCGAGGCGATCCGCGAATATCCCGACCTCGTCAAAAAGTGGCTCGGCAAGGTCGTGCCGGTACGCGATAACTACTTTGCGGCGCTCAATTGCGCGGTCTTCTCCGATGGCACCTTCGTCTACATTCCCGAAGGCGTGCGCTGCCCGATGGAGCTTTCGACCTATTTCCGCATCAATGCCGAAAACACCGGACAGTTCGAACGCACGCTGATCATCGCCGAAAAGGGCGCTTACGTCAGCTACCTCGAAGGTTGCACCGCGCCGATGCGCGACGAAAACCAGCTCCACGCCGCCGTGGTCGAACTGGTCGCGATGGACGATGCCGAGATCAAGTATTCGACCGTGCAGAACTGGTATCCCGGCAATGCCGAGGGCAAGGGCGGGATCTACAACTTCGTCACCAAGCGCGCGCTGTGTCAGGGCGACCGGAGCAAGGTCAGCTGGACGCAGGTCGAAACCGGCTCTGCGGTGACGTGGAAGTATCCCTCCTGCGTGCTGAATGGCGAGGATAGCGTGGGCGAGTTCTACTCGGTCGCGGTCACCAACAATTTCCAGCAGGCCGACACCGGCACCAAGATGATCCACAACGGCAAGAACAGCCGCTCGACGATCATCTCCAAGGGGATTTCGGCGGGCAAATCGTCGAACACCTACCGCGGCCTCGTCCGCGTCGGGCCGACCGCGAGCGGCGTGCGCAACTTCACCCAGTGCGACAGCCTGCTGCTCGGCGATCAATGCGGCGCGCACACTGTGCCCTATATCGAGGTCAAGAACCCCAGCGCGCAGATCGAGCATGAGGCGACCACCTCCAAGATCAGCGACGAACAGCTGTTCTACGCGATGCAGCGGGGCTTGGGCGAAGAGGAAGCCGTGGCGCTGATCGTCAACGGCTTTGCCAAGGACGTGCTGAAAGAGCTGCCGATGGAGTTTGCTGTGGAGGCGCAGAAGCTGCTGGCGATTTCGCTGGAAGGTTCGGTTGGATGATTAACGCCCGCCACACCCGTCACCCTGAACTCGTTTCAGCATCCATCCCGCCTCATGCGCCGGCGGCGCGTGCGGCGGAATGGATGCTGAAACAAGTTCAGGGTGACGAACGCGCGATTTCGCTTGAGGGTAGCGTAGTGTGATCCGCACAGTTTTAGCTTCCGCTTTGTTCATGGTATCATTCGCATCTTATGCGGAGGCGCCTGCGCCTTGGCTTATCGACCACCAGAAATGTATCGGCCATGCAGCCGAAACGCGGATGGCAAGCATAACGGACAGGCTGAGCAAGAACGACTCTCGCAAGCTAGCTGAAGAAATCTACGTGGCGTGCGCAAATTTCATGCCGAATGACATGACCGCGACTGAACGCGCAAAATTCATCGATGATCAGAGCCGGATATTTGCGAAGCGGCTCCGCTACCAGTCAGGCAATGTTAAATGACCACCCGCAAAACCCTCGCCCTCAACCCCGAGGCCGCCTCCTCCACCGAAGCCCCCGCGCTCAAGAAGAAGGGCCGTGGGTGGGAGATTTCGGATTCGCGGCTCGATGCGCTCCACGATCAGGCGCGCGAGATGCGGCGGCATTCGACCGAGGCGCACAAGGCGCTGGCGGAGAAGTTCGCTCATGCCGATCTGGGCCGTTACACCTTCAAGCGCTTCGCGGTGGTCGGCTCCGCGATTGTCGATTTCAACTGCCACAACCTCGGCCTCGCGCTTGCGATTGACGAGGAGGGGCAGAACGATGCCCTCGCCAAGCGCCGCGACAAGAGCCTCGAAAGTGTCGGCATCAAAGTGATGCGGATCGCGGCGAGCGACATCCTCACCGACATCGACGGGGTGCTGAAGCAACTTACGCAGGTGATGCGCGACCGGATCGCCGAGCGCAAAGCCGCCGCCCGCGCACACAAGGCGGCGAACCCGAACCAAGGCTACGACCGCCCCAAATCGCGTGATGGCGAACGCTCCAACCCGCGCAACGAAACCCAGAAACCCCGGAGCCGCCCATGATGTTCGCCACTGTCATCGCCCCTCTTCTCGCCCTGCAAGCGGTCGGCGAATCCGCTGTGGCGATCAAGAACGACAATCCGGAAACATGGAGTGTCGAATATCCGCGCCTGATCCAGCCCTATGTGGCGGATTACCGCCGCTGTCTGACGCTCGCCAACCGGCGCATCAACGGCACCGCCAATTTCGCCGACCAGCACGCCGGCGATCTGGCGCGCTGCAGCGCGACGCGGACCACGGCCATCGCGCAATCCAATGAGATTTTGGCGAACGCCAAGACCAAACTCAGCCCCGCCGAAATTGACCGCCTGTTCGACAATGTCGGCAAGATTCACGTCGCGCGCGGTCGTGACCTCGACCAGCAATTCACTTCGCGCATGGCCGGAGCTGCGGCGGCAACGGATGCCTATGAAGCCACCCGGCCCAAGGGACTGGTGATCGAGCTGCGCGATGCCAGCGTGGTCAAGGCGCGCACCGACGCGACCGCGCCAGCGCCCAGCAAAACAAACAAGGACGGATAATCATGCTGACCATCACCGATCTGCACGCCAGGATTGGCGACACAGAAATCCTCAAGGGGCTGACGCTGCATGTTCCTGCAGGCGAAATCCATGCAATCATGGGGCCGAACGGCGCGGGCAAATCGACGCTTTCCAATGTGCTGGGCGGCAAGCCGGGTTACGAAGTGACCGGCGGCAGTGTGGCGTTTCGCGGGCAGGATCTGCTGGCGCTCGCACCGCATGAACGCGCCGCCGCCGGGCTATTCCTCGGCTTTCAATACCCGGTCGAAATCCCCGGCGTCTCCAATGTGCAGTTTCTGCGGGAAGCCCTGAATTCGCAACGCCGCCAGCGCGGGGAAGAACCGCTGTCTGGCGGGGAATTCCTGAAGCTGGCCAAGGACCGGGCGGGCTTGCTGCAAATGGACATGGACATGCTCAAACGGCAGGTGAACGTCGGCTTTTCGGGCGGCGAGAAGAAGCGCGCCGAAATGGTCCAGATGGGCATTCTCGATCCGTCGTTTGCGCTGCTCGATGAAACCGATTCAGGCCTCGATATTGATGCGCTGCGGATCGTGGGCGCAGGGATCAACGCGATCATGCGGTCCCCCAACAAGGCGGTCTTGCTGATCACGCACTACCAGCGCCTGCTCGATGTGGTGACGCCGGACAAGGTCAGCATTCTGGCCGATGGCCGGATCGTCGAAACCGGCGGGCCGGAACTTGCGCTGCGGCTTGAGGCCGAGGGCTATGATTCGGTGATGGCATGAGCCTGATTGTCGCCACATTCGCGCTCGCCGCGGCTGCACCTGCGGCGCAGCCTCGGGTTGACAACGAAATCGTCGTGATGGGCAGCAAGCTGCGCGATTGGCGCGGAAACATGAAGCTGCGCAAGGGCGCGGTCAGTTGCAAGACCAAGCGTTCCACGGGCGACAAGGCGATTGATGCCATCGGATGCGATGCGATGGTGCAATGCTTCACGCCTATCGTGCCGCGTTTCGCCGCTCTCGAAAAGAGCAAGCTGCCGAAGGACGAAATGAACCGCCAGGCCGATGCCTTGCTGAACGATGCCGGCATCGGCGATTGCCTTGCTGCCCGGCGCGAGGCCGGGATTGCCGCCTTGGTCGCAGCGCGCCGGAGCAAGCGGACATGAGCACCGCCACGCTCCCTACCCGACGCGATGAAGCGTGGCGCTATGCCGATATGGATGGCGTCGCGCGGCTTGGTGTCGCAGCACTTGACCTGTGGCAGGCGATTGATGTGGACGCGGGCGAGAGCGTGACGCGCTGCCTGATCGTCGGCAGTGATGCGCCGGAACTGCATCGCTTTCGCGTAACTCTGGGCGAAGGGGCGCGCGCCGCGTTCTTCGTCACCAATGCCGGGCAGGACTATACCCGCGTCGAGATCGAAGTGCGGCTCGCCAGGGGTGCGCATTTCGAATGTGGCGGTGTCACCATCGGCGGCGGCGCGGGCGTAACCCGCGAAGTCGTGACGCAGGTGGTCCATGCCGAGCCTGAGGCGACCAGCAACCAGACCATCCGTGCGGTGCACTGGAACACCGGCACCGGCAATTTCCTCGGCGAAATCAAGGTCGCGCGCCACGCGCAGAAGACCGACGCCGCGCAGGATTTCAAGGGGCTGCTGCTGGAAGCTGGCGCCAGCGCCAACGCCGTCCCGCAGCTCGAAATCTTCGCCGACGATGTGAAGTGCGCGCACGGCGCGACGGTTGGCGAACTCGACGAGGCAGCGCGCTTCTACATGATGGCGCGCGGGCTTGATCCGGCCACCGCCCAGCGGCTGCTGGTGCAGGCCTTCATCGGCGATGCCTTCGTGTCGCTGGATGACGAAGGGGAGCGCGAGGCGCTGCTCAATGCGGCGCTGTCAGCGCTGGAAGGCGCACAGCTATGAACGCACCTGTCACCATCGCGCGGGAGTTCACCTCCGAGTTCCCCGGCCTGCTCACCGCGGGGGGCAAGCCTTGGCACTACCTCGATACCGCCGCCACGGCGCAGAAACCACGTGCCGTGATCGACGCGATGGGGCGAGCCATGGGCGAGGATTACGCCACTGTTCACCGCGGGGTCTACGCCCGCTCGGCGGAGATGACTCAGGCTTATGAGGCCGCGCGGCGCACGGTTGCGCAGTTCATCGGTGGGCATGAAGACGAGCTGATCTTCACCCGCGGCGCGACCGAGGCGATCAATCTCGTCGCCGAGACCTGGGGCCGCGCGAATCTCAGGGCGGGCGACCGTATCCTGCTGTCGCAACTGGAGCACCACTCCAACATCGTTCCGTGGCAGATGATTGCGGCCGAGACCGGCGCGGTGATCGACGTGTGCCCGCTGACCGACGATCACCAGATTGATCTGGACGCCGCCGAAGCGATGCTGACCGAAGCGCACAAGCTGGTGGCTTTCGGCCATGTCTCCAACGTGGTCGGCAGCGTGCTCGACGCAGTCCGTGCCGCTTCGCTGGCGCACAGGGTTGGCGCGAAGCTGCTGCTCGATGGGTGCCAGTCGGCCCCCCACATGGGCGTGGATGTCGCCGCGCTGGACTGCGATTTCTTCGTGTTCGGCGCACACAAGCTTTACGGCCCGACCGGGATCGGTGCGTTGTGGGCCAAGGCCGATATCCTTGCCGATATGCCTCCCTATCAAGGCGGCGGCGCGATGATTGACCGCGTCACGTTTGCCGGCACCACCTATGCCCCTGCACCGCAGCGGTTCGAGGCCGGGACGCCCGCGATCGCCGAGGCCATCGCTTTTGCCGCTGCCGCCGATTACGTGAGCGCCATCGGCACCGAGCGTATTCACGCGCATGAAAAAGCGCTCGTCGCCCGTCTGCGGCGCGAGCTTGGCGCGATGAATGACGTGACGCTGTTCGGCCCCGCCGACAGCGCCGGGATTGTCAGCTTCGCGGTGGGTGACATTCACCCGCATGACCTCGGCACCATTCTTGATGAAGCGAACGTCGCGATTCGTGCCGGGCATCACTGTGCCCAGCCGCTGATGGATTACCTGGGCGTCCCCGCCACCGCGCGCGCCAGCTTCGGGCTCTATTCGACCGAGGCCGATGTTGACGCGCTGCTCGCCGGGATCGCCCGCACCCGCAAGATTTTTGGAAAAGGATGAGAGCGATGGACAGCTCAACCAACCAGACCGACATGACCAAGCCGCCCCGCGCCCGCGTGGCTGATGCCGTGGACCCGGACATCGCATCCGAAGCGCCGCGCAATCGCGACTATCTCGAAGGCTTTCTTGCTGCCAAGACTGGCGAGGCCGCTGTTGGCGGTGAGGGCAGCGATCTTCAGGCCGATGTGATCGCCGCCCTGCGCGAAATCTTCGACCCGGAAATCCCGGTGAACATCTACGATCTCGGCCTGATCTACGGGGTCGAGGTCGATGACGACCGCGATGCCACCGTCACCATGACACTGACCACGCCGCACTGCCCCGTCGCCGAATCGATGCCGGGCGAAATCGAACTGCGCGTCGCCAGCGTGCCGGGCATCCGCGATGCCGAGGTCGTGCTGGTGTGGGAACCGGCCTGGGGCCCGCACAAGATGAGCGACGAAGCGCGGCTCGAACTGGGGATGCTGTGATGACCGATACCGCCACAACAACCCGTCCCGCGCCCAAAGCCGCAGTGATCCTCACGCCCTCCGCCGAGGCACGGATTGCGGACTTGATGGGCAAGGCCCCCGAAGACGCGATCGGCGTGAAGCTGTCGACCCCGCGCCGGGGTTGTTCGGGCCTTGCCTATTCGGTCGATTACGTCACCAGCGAAGCCAAGTTCGACGAAAAGATCGTCACCCCCGGCGGCGTATTCTACATCGACGGCGCCAGCGTGCTCTACCTGATCGGCAGCGTCATGGACTGGCGCGAGGATGATTTCACGGCGGGCTTTGTGTTCGAGAATCCGAACGCCAAGGGTGCCTGTGGCTGCGGCGAGAGCTTCATGGTATAGAGTGCGCCATGTCAGACAGAGACTCGGATCATGGTGACATTCTCGACAATCTCGGTCGGATCGCCGGCGGGGTCGGACTACTCGTGATTGCAGCGGTGCAAGCCATTGCTGTGGGCCGTCATAGGCCGAAGGCTGACATTCATCAGCGCCCCGGTGCCACGTCGCTTGGTGCTTTCATGCGCCGCCGCGGCCAGACATTGCACCGCAAACCGCCTGAAGCCGGACTTCCCGTGCCGGCCATTCCCCCGCGCGGACCGCAACCCTTGCAGGGCGGTGCGGCTGCCCCGCTCGAATTCGGCAACTAGGCTTTCAATCTTCGGCGGCCAGCCGGGCGATCAGACGGCTTTCGAGATCGTCGGTTTCGCCGTCGGCAGCAATCATCTTTTCAAGCCACTCGCTCTCATAGTCGGTGATTGCTTCGCCTGAGGCTGCGAGTGTCGCGTAGCCAGATGCCGATGCCGTCTTCTTGCCGAACACCTTGCCGAAGTGGTCGAACACCTGCGGCGCTTCGCGGGCCACGCGGCTCATGAAACGGCCCACGTTGGCGCTGCTTTCGGCAATAAAGCTCTCCAGTTCGCGTTTGCGCTGATGACTGAGCTGCGCGTTCTGGAGCGTGAAGCCCTTCAGGTAATTCGCCACGCCGTCGATGAACAGGCCGTCCCATTCAGCGGCGTTTTCATCGGCAAGGGTCGCGTCCTTCAACCGGAACAGCATTTCGGCATCGAAGCGCGTCACCGCTGCCGGGCCGTGGCCGCCGGCCGCCCAGATCACGCGGCGGATGATGCGGCATTCGGCGGCGCTGATGTGCGTCGCCGACAGTTGCCCGCCGCAGCGGGTGGGGCCGGTGCCAGTCAGCACTTCGCGCTCGACCACATTCAGCACGTAGGTCTTGAGGCTGTCGGGCGTGTTTTCCGCGCGTTCGAGGATGCGCACCATCGCTTCCAGTTCGGCCATGCTTTCGACCGCGCCGTCAGCTTCCACCTGAGCGATCAGCCATTCGGCATCTTCGTCATTGCATTGCAGGCGGGGCGGGGTGCCGTTCAGCACGAACTCGCCGATCGCCTCCACGAAGAAGTCGCACCATTCCGGGCTGCGTTCCTTCAGCGCGCGGTTGAGGTCGAACAGCGCCTCGGCCTCGGCGCGGGTGATGACGCCATCGCCCCAGCCTTCGCGGCGCAGCGCAAGCAGTTCGTCTGCGGTGATCTGCCCGTCGGCCGAAGCGGACCTGGCGATGGTGATGAATTGCGTGGTCATTCGACGTCACATCCCCGTAAGATTGCGGGCAGGACATGGCACGGACAGGCTTAAGACCGCGTTACCGAACTGACCTTTGGCGTTCGACCTTGCGGATGCAGGCTCTGGGTTCAGCCGGTGCCCCGCCTGCGCGAAGCCGAGCCATGACATGGGTGGCTGTCGGTTCCGCTGCGGCGGCAACGGGATAGATGAAGATATCGAGCACGCAGGACGCACCCGCGAACTGCAATTTGCGCGCGTCCCCTTCCACCAGGTCAATGCGCGGCGTGCCGAACCGCTGCAGCAATGCTCGAGGCGAGGCGCCGATGACGCCTTCGAGCCCTTGCGCCGCCATGACCTGTGGCACGCGCACCACGGAGGAACTGCCCGGTTGCCCAGAAGCTGCCGGACGCCCCGGTGCCGGTTTGCTTGCGCCGGCACAGGCCCCGAGCAACAGCGCGATCGCCGCAAGCGGGAGTGCGGCGCCCTTCATCGCGCAGTTTCCGCGGCTTCAAGGCGCCGCAGCACCAGATGCGTGCCCGCCGCTGCGCCGATCACCGGTGCGATCAGGTTCAGGAACGGCACAAGCATCATCCCGGCAACCGCCGCGCCCAGCAGCACGCGCTCGCTTCGAGGCGCAGGGTTCACATCGCCTGCCCCTTGCCCATGGCGCAGCCACGCCATGTCGGTGAATTCACGCCCGAGCAGCACGGCATTCACGGCCAGAAACACCACCGCCGGGCCGATTGCGGTAAACACCAGCACCGCCGCAAGCGGAAGCGCCAGCAGGTTATAGCCCAGCGCCCGCAGCAAGCCTTTTGTCGCAACCGATATCTCCCGCGCAAAGGGCAGGGGCCGCGCCCGCTGTGCCAGCGCAGGATAATGCCGCGCCTCGACCGCCACCACGATGGCGTCCGCGAAGAACTGCAGCACCGCCAACGCGACGATCCGGAACAACAGCCACATCACAATCGGCACCAGCAGCACCGTGGCCAGGCCCGCCCATCCATCGCCAATACCAACCCGCTGGCCCGCCTCAGCCAGCGCATAATAGAGGCCGACGCCAAGCCCTGCGAACAGCACCAGCGTGACGATGACGCTCTTCAGCAGCACGGCCATGACGGCGCGATCGCCCAATTGGCCGAAGGCTTTCACTATGGCGGCAGGAACGGCAGACATCGTGTGTCCGTTGGGGTGACGGTGCCGCGAAGTCAACGCAGGGATCTTGCCGCGCGCACAGATGACTTGGCGGATGCGATGAAGGCCGCTAGGCGCGCGTCGAACCCCCATTCAAGCCAATCCTCTGCTTAAGGACGTGCCTGTGCCCGAAACCAACCCGCCCCGTTACGATGTCATCGCCATCGGCAACGCCGTGGTCGACGTGATCGCCGCCTGCACGGAGGAACTGATCGAAGAGCTGCAACTCAACCGCGGCGGCATGACCCTGATCGACGAGGCACGGGCGGACGAGCTTTATGAAGCCATGCCGCCTGCGCGCGAGATCTCCGGCGGTTCGGCGGCCAACACGCTGGCGGGTCTTGCCACGCTCGGCCTCGAATGCGCCTTCATCGGCCAGGTTGCCGATGATCAGCTTGGCACGGTGTTCCGCCACGACATGCGCGCCACGGGCATCGATTTCGATATCCCGGCGCGGCCGACCAGCAATGCCGAAGCCGAACCGGCCACCGGCCGCGTGCTCATTTTCGTCACCCCCGATGGGGAGCGTACGATGAACACCTTCCTTGGCGCCGGCCAGTTTCTCCCGGCTGCCGCGCTGGATGAAGACCTGATCGCCAGCGGCGCGATCCTCTATCTCGAAGGCTATCTGTGGGATCCCGAAGAGCCCCGCCGCGCCATGCGCCGCGCCATCGAGGTCGCGCGCGAGGCAGGCCGCAAGATCGCGTTCACCGCATCGGAAAGCTTCGTGATCGCCCGCCACGGCGACGATTTCCGCGCCATGATCGACGAAGGCGTGATCGACATTCTGTTCGTCAATGAAAGCGAACTTGCGACGCTGACGGGCGAGGACGACTTCGAAACCGGCCTCGCGGCGGTGGCGGGCAAGGTGCCGGTGCTGGTTGCGACCCGCAGCGAAAAGGGCGCAGTCGCGATTGCGCATGGCGAGCGCGCCGAAGTCGCGGCCGAGCCGGTTGCCAAGGTCGTCGACACCACTGGCGCGGGCGACCAGTTCGCGGCGGGCTTCCTGTCGGGCTATGCCAAGGGCGAGCCTTTGGCGCAGTGCCTGAAGCGCGGAGCGATCTGCGCATCCGAAGTGATCGCGCATTACGGCCCGCGGCCCGAAGCCGATATGCTGAAATTGATGGAAGAGCGGTTGTAAGCGTTCAGCTTGGCTCCCTGTTTCCTGACGTTGGAGACAGGTGAGACACTGTCCAGAAAGCGAAAACCCTTCCCTTGAGCGGATCAGGGGGCAGGCTGACGATGACAAAGAGCGGTTCGGCCAAGACTGGCCCCACCCGTTCTCCCTGAGCCTGTCGAAGGGCCGTCCTTCACATGTGCAATCGGGTGCGAGGCGCCGGAAAAAGACAGTCCTTCGACAGGCTCAGGACGAATGGGTGCGGGTTTGGGTGAAGACCCTAACCCCCGGCCGTCCCTGTAGGAAAGTCACTCGTCGGGGACGTATCCGGCCTTGCGCAAGCTCACCATGTAGCGCGCAATCTGGTCGATCTGTGGACGGGTGAGGGTGAAATCCATATCTTCGGGATAATTGTGCGCCTCCGCCAGCCAATCGGCGAGCGAGCGTTCGGAAAGCCCCCGCCGGTTGGCGATCGAGGCAAAGCTGGGCGCCGCAGGGTTGGGCGACAGGAACGGCGGCTCGACCGCATGGCAGCTCCCGCAGGCCGCCTCGACAAAGGCCGGCGCGCGCGTGTCGAACGAGGGCGAGGTGGGCTTGCCCGTCATCGGCGGCGGGTTCTCGGACCCCGGCGTCTGACAGGCTGTGAGCGCCAGCAGCGGAGCGGTGATGAGAGCGAGGAGGCGAAAGGGGGGGTGGATCATGATGTCCTTATGCGCCTTCCGCATCGCCCTGTCCTTGATCGGGATCAAATATAAAGCCGATGATATGACCGCTTGTGGCAAGAGGTGTCAGGGTGGCGAATGACCGGAAGTAGGTGGATTTCGGAATGTCGGGTTCATCATCTGAGCAAGGCGGAAAACACGAGACCCGCACGGTCTGATGTTGGCTGGCAGTGCAGATAGGAGACACGTCAACCGGTCAAGCGCTAGGCTACTGGCTCTAGCATTCCGCTTCCCCACCCTTGTTGATTGGCGTAATCCGGTAGCCCGCCGGTTGGATCTCAAAGATTCTCGCGCGGGTATCAGGATTAAATTGGTACAATCGAACCTCACCATCTGGATGGATTGCGATTTCCAAAACGAAACGAACCCGCCTGTCGAACTTCTCTAAGTCTCTAGCTGAGACAGCATCGAAGAATCGCTTTTCATCATAGTCATATTTGCAATCGCCTACAGCTACTGACATGGGGATTGGATTGCTGGCGCGACGAAAAAGTTCGGATTGGCTTGATGGTGTGAGAGTTATGAGCTCTTTTCGATAAGTTATATGTATATCTTGGCTGAATTTATTCGAAAAAAATATGGAACCGAGACTGGAACAACTTGTCGTAGTAAACAACAATACAATAAGAGCGAATATCCTCAACACATTCATCACTCCCGCATTAATTACACTACCTTGGTGACCGGGATCGCCGGGTTGCCATAAGGCCTAGCGTCTGGCGGATAGTCATTCAAAAATTAGATCATCCGATGGAATATCTCAACCGCGGCTGAACGATGTCCGCTATGGGGTCGGAACCTGACGGGCAGGAATTTTTCAAGGCCGTGGCGAAGCCGCAAGACCGCTTTCGGGATCGCCCGCCCGCCCGGTTTATGGCCGATGCTGGCTTGGTCGTAAGCGGTGTTTTCAGGCCACGTGGCCGTGCGGCAGGAGCTCATCGATCCGCGATGCCGGGTGACCGTTGGCGAGGCTTGTGAGCGTTGCGGTCAGCCATGTGTGCGGGTTGATGCCGATGAGCTTGCAGTTCTCGATCAGCGTGGCGATCACCGCCCAGTTATCGCCGCCCTCGTCGGAGCCTGCGAACAGGGCATTCTTGCGGTTGAGGGCGAGCGGCCGGATGGCGCGTTCGACGGCGTTGTTGTCGAGATCAATGCGACCATCGTCGAGAAAGCGGATGAGGCCGTCCCAGCGTTTGAGGGCGTAGCTGATCGCTTCGCCGAGCTTGGCCTTGGCGCTGACCTGCCGGCCGCGTGCTTCGAGGAACCTGTAGAGGTCGTCGACGATCGGGCGGCTGCGCTGGTCGCGGGCGTCGCGGCGCTCGTCAGCAGGAAGCCCGCGGATCTCGTCTTCGACGGCGTAGAGCGATGCGATGTGGCGCAGCACGTCGGCGGCCACGGGCGAGCTATCGGCTAGCTCGTAGAACTTGCGGCGCACGTGCGCCCAGCAGAACGCGAGCCGGATCTGCTGGTGACGACGGGCAAGAGCGGTGTAAGCCCTATAGCCATCGACCTGCAGGATGCCTGCAAAGCCCTGGAGATGCGCCTCGGGCCGCGCGGCCTTGCGATCGGCGGCATAGACATAGGCGACCATCGGTGGGTCACTGCCGCCCCATGGCCGATCATCGCAGGCATAGGCCCAGATCTGGCCGGTCTTGGTTCGCTTGCGCCCGGGCTCGAGCACAGGCGCGGTGGTTTCATCGGCGAACAAGCGCTCGGATCGTCGCAATCGCTCGAGGATTTGGTCCCGCAAAGGCCGAAGATACCAGGCCGCCCTTCCGACCCAGTCTGCCAGGGTGGAGCGATCCAGCTGGATGCCCTGACGGGCATCGATCTGCGCCTGTCGATAGAGCGGCAGGTGGTCGGCATACTTGGATACCAGCACCTGCGCGATCAGCGCCTCGGTCGGGATGCCACCTTCGACGATCCGTGCAGGCGCCGGAGCCTGCACGACCGTGCTCTCGCACGCGCGGCAGCCGTAGCGCGGACGGCGGGTGACCTGCACGCGGAAGGTGGTGGGGACGACATCGAGGCGCTCGGCCACATCCTCGCCGATCTGATGAAGCGTTCCGCTGCAACAGGGGCAGGTCTTATCCTCGACATCGACGACCTGCTCGATCCGTTCGAGATGCGCTGGCAGCGCACCGCGGTTAGTCTTGCGCGGCCGTTCGCTGGGAGCCTTGCTTGCCTTGTTCCTGGCGAGCTCGGCCTGCGAGAGTGCGGCCTCAACTTCCTCGAGCGCCAGCTCGAACTGGTCCGCATCGAGCTGTTCAGACTGGCGGCCAAAACGATGACGCATCAGCGCATCAATGATCGCCTGCAGGCGCTCGTTCTCGGCCTGGAAAACCTTGAGAAGATCCAACTCATGGGCCTGTTCGAGGACGAGCGCGCGCAAGCCATCGACGTCATCGGGAAGGTCCGCTTCGAGGAGCATGAGCGCACGGAATCAGTCCGCGCCCACCCCGTCAAGCGGCAATCTGAGGCGCGATCGGACGGCGTCCGCCATGCACGCGGCGCCAGTCCAGACCCTCCAGCAAAGCGCCCAGTTGGGCAGCGGTCAGTCGCA